>WNFQ01007124.1_pt1 | contig 14240 bp, 15 predicted proteins | sample 5400171 | NCBI WGS metagenome assembly WNFQ01 (sample SAMN13153356, study PRJNA577476) | soil metagenome | isolation source: 20 cm soil under Madrone tree | place: USA:California | collected 2016-06-14
GATGAGGAGCAGCGATAGACTCGTTGGATCCTCTTCGCGTCAATGTGCCGAGCAGTTCCATGAGACGCACCTCGTAAGAATCACACAGGGGGCATTCGCCATTTGGCTGGACCCATTCGGGATGTTGGATCCGGAGGTCATCGTGAATCTGTTGCCGGAGCTCGGTGTAAGTGTGTATTTCGTGAGGCACAGCTATTGGCTTGGTGGAACGTTCAAGTGTGACGTGGGACGGTTTGTTTAACTTGCCTCGCTGGTGAGCCCGCTTTCTCCTGAGACTAACGAATTTCATATACGCCTTCCTCCTAGTTGAGGTTGACTCATCCAAATCCGCGCGGAACGAGGAACCATCTTCACGAGGCACTTTGAACAGCGCCTCGCATCAGATGCCTCGGGGCTCCAGGTGAATCTGGAGATCGCGCTAAGCGGTGTCTCAGCGAAAGTTAAGCCCCTCAACCGGCTTTTCAGACCGGCCGAAAGTGCGTTGAGGCGCCGGATACCGTAATCAAAGATCTTGTACAGAATCTGCGCCATCGTGTCAAGTCCTTTTTCGATCTACGACGCGATTGGACAGGTAACTAAAGCTGAGGCAAAGGAACTAGCCGATTTCGCGAAAAGTCTGCGCAGCGCGGTGATTGCTTGGCTCAAAGAAAATAGTCGAAACTCGAACACATGAAGGGACAAAAAGATTCCAAAAGTCACCGCTCTAGAGTGCTGATTCTTGTCGATGAATCGAACGTCGGCAGCTCTGTGCGCACGGCGGGGCGCGGTCTGGATTGGCTGAAACTGCGCGAGTTTCTGGCGGGCCCAAGCAAAGAACGGGAACTGATCGAGATGGTAGTCTATGCCGGGCTGCCGCCCCCGATCCCGATCTGGCAGGAGGAGCGGGACAAGAAGAACAAGTTCATGCATTGGCTGCGTTCCAATGGATTCATGGTCGTGACCAAAGATGGGGCGCCCGCCGAAGAAGGCCGTTACAAGGCGAACGTGGACGTGATGATGGCAATCGACGCGCTCGAGCTTTCCGTCGAGATGCGGCCCGATGTTGTCATCCTCGTAACCGGCGATGCCGATTTCGCTTATCTCGCCATCAAACTGAGGCGACGCGGAATCCGCGTGGAAGTGGCTTCGGTCGCACAAAATCTTGGGAACATACTCAGATCAGCGGCGAATGACGTGATTGATCTGGCCCCTTTATTCAGGACGTTTGAGATGATGACAGTCCAGGATTCACCGGCGCCGGCATCGCCTCGACCGCAGCGTAGGCGACGACTGCGGTTTCGTCCGCCGGCGCCGCGAAACTTGTAGCCGCGGCCTGAGCTCGGGCGGAAAGATTACGGCCTCGCCCCGGACGATCAGCGATTCCTTAGTGTTATGAATAAACTGTCATTCAGAGGGAATTGGAACGAAATCAAAGGCAAGCTGAAGCAGAAATACGCCAATCTAACCGATGACGATCTCACTTTCATCGAAGGCAAGGAAGATGAGTTGCTCGGCCGGCTGCAACAGCGCACCGGCCGAACCAGGGAACAACTGCGCGAAGAAATCGAAAAACTCTGACTCGCAGGCCAATCGTTCGTTTAGGCTGAGAGTCGAAAATTTTCGCCGGCAAGCAGGGCTATTTGAGCTTTGCCAGAATGCCTTCCATTTCCTGCTTTCGGAAAGCGCGCAGGGTCTGGCTCTTGACGTTGCCCATTGAACCGACTTTAAGCGTGAAAGCGCTCATCGTCGCGTCATCGGGCGCGTCGAAGAGCACCACGACGTCGTACGCACCCATCGTCCAGAATTCCTCGGTGATCTTCATGCCCATTTTCTCGGCCTCGGCGATCGCCGCCTCGCCGCGTTTGACTGTGTCCTTGACGTTGCGGATGCCCTGGTCGGTAAACTGAATAAGACTGATATACATAGCCATTAGTGTTCGCTCCTTTGTTGCGGTTTTATCTGAAAGATTATTGCAAGGTTTGCTTGTGCGCAAAAAGCAAAGTGCCCGCCGTTCGTCCCTCCGTTTCTCGCGGCGCAATTCTAGGCTCAGTCTTTCGCCAGTGCCATTACAGAGTGCTTTTCGGCTCGCCCACTGGCCTGTACCTTGAATCTGTTCAATGGACCCGTTCAGTTATCTCTCGGTTCTGATTTCCATCGTGCTCGCGTTGGGCATGACTCGCGTGCTTCAAGGTTTGGGTGAAATGCTGCAAGCGCGCTCGCATCGCCGCGTCTATTGGGTCCATTCCCTATGGGTCTTGAACATTTTTCTCTTTCTGGTGGTTGCCTGGTGGGTTTTTTACCGCTGGCGCTTTGAACAGAATTGGACCTTTTTCCTTTTTGTTTTCGTCTTGATCTCCCCAACCATTCTTTATCTCTGTTCGTTGCTTCTCTTTCCGCGTGAAGGTGACATGTCCGTGAGAGATTATAAGACGCACTATTACGCGAATCATCGCGCCTTCTTCACCGTCTTCGCGTTCTTCGTACCGGTCGATGTCGTCGATACACTCCTGAAAGGCATCCCGCATTTCGTCGCGCAAGGCCCACAATACGTCGCCTCCGGTATCATTCTGTTTTCAACAACAGTGACGGGTGCGATCACACGCAACGAGACATATCACAAGTTGTTCGCGATCTATTGCCTCTGCCACATCGTTTGGATCAGCTTTGCGATCTTTCACACGCTGCGGTAGGATTCCCGCCTCCAGCGATGGCAGCGAACATTTCTAACGGTCCTCCGCGCGTCATTGTCCGCGGCGGCGCGACTGGGTTCGCCCAGGAAATTGAAATCGGTGCACATCGTCTCACAGGCGATGAACCGGTGGCTTTCGGCGGAACAGGTACCGGGCCGTCTCCGTACGATTTTCTCCTGGCAGCGCTCGGCACCTGCACGTCGATGACGATTTCGTTTTATGCGCGCCGTAAGGCCTGGCCGCTCGAGAATGTCACGGTTTCGCTTCATCACTCAAAAATTCACGCGGCCGATTGCGCCGACTGCGAGACCAAGGTCGGAAGGATCGACCGGATCGAGCGGGAGATTCAACTCACCGGCGCCCTGACGAACGAACAACGCGGCAAGTTAATGGAGATCGCGGATCGTTGCCCGGTCCATCAAACGCTTACTTCGGAAATCAGCATCAGGACTCGTGCGGTCTAACGTCGTTTCCGATTTTAAATCGACACGAAGAGACAAAGAGGGGGCCTAACAAATCAGAAAACAGAAAGGTTAAATTACGAGTGGAACCGGGCGAAGCTCTTAGCACAGCCGCGCAGGTCGCCGTCGCGCTTGCTGGATTTGCCGGCGTAGTGGTCGTTTTCCGGCGTGAATCGGTACACGAGTGGTCGCCGATCGACAAATTCCGGCTTCGGATTTTGCTGACCAATTCCATTCTTCCCCTCGCGTTCTGCATGATTGGCCTGTTGCTGCTGACGATTAAGCCCAACCCAGCGGGAGCCTGGCGTTGGTGCAGTGGCTTGACGTTCGCGGTTCTCTTCCTCTTCGGAATAGAGACGATGAGGATTTTTCGCAGTTTCGACCCGGCTCAGTTGCGGAACACCCGCGCTACGGGATTTACTTTCTATTTCTTCGCGGTTCTTGGGACCGCGGCGATGCTGTTTCAATTATACAACGTTGCTATCCTTGGTGCGTTCTGGCCGTTCTTCACCGGAATCGTCGTCCAACTTCTTGCCGCCATGTTCCAGTTTGTGCGAATCATTCTTCTACCGCCGGAACAGCATACGAGCGATCCAGACTAGCGCGCGGTTACGTCATCGAAGCTGTGTTTACTGGTCGGCGGAAGCCCCGTCATATCCGTTACCGTGAACTGCAAATTCCACTTGTTCGGTGTCGTGAAGGCGGCCGTAATCCACGGTGAGCCGGCCGCCGCCATGCTCGGTGTAGATTTCGACAAAGCGGTGGCCGAATTGAACGTTGCGCCAGCTATAATCCTTTTGCGTTTGAACGGCGGCCGCAATGACTGGATCGATTCCGACTACCGAGACAATAAAGAGGGCCCGGCTGGGTTCGAGCGACTCGAGAGTTGCGCCAAACAGCGGACTCGTTTCGTCGATCGTATGCCGCAAAGTCAGCGCCGCGGGAAAAACCGTCAGCCGATCGAAATGGAGTTTGAGAACATAAAAGTGGCGGAAATCTCCGCCTTCGAGCAACGGTTCATCGCGTGAAAACATGATCCGGAACTCGGCCTCCACCATGCTGTGCTGATTTTCGTTACCGATCCGCACCATTAGCGTCGGTTTCCCGTTTAAGGGCGCAATGACCATGGAATTGCTGAACATGACGCGCGCGGTCGGGCGCGAAAAGCGGACAAAGATCAGCCCAGTCATGACTGCGAACAAAAAGATGCCGCTCATGATTTCAATGGTAGTAACAATGTGGCCATAGAGCGTTTGCGGATACATATGGCCATAGCCCACGGTGGCCAGCGTTTGCACGCTGAAAAAGAAGCAGTCAAAAAACCAATGCCCACCAGTGCTGCCGGCAATACTGTTTTGCTGGAAACTGTAGAGCGCGGCGAAAAGAAGGTTTAATCCGACGTAAAGACTCGCGACAAACGCGGCGAACCGCGGCCAGCTCAAACCAAGCAGCCAGCGATAGACATCGCGCCACCTCCAGGCGTCCGTCCCGACTTTGACGAATTCGACCTGACCAGCGCGGATGGAAACGTGATTGGGCCTCCTCAGCATATTCATCTAATCCGCGGCCAGCGGCAATTGGTCAACAAATCCCGTGATGGCTTTCAGGACCTGTTGATCGACATCTTCCTGTGTTTCGCCATTCGTTTGAAGTTTGCGTTTAGGCACGCGCAGGGAATGATCGCCGCCTTCAACGACATGCAAAAAGTTTGGAGCTGTCATTTCGGTGCGAACGTCCTTGAGAAGATCCAAAGGACAAAGTGAATCGCGCGTGCCTTGCACAAACAAGATCGGTGTCATAAGAGCCCGCAAGACTTCATCGCGAAGTTTTGTTCGGTCGCCCATCGCGCAAAGCGGGTATCCAAGACAAACGAGCCCGTCCACTTTTTCGGTGAGCGAGACATGGCATCCCATACGTCCGCCCATGCTTTTGCCGATTAATATTGTGACCGTATTCGGGTGTTTCTCCCGCGCTTCGGCCAAGGCCAGCCGATGCGAGGCGATGAGTTGTGGCAGAGGATCGGGCCGTTTCCGGTGTTCGCGCATATAGGCATAATCAAAGATCTCAACATCCCCGATTGTTTGTAAGCGCTCTTTCCACTGCTGCATCCACGAATGCGTTGATGGCGCGCCTGCACCGGGAGCGAATAAGAACAAAGGTTTCATACGTTATCGCCGGTGTCGCCCCTGTGGAATTAAACTGAACCGTGGTCAGCGACCCCAGCTACAGTAACTTGAGGGTGACCGCTCGCGCTTAGGAAAAAAGGTTCGGCAAGACATTTGCAACAAAGTCCACCAATCCGTGGCCAATCATGTTCGCCACTAGATCGCGACGCCACAAATAGAATCCGGTCAGGATTGCGCCTGCCGCGAGCGCGATGAGAATGTTCGCTGCGCCTCCGGACCAATGGCCAAGCGAAAAAATAACCAGCGGAATTGTGATCGACCAGAAGCGTCCAAAACCAACCATCCGCAAACGTTCGATGGCGTAACCGCGGTAAAATAATTCTTCCACCACTCCAGCCCGGAAAACGATGAGCGTAATTAACCAGAGCGGAAGTGCCTCGAACGCAGCCGAGCCCGGACCGTGCCCGTATCCGGTGAGATAGACCAACCCGCCCACGACTGCTGCCGATATGACCGCGATTACGAGCCCCCATGAGATAGACATCCACCAGCGCGCTGTGCCAAGACCGATCGAGCGCAGGGGCAAATGTTCGCCGCGCCGGATGATAACCAGGAGAGCCGCAGCGCTCGCCCAGATCAGCGTTTCTTTCCAGATCGCTGCGGCGAAGGTGAGGGTCGGCCAAAAATACGAAACCGATTGCCGGACCAGTAGCGTCGCGAACAGCGATACGAAAAGACCGAGCCAGGTCGCGCGCGAAACTCTCGGGGGCGATGCAGTTTTGGTGTCCGTGAAGACCGATTGCGCTCTATCGTAGTTTGTCTGCATAGGTTCCATTGAGATGCCGAGACTGGCGTCTTGGATTCAAAAAGTTTCTTTTCCCGCCGACTTCCCGCCGGACTGAATTTTCGTGCCAGAGACGAAACAAAGATGGACAAAGCTAGGGGGCGGTTGACCCCAATCGATCAAGCGCTTCGCTCGCGACTGATCCGGTCTCCCTATATCGTCTACTGGCTATTTCGCGCCTTGAACCGAAAGCTCCCAGCGGTAACCGTCAGGATCGTGAAACCAGAGGCCCATGTGCGGCGAGCCGGGCCCTTCCGGTCCGATTTCGTCGCCCGGATCTTCAATATTGGCCTCGACGCTCTTCAAGTGTGCGAGCGCTTTTCGCAGCGTCGCCATGTCCGGCAGATGAAACGACATGTGATCGATCGTTTCTGGCGATGGTTTGCCTTTGAACAGCGCGATCGTGACGTTGTCATTGCCGATAGCAACGCCATTTCCGAATTCGAATTCCTTTTTCAGCCCCAGCGCGCTCTCGAACCATTTTGCGCTTTTCTTCGGGTTGCGCACGGCTAATCCAAAGTGACCAACAACACCGAGTGTGAACGGAGCTTTCATGACTCCCTACGGAGACGCTGAGAATCCCCTAACCAGGGTCCGAACCGTTTCGCGAAATGAGCGGCTCCATAAAGTTTCGGTTGAAATCTTCCAACGCATCACACGGCGTTTGTCCTAGTCCGCTCGCGCCCTCCCGCAGTTCGGGTCCGATAAAGGCGAGCCAGACGTCGCCTGCCATTCCTATTTTCGGCCGCAGCCGCGCCGCCGGACTGCGCGGATGATTCTCCAGATAGTCTTCTACGTCTTCTTTTATGATTAGCGGTAGCTGGTCAATCGTAATGGAGATCACATTTACGGGATCGCATACGAGGCATCGTTTGGACTTGAGCAAACCCGGGAAAGTCATTCCCGCGCCGGCAATCGGCTACGGCAAGGATCTGTGAGACTGCAGCTGCAGAAATCAATCTCGGCCCCAAACCATGGCGACGGAAGTAGTGAGGCTACCGCCCATGTTGAAGGTGAGAAATTTTCTCGCGTTTTCGATCTGGCGAGCGCCGGCCTGTTCGGTGAGCTGCTGATACGCTTCGAATACCTGACGCACACCGGTCGCGCCGACCGGATGGCCATCCGCAATCAAACCACCGCCCGCGTTCACCGGAATCTCGAACGGAAGCTTGCCAGTCTTTTGATTCCGAACCTGCGGCAAGGTGGTTGCGCCGCTTTTCACAAGCTCGACGCCTTTGCCCGGCTCGGCGAATCCGAGAATTTCGCAAGCGACAATTTCTGTAATCGAAAAGCAATCGTGCACTTCGGCGCCTTGCATGTCGCGCGGCTTCAAGTTTGCCATCGTAAATGCCTTTTCTGCCGCTTTACGTGCGGTCGAGAACGTGGGCGCGTCTTTTTTATCGAGCGGGAGATAATCGGTGGTGTGACCGTAGCCGAGCAGACGGGCCGTCTTGCTCTTATCGGCGCCGATTTTGTCCATATATTTTTCAGAAACGAGAATGACTGACGCCGCGCCATCTGTGATCTGCGAGCAATCGGAAACTTTGAGTGGCGGCGCGACGCTCGGGTTCTTGTCGGACACTTGCGAGGCACAATCGAGCGTGAGATCGGCATCCCGCATTTGCGCCAGCGGATTCAACTTGGCGTGCGCGTAGTTTTTCCATGCAACTTGCGCAAGGTCCGCTTCACTCGCGCCATACTTCTCGATGTAGATTTGCGCGATACGTCCGAACAATTTCGGGAACATAAAATCGCCATACTCGGGTTTTTCATTGTGATAATCGGCGGCCGCACCGAGGACATCGGAGCCGTCGAGCGACGACATCGTCTTCTGCTGTTCCGCCCCGACCACGAGCACAACGTCGTAAAATCCGCCCATGATCCATTGCGCGCCTAGCAAAACCGAGAGCGCGCCGGAGGCGCACGCCGCCTCCGTGTGCATCGTGGGAATTCCGCGCAGTTTCGGATCGATCTCCGGAATGAACGCGCCGAGTTGCAATTGCTTCGTGAACTGGCCGGCATTGAAATTACCAACCGCGCCCGCCTGAATTTCCGCGGGATCGATCTTCGCGTCATCGATCGCTTTCTTGCCGGCTTCAATAATCAGATGCCGGATGGTCTTGCCTTCCTTTTTTAGGTTGCGCTTAAAATCCGTGCGCCCGCCGCCGAGAATGTAAACTTCGTTCATAAGACTTCTTCAACTTAACCAATCTCGCCGAGCTTGTCATCCCGAGTCGCGAAGACGGCGAGGGACCTCACATCAGCCCGGACGCTGGTCAACAACGCCCTGGCTTCGTCCATCATCTTTGGTTGTGGGAAGCACACCGCGAGTAGGAGCGATCCTTCGCTCCGCTCAGGATGAAATTCGTTATGCGCCTCGGAATGAGAAGCTCTTCTGTTTGCGCGGATCGGTCTCCGAGATAATCAAGCTGACTGCATGTTGGTTAAATCCTTTGAAGCCGCCTTTGCGCTGCAAATTTTCCAGGTGACTGCCGATTGCGCCTTCCGTGGCGAATTTCTGGAATTGCTCGTCGGTGATTAATTTTGCCGCGCGCAATTTCTCCAAGCGCTCACGCCGGACCGGCCACTGCTCGCCCTCGGTGAAAGCTTGCTTTAGAAACGGAAAGTCCGAGAACGGTTCCATGGTGTTGATCCTGACCGCAGCGAGTTGTTCGCGCAACAGCACGTGATCGAACCGGCATTCGAGGTGATGCATGCCGGCTTCGAGAAAACTTTCGCCGTGCAAACCACACCAAAGGCTGACGGTGCCGAGCGATTTCCTCGGGGGCAGCTTTATGCGCGAAAAATCGATCTCGGTTTCCTCCGGAGTAAGATCGACATCGGCGAAAACAACGATGCGTTCGATCGGTTGCTCGAGAATTTGCGCGCCCCAACCCGCTTCCGAGCCGGCGTAGTAACGTTCGCGCCGCTCGAAGCCGAGCGTCTCTAACGCCTTAATAAGGTCGACAAAAAACTCTCGCGACGAGCGGAAGGTATGATGATCGTGGTTAGCCCAGCCCAAGCCTAACGAATCTTGGCGACGCTTTTGTTCTCGCCCGGCGCGATTCCGCTTCTCCCAATAGGCACGCTCTTCTCTGAAAAATAGATGGCATGCCAGATCGCGCCCGACCAGATCGACAGCTTCTTTTAAGCACTGGTGTACATGCGCAAAACCTTTGGCATCATCATCCCAAATCCGCTGTCGCCTCTGAAAAAGTTCGCGCACCGCGTAATATGCTTTCAAGTCGGGCGCGCTCGAAATATAGCCACGATAACCGCGACGCTCGAGCGCGTAAAGTTGTGTCCCGTTCTCTTCCCTAACGAAAAGCGTGCGAAAACGTGAGAACGGATCCCCTTCGATTTTGTTGGTGATGCCGTGGACAACGGCGAATTCGGCGGCGAAATCCGGACGCACCGTTAATGCGAGCGGAAAACGGGTGTTGCTCGTCGCGTTTAACACACGCGGCAACATGGCTTCTGGATGCCAGAGCGCCTTATGTCCGCCGGAATTTTCTCCGAGCGGATCATCGACGAAGCCGGCCTCGTGTAACGCGGCTTCATCCGACGCGGGAAGGAGCAGATGATCGGTCCAATCGAAAATCAGCGTCCCGGTTTCATCACGCATCCGTTTTGCGAGCGTTCGCGCAAAACTATTCCGCTCGAGAAACGCCTCGATACGATCAAGAATGAAATTCTCGGCCTTGTAACATAGCGGCCATTTGAACTTCGCTTCTGTCGCAGTTTTATTTGTGGTTAGGGTCGCTGTTGTCATAATGAATTTGGGTAAGCACGCGTCTTGCGTATTGCCGATCGCGTCCCGCCATCACGAACTTTCCAAAACTATCTTATTCCAAGGACCATCATCGCGATAACGTTCAGGGTTCCACGCCGGAAAATGCCGGCGCAGCTGCGCCGAAGTGATGCGCTCAAACTTGCGCCCCGCGCTGTTCGCACACGCCCAGACTGTCCTATTCAAACCTACTTACGGGGTTCCGTAGCGCTGCGCGGTTGCGCCGTAGCACCCTCGGCGACACGATCGCGCAATTGGGCGAGTTCGCTGCGTGAGCCGTCGGCCTTCGTCGTTTGCTCAGTCAGTTTGGCGTAGTAGTGGTGTGCCTTTTCCTTTTCTCCAATCTGTTCTGCTGCCTGGGCGGCGCCATACAGACCTCGGAATCGTCCCGGATAGATTTTCAGCGCCGCCTCAAATTCCCGCTGCGCTTCCTTCGGCCGATCCATTTTCAGCAGCAGATCACCCAGTTGTTCGCGAGCTGGGACAAGCGCGCCGGGCGAAACAGGATGCTTGCCGAGAATGTCCTCCGCGTCCGCCGTCCGTCGCAACAGATCTACGGCGTCCTCCTTCTTGCCTTCGCCATACGCCACCCAGGCTGATGCGGCCTGCATTTGCTGGTCGAGTTGTCTCTTAAAATAATCAAACTTCGGATCCGTCGTCGCATCGCGCAATTGCCGCATCCGGTCCATCGCCTTGCGTGCACCCTCGAGATCGTCCGTATGCGCTCGCCCGAGGGCGTGGGCGTATTCGATGAGCGCTTCCATGAACGGAAAGGAAGACCAGTGCGGCAATGCCGGAACGCGCAGCGCCGCCGCATCGGCCCAGGCGTTGCGCTCGAGCGCATAACGCGCCGGGATGGCGGCCAGAGCATAAGCCGCGCTGAATTCCAGCTCGGGATTGGTTTTGCGCACGGTCGCGGCGAAATCCACGATCTCCTTTGCCTTGGCGTCTTCCGCTTTCTGTAGATAGGCGTAGGCCATGTAGTCGAGCGCGTGCAGTTCTTCTGCTTCGGTGGCTTCGCGATGCCGCATGGCAGCGTAAGCGCGCGACGCGTCAGCGGAGGAGCGATTTGCAGCGATGGATTCTTCCCACATCCCCAGACGCGTGAAGATATGCGATGGCATGTGCAGGGCGTGTGGAACCCACGGTGCGATAGAACTGTAGCTCCTGGCGGCCGCCAATCCGCGCTCGGCAAGCGCAGGGTAATCGTAGCTATGTATTAGATAGTGGGCGATACCGGGATGCTGAGGATTTTTCTTCCACAGCTTTTCCAGAATACGAGCCGCTTGCTTTTGATTGGCCAACGTCGTGTCGGTGGGTGTCGCGTAGCCAACCGCCAGGACCGCCAAGGCGTAAAAGGCCTGCGTTTCAACATCGTCGGGATATCGATCGTAAAGTTTGCGCATCGCTTTTTCATACGCGATCACGCGATCGCGCGGTCCCACCGGCCCATGGCAGGACTGTCCGACTTCGCCCGTGGTCGGACTGTCGGGCGTGTTGTAGTAGGTATTTAGCGCCGTGATAAATTGCCGCTCGCGATCGGTGCCAGCCTTCATTGCCATGGCCTTATCCATGGCCGCCTTACCAGCGTTCATTTCGTCGGGAGTCGGAGGTGTCCAGATCGGATGCCACCACGTCATGGCAATTCCCCATTGCGCCATCGCGCAGGTTGAATCCTTCTCGGCGACGTCCGTGAAAATCCGGCGCGCCTCCTCATAAAAAAACGAGTGCAGCAACGCGACGCCGCGGAGGAATTCGGGCCGTACGGCCGACGCGCACGATACCGGAAAATCCACTGTCCCGGCCGTGCGCAAGTCGCCCGGTTCAGGGACCAGTGAGGTTTCGGCGCCGAATGCTGTGAGACCGCCGATTAAAACGGCGAGGAAAGGCGCGCCGCCAAAGAATGTTCGACTACTCATGTGAAGGTTTCGTTGATTTTAATGGAGACTTCGAATGAGGCAAATTTGAAAATAATTTCCACGGTCCGTTTTCCTTGTGTGACGTCACCGTCGATCAATGCCTAAACTTTTCTTTTCGACAGTGCTATATCTCTTTCAAGATTCTGATCCGCAAATGGCGAGTAGGTTAGGATCATGGAAATAGCACCCAGCCATGGCACGACTTCACGAGTATCAAGGCAAAGCCATTCTGGCCGCCAACGGATTCCAAATTCCGCGCGGCAGCGCCGCTTCGACTGCTGATGAGGCCGTGGCGATAGCCAAAGAACTTGCGGACAAAGGTGGCAACAAGGTCGCCATCAAGATTCAAGCTTGGACAACCGGGCGTGCTGGCATCGGCGGGGTCACCTTTGCAAAGAAACCAGATGAAGTTCGTGGTCACGCCGCTCGAATGCTGACGATGAAGGTCGGACAGTTTCCAGTCGAAGCCGTGTTGGTTGAAGAGAGGATCGACATCGAGCGTGAGTTTTTTCTTTCGTTCGCCATTGATGACGCCGCTCGCGCACCAGTGATTATTTTCGCCGCAGGTGGCGGAACCGGAATCGAAGAGCGCGCTGCCTCAACGTGGCGCATCGCCTGCGATGTAAATCGCGGGCCACTCGATTCAGCCGTGAACGAAGCTGTCGCTTCATGCGGACTTTCGCCGGCGCACACGGCGCAACTCGCTGAGTCGATTCGAAAATTATTTGCCGTCGCGCGCAGCGTTGAAGCCCGGTCACTAGAAATCAATCCGCTGGTGTTGACCAAAGATGGTCAGTTCGTCGCCGCCGATTGCCGCATCACGATTGATGATTACGCGGTCGCGCGACACCCGGAACTAGGAATTGAAATTGCGCGAGAATTCGATCATCCGCCCACGGCTCTTGAACGCGTGGCTTACGCCGCCGAACAAAGTGATCATCGCGGTACATTTTATTTCGCGCAGCTAGCGACCGTAGCCGCCAAAGATTCCAAAGGTCTGGTTGGCTTTCACGGCGCGGGCGGCGGCGGATCCATGATGTCGATGGACGCCATCGTGAACGCGGGATTCACCATCGCCAATTTCACCGACACCAGCGGCAATCCATCCGCGTCCAAAGTGTATCGTGCCAGCCGAATCATTCTGGCCCAGCCCAACCTGGTGGGATATTTCGGTTCGGGCTCCGGCGTCGCGAGTCAGGAACAATATTGGTCCGCGTATGGACTGGCCAAAGCTTTTTGGGAACTCGATCTGGATATTCCGGCGGTGATTCGTTTGGGTGGCAATACCGAAGATCGCGCCGTGGACATTTTGCGTCGCATGTCCGGTTTGCTTCGGACGCAGGTCGAAGGCTATCGCAAGACGGACGCGCCGGCCATGATTGCAGGGCGCTTCACGGAACTTGTCGCGGGCGCGGGCGGTGCCAAATGGAAACCGTGCGCTCCGCGCGTGCCGAAGTTCGTCAAGGATCTATCGGCCACCATGCTTCCCGTAAAAAGTGGCCGCGTATGGATCGACACCGCGAAGTGGCCGCAGATTCGCCGCTCCGTCGAAACGCACTCTGGCGGATTGATCGTGGATTGCGCCGGTGCGCCGGCGATGTCGCTGCCAAGCGAAGAATTCGCGAACAAAGATTCCGAGTTGCTCGCGTGCGATGTAGAATGTCGACTCGCCGGCGTCGAAGGCTTCTATCTTGAACTTGATATTCCTGGACTGGACGAACTTGTTGAAGGCGCGCGCTAAATGGCAATTTTGATCGACGAGACAAAGCGCGTTCTGGTGCAAGGCATCACTGGCCGTGAAGGCCGGGCGCGGACGCGCCTGATGCGCGAGTACGGAACCAACGTTGTCGCGGGGGTGACGCCGGGCAAAGGTGGGCAGACCGTACTCGGCGTGCCCGTGTTCAACACGCCGCAGGAAGCGGTGAAAGCTCTGGGCAAGATCGACATCTCCGTGCTTTTTGTTCCAGCGGCAGGCGTAAAGGACGCGGCCATTTCCGCGATTGATGCCGGAATCAAGCTCACCGTGCTGGTGCCAGATCGCGTGCCGGTGTGGGACGCGATGGAGATTGCGTCGGCGGCCAAAGCGCATGGCGCAATGTTTCTTGGACCCAACACGCTTGGCGTCTTGAGTCCGGGCAAGGGCGTGGTCGGCATGATCGGTGGTCGTGCTGAAAGCGCACGGCAATGGTTCAAGCCCGGCATTCCAAAAGGTGTTGGAGTAATCAGTCGCTCCGGCGGCATGGCTTCAAGCACGGGCTACTACCTGGGACAGGCCGGGGTGCGCATTTCAACCATCGCGCACATTGGTGGCGACGCGGTTCTTGGAATTCGTATTCCCGACGCAGCGCTGATGTTTGAAGCCGATCCGCTCACCGAAGCCGTCGTCATCTTTGGTGAAATTGGTTCGTCACAGGAAGAGGAACTGGCGCAG
>WNFQ01002139.1_pt1 | contig 14233 bp, 16 predicted proteins | sample 5400171 | NCBI WGS metagenome assembly WNFQ01 (sample SAMN13153356, study PRJNA577476) | soil metagenome | isolation source: 20 cm soil under Madrone tree | place: USA:California | collected 2016-06-14
TGCTGTTTCTCGGACTGACCTTCGCGGCGCAGCCGAGCGTCTATCGCAAGGGGCTGTTATTCATGTCTCCGGCGCGGCATCGCGCACGCGCAACGATCATCGTCGATCGGATCGGCGAAACCTTGGAGCGCTGGCTGATGGCGCAGATCATCACCATGTTCGCGGTCTTCCTCGCAACCTCGATCGGCCTCGCAATTATCGGTATCCCAAGTTCGTTCATCCTGGGCATTCAGGCCGGCCTGCTCGCCTTCATTCCAACGGTCGGTGCGCTGCTCGGCGGGCTGATCGTGGTACTTGCAAGCCTCGCGTCCGGTTGGGTCGCCGCCGCCAGCGCATTCGTGCTCTTCCTCGGCGTTCACGCGCTGGAAAGCTACATCCTCACGCCGATTATCCAGCGTCAGGCGCTCGATATTCCCCCCGCCACACTATTTGCGTTCCAGATTCTGCTCGGCGTCGTGTTCGGCATCTGGGGGCTGGCGCTCGCCCTGCCGTTGATGGCGATCGCAAAGGTTGTGATCGACTATTTCAAGGCTGACGACACCGCGCCCGAGGCGGTGGCGGCTTGAGGCCGTGCATCGCTGACGAGCATTCAGCCGGAGCCTAGTACCGTCTGGGTGTGTTCGACCTCAGGCGGCGAGGCAAAATACTGCCCGACCAGCCCGCGCCACGCCGCGAAGTCCTCAGAACCCCTGAAATCGACGGTGTGATTTTCGAGCGTCTCCCACTTTGCCAACAGCCGGTAGCGTGACGGCTTCTCGATTGACTTGTGCAGTTCAAAACCCTTGCCGCCCTTGGCGCGCAGGAACAGCGGACGCGCCTTGGCGACCGCCGCTTCAAAGTCCTTCTCGGTGCCGGGCTTGACGTCGATCTGTGCGATTTCGGTGATCATTGGGTGCGGCCTTTCTGTGAGAAACTCTCGTCTCTAGCCCAGCCAATGGCAAAGAAAAAGGCGCCTTGCGGCGCCCCGTTATCCCCTACGCCATGGCAACTCATTTCAACAGCATCACCGTGCCGGCGACCATAAGCGCACCACCAACAAACATCACGGCTGGCCAGCGGCTTCGTCGCCGATCATAGCGCCCTTCGGCGCGCCGCTCCGAGATCAGCGCCGTCTCGTATTCGTCCGAGGTCGAGAAAATGCAGGCAAACCCGCCGCGCGCCGATACCGCCTTGGCCTCAAGCAACATCAGGGCAGCGTGGGCATCCGGACTCCGGGTCGTTTCCATGGCTTAGGAAGATATCGATCGAATGGTAAACGGCGGGTTACTGCCGTCACCCGGCGGGAGCGGCCTACGCTTGCTGGGCGACCCCCGGCTGCAACTGCGGCCCACGCGCCGTTGCCGCGGTCTTTCGCCGCCAGTTTTCCAGTGACAGCGGCAGCTCCTCGGCGGCCTCGACGCGATTGCGGCCACCGCGCTTGGCCTGATAGAGCGCGGCATCGGCGGCCGCGAGCAATACCTCGAGCTCGGTGCCCGCCGGCCCGCCGGCGACGCCGATGGATACCGTGGTATCGACCGGTCCGTCCTCGACCGCGATTCCCGAATTGGCAAATGTCTCGCGTACGCGCTCAGCTACGACCACCGCTTCCTCCAGCGAACAGGTCAGCAATGCCGCGAACTCCTCGCCGCCGATTCGTCCCGAGAGGTCGCTGATCCGCAACGAGTTGATCACGACGGCCGCGAATAATTTGAGAATCTCGTCGCCCGCCGGATGGCCAAAGCGGTCGTTGATTGATTTGAAATGGTCGATGTCGAAGATCAGTACCGTCACCGGGCGGCCGGCTGTCGCTTCGCGCTCGATCACCCGCGACGTTGCTTCCGCGAAGCCGCGGCGATTAAACATGCCGGTCAGCGGATCCATCGACGCCGCCGTCTTGTGCACGGTCACCGTGCGCTCCGACACCAGGATGAAGATGACGAACACAGTGCCGATCGCGTACAACATAAGCTCGACGGAGAATATCGTCACCCAGATGCTGCCCGATAACATGCCGCCATCTGCGTGCAACAGACCGCCAAGCAGGATCGGCAGCATCAGCGCGACACCGTGCGCTACAGGCACTGCGATCGCCGGCCAGCGCGCTTGCATTGTCCTGCGGCGCTCGGACCACAATTCGGCAGCCGTCAGCGCCGCATAAACCGCAACGATACCGGCGCCGATCGTCAGACGCATTGCGGCGGCCTCGGGCGCCAGCGTCAGGGCGGCAGCGGTCCAGGCGATCGCGCCCAGGAAGAGTCCCGGCAGGTTGGGATTGCGGCCGTGGAACACGCGCGAGGCGTTCCAGACCATGCCGCAGGCCACGAAACCGAGGGCACTCAACGCCAGCGAAAACATCTCGCCCAACGCGTTGCCGGCGAAGGTCCAGAGCGCAATGGACGCGGCGCCAAGCAGATACGCGGTTCCCCACCATTTCAAGGCCGGGATATTCTCCTGCTTGCCGAAGAACAGCAGCATGGCTCCCAGCATTGCCGCAACCATTGTGGCAACGAGATAAAGCGTGACAGTATCGAGCGACATGGGCCACCGAGGTTGTGATGCAGCGTACCCCGCGTGGTCAGAAAGACGGAATACGCACCATTACCGCCCTGCACTCTACGACCCTCGGCTTGGCAATCCGTTTGCGCACAAGCGCAAGTTTTCAGGAAAAAACTGCATCAACTCGTTGGCAAATCATCAACAAAAAGGGCGCCCGCAAGCGCCCTTTCCGAATTGTTAATGATGCCGCATTCGCGGCAAGTTTTAGCGAGGCAATTAGCGCTTCGAGAACTGGAACGACTTGCGCGCCTTGGCGCGGCCGTACTTCTTGCGCTCCACCGCGCGAGAGTCGCGGGTGAGAAAGCCGCCCTTTTTCAGGACGCCGCGTAAATCAGGCTCGAAATAGGTCAGCGCCTTGGAGATGCCGTGACGCACGGCGCCCGCCTGGCCCGACAGACCGCCGCCGGCGACGGTGCAGATCACGTCGTACTGGCCGGCACGGGCCGCCGCCACCAGCGGCTGCTGGATCATCATCCGCAACACCGGACGGGCGAAATAGATTTCGACTTCGCGGGTGTTGACAGTGATCTTGCCGGCGCCGGGCTTGATCCAGACCCGGGCAACCGCGTCCTTGCGCTTGCCGGTGGCGTAGGCACGGCCCTGCTTGTCGATCTTCTTGACGTATTTCGGCGCTTCCGGAACTGCCGGCTTCAGCTGTGACAACTGGTCGAGAGACTGCATGGTGTCGGACATCTTATGCGGCCCTCATGTTCTTGCGATTCATCGAAGCGACGTCGATCGTCTCGGGTTGCTGAGCCTCGTGCGGATGCTCGGGCCCGGAGTAGACGCGTAGATTGCCGAGCTGCACGCGCCCCAATGGCCCGCGCGGAATCATGCGCTCGACCGCCTTCTCGACCACCCGCTCGGGAAAACGGCCCTCGAGGATCGACTTTGCAGTGCGTTCCTTGATGCCGCCGATGAAGCCGGTGTGATTGTAATAGACCTTGTTGTCGCGCTTGCGCCCGGTAAGCACCACATGAGCCGCGTTGATGATGATGACGTGGTCGCCGCAATCGACGTGCGGTGTATAGGTCGGGAGGTGTTTGCCGCGAAGGCGCATCGCGACCAGGCTGGCGAGCCGGCCGACCACCAGACCCTTGGCGTCGATCAGCACCCATTTCTTCGTCAGCTCGGCAGGCTTCGCCGAATACGTTTTCATGTGAGGAAATCCGTGAAAGGGACAGCGGCGCGTCGGCGCCGAATTGCGGGGTTTCTAATCAAGAGCACGGCTCGCGTCAATGCCAAACGAAGATGATTAGGTGAGCAAAAACAATATGTTAGGATTATGGTTCTATATTACCGCAAGAAACCCTAAGCATTTGGAATGGAATAGGTTGATATCGCGTGAGCGATCGGATTCGGCGACGTCCCCGACAGCAGATTGACCTCGCCGACCGCAAGCCGCTTGCCCAGTTTCAAAAGCCTCGCTGCCGCAAGCACATCCTGCCCGGGCCTGCCCTTGCGCAGAAAATTGATGCTGAGATTGGTCGTCACGGCGAGGCCGACCGGGCCGATTGCCGACAAGAGCACCACATACATCGCGCAATCCGCCAGTGCCATCAGCGTCGGTCCCGAGATGGTCCCGCCGGGACGAAGCATGCTCTCACGAAAGCGCTGCCTTATCCGACAGGTCTGACCGTCGGCATGCTCGATCGTCAAATCGTCAAAGTTAAACATTTGCGGAAGCTCGGTGCGAAGGAAAGCATCGAGTTCAGCCGCAGTCATTCGCGCTGCTGTCATTGTCGATCGTCGCACTATTCATTGGAACATGACCATCGGACCAGGTCCGGTGGTCATGGCAGAACCAACCTGCCGTCAGTTTCTCACTGAGAGAAACGACCCCTTTGAAAACACGCAAGGCCGAGCCGCTACCTTATCTTCGCAAAATCGCCGTGCCGGCCGAGCCCGCCGCTGAAGCGGGCTGCGCCCGCCACGCCGTCTTCGATCAAGGCCTCGCGCCCGTTGTAGCATTCCTGAATCAGCGCCTCGCGGACACACAGCCCATGGCCCTTGATGGCGGACCGGCGGTCGGCACGAACGCAAACCTGCGGAAAGCGTGCGATCTCCTGTGCCACGGCCTCTGCCTTCGCGCGTGCGCCTCCCTTCGGAGTGAGGTATTCGCACAAGCCGATCGACATGCACTCCTCGGCTGGCACCTTGCGTCCGGTAAGGATAATCTCGAGCGCGCGGCCCTGCCCCACAATGCGCGGCAATCGCACCGTGCCTCCATCGATCAGCGGCACGCCCCAGCGACGGCAATAGACGCCGAAATAAGACCCCTCGGCCATCACCCGAAAATCGCACCACAGCCCCAGTTCCATGCCGCCTGCGACCGCCGGGCCTTCAATTGCCGCGATGACCGGCTTGTCCAATTCCAGACGAGAGGGTCCCAGCGGGCCACGGGGGATTTCGCCGCCGTTGCCGCGCGGCCGCGCTGTCGAAATATCGAGTTCGCCTAGCGGATAAGCGGCGTTGAGCGAGCTGACATATTTGAGATCCCACCCCGCACAGAACGCGCCGCCTGCGCCATAGAACACTGCGACCGAGGCGTTCTTGTCCGCATCGAACTGCAGAAAAGCTGTTGTCAGCGCGTCCGCGCTATCAGGGTCCATGGCATTGCGGGCTTCGGGCCGGTCGTGAATGATGGTCCATACCGGTCCGGCTTTCTCAATTCGCACCGTCATTGCAGCCTCCTCGCATGGCGATCGTTAATTTAAACAGTGTTAAATAATCTAACGCTGTTTAAATTATCGGTCAAGTGTGCTATTTGGGAATCGCGATGGCGAAAGAGCGGAAAATCGGCCGGCAGAAGGCTGTAAGCGACCTCAAGCGCGAGCTGATTCTGGACGCGGCGCGGAAGGTTTTCGAAGCTGACGGCTTGGACGGAGCGTCGCTTCGCGCGATCGCCGCTGGTGCGGGCTACACGCCAGCCGCGCTCTATTTTCACTTCGAATCCAAGGAAGCGATCTACGCCGAGGTTCTGCGATGCTCACTGACAAATCTTGGGCAAGCGACAAGCCGCGCGGTCTCGCGCGCCAAAACTGCGGCCGATCGGCTGCGGGCCGCGGCGACGGCTTTCTTTCGCTATTATGCCGACAATCCGAGAGACCTCGATCTTGGCTTCTACCTGTTTCGCGGCGGCATGAAGCCACAAGGCCTCGGTAAGGAGCGCGACGACATACTCAACGCGGCGCTGGAATCGGCCATGCAACCGATCGCCGACGCTGCGCAAGCGCTCGGCGCCCGGCGCGAGGAAGCCAGATCGTTGATGGCGGATATTTTCGCTCATGCCGCAGGGCTTCTGCTATTGGCACACACTGGCCGTATCCGCATGTTTGGGGCTTCGGCGCCGCACCTCATGGAACGCTTCATCGAGGCCAAGATCATGGCGCTCACCGAAGAGCAGCAGAAGTGAAACCCTTGAATCCCAATTCCCGAGGGCCCACTCTCCCTGCTGAACCGCTCACGCTTCGGCTGATCATGCGCTAGCATGGCAGCCTGCCAGGGAATGGATTGCCCGATGACCGCCAGGCCCGCACACGCCACGACACTACAACCGCCAATCCTCCTGCGCGAGACGCTGGGCAGCATCAGCGTGCTCACACTCAACCGTCCCGACGCCCGCAACAGCCTGTCGGAAGGACTGATCGCCGAGCTGCATGCCACGCTCAGGGAAATTCACGACGATACCAGGGTGCGCGCGGTGGTGATCGCGGCCAGCGGTCTGGCCTTCTCCTCTGGCCACGACATGAAGGAACTGACCGCGCGTCGCACAGATGCCGATCGGGGGCGCGCCTATTTCGCCGAGATCATGAATGCCTGCAGCGCGATGATGCAGGCAATCGTGCATCTGCCCAAGCCGGTAGTGGCGGCGGTCCAGGGCGTCGCCACCGCGGCGGGGTGCCAGCTGGTGGCAAGCTGCGATCTTGCGGTTGCATCAGAAGCCGCGACATTCGCTACCCCCGGCGTCGATATCGGACTGTTTTGTTCGACACCGATGGTAGCGCTGTCGCGCAATGTTCCGCGCAAACAGGCAATGGAAATGCTGCTCACGGGGGAGCCGATTTCAGCCAGAGCCGCGCAGGAGATCGGCCTCGTCAACCGTGTCGTCGCCACTGGCACCGAACGCGACGCTGCGATTGCGCTGGCCGAGAAAGTCGCGCTTAAATCCGCCTACACCGTCAAGCTCGGCAAGGCAGCGTTCTACCGTCAGGCCGAGATGAGCCTTGCCGACGCCTATCGTTATGCCGCCGAGGTGATGACCGAGAACATGATGGCACGCGACGCCGAGGAAGGCATCAGCGCCTTCATTGAGAAGCGTGAGCCGAAGTGGCAGGATAAGTGACTCCCGTCATTGCGAGCGTAGCGAAGCAATCCACAACCGCAAAAGGAAGTCTGGATTGTTTGGTCGCTTCGCTCCTCGCAATGACGGAATGGATAGCTCGCAATGAACCACGACGCCTACGCCGACAACTACATCCGCGAGATTCTCAACGGCGTGAAGTCGATCGCGATGGTCGGTGCGTCGCCGGTCAATGTGCGGCCGAGTTATTTCGCCTTCAAATATCTGGCGCAGCGCGGCTACGACATGATCCCGGTCAACCCCGGTCACGTCGGCAGCAGCCTGCTCGGAAAACCCTTCGTCGGCTCGCTCTTGGAGATCGGCCGTCCCGTCGACATGGTCGAGATCTTCCGGAATTCGAGCCACATCATGCCGGTGCTCGATGAAGCCTTGAGAATGACGCCGCCGCCCAAGGTGATATGGATGCAGCTCGGCGCGCGCGACGATTTGGCCGCCGCAAGGGCGGAAGCCGCCGGCCTCAAGGTCGTCATGAACCGCTGCCCCAAGATCGAATATGGACGGCTGTCCTCTGAAATTTCGTGGATGGGCGTCAATTCCCGAACACTTAGTTCGAAGCGCGCGCCGATGCCGGCCCAGGGCATGCGGCTTTCATTGAACCGGATGAGCGTCAGTGGCGGCGAGACCACCGCCTCCGACCGCGCAGCGAAAAACAAGAACGAGCGTACGTGACGCGAATGCGGAACGATTCTTTCGATAGTGCCGCAAAGCGAAGCGGAAGCGTTTCGAACCCCAGGTGAATTCTCACACCGCCTTGACGCCAGCCGCCCCGGCCATCAGCATGGGCCGCGCGATTTCAGATAAAGCAGAACAGGACGCAAGAATGGCCGATCGCCTTCCGGGATTTTCGACCCTCGCCGTGCATGCCGGCGCGCAGCCCGATCCAACCACAGGTGCGCGGGTGACGCCGATCTACCAGACCACCTCATTTGTGTTCAACGACGCCGATCATGCCGCGTCGCTGTTCGGGCTGCAGGCGTTCGGAAACATCTATACCCGCATCGGAAACCCGACGAATGCGGTCCTGGAGGAACGTGTTGCAGCGCTCGAAGGTGGCACCGCTGGCCTGGCGGTCGCGTCAGGGCACGCCGCGCAAGTTGTTGTGCTCCAGCAGTTGTTGATGCCAGGCGACGAACTCATCGCGGCGCGTAAACTCTACGGTGGCTCCATCAATCAGTTCACCCACGCCTTCAAGAGCTTCGGCTGGAACGTCGCATGGGCCGACTCCGACGATATCGGCAGTTTTGAGCGTGCGGTCACGGCGCGCACCAAGGCGATCTTCATCGAGTCGATCGCAAACCCGAGCGGCAGCATCACCGATATCGAGGCGATCTCGGCGGTGGCCCGCAACGCCGGCGTACCGCTGATTGTCGACAACACGCTGGCGACACCCTATCTGATCCGTCCGATCGACCACGGCGCCGATATTGTCGTGCACTCGCTCACAAAATTTTTGGGCGGGCACGGCAACTCGATCGGCGGCATCATTGTCGATGCGGGCACCTTCGACTGGTCGAAGGACAACAAATATCCTATGCTGAGCGAGCCACGACCCGAATATCACGGCATCAAGATTCAGGAAACCTTCGGCAATTTCGCCTTCGCGATCGCCTGCCGCGTGCTGGGTTTGCGCGACCTCGGTCCCGCGCTCTCCCCGTTCAATGCGTTCCTGATTCTCACTGGCATCGAGACGCTGCCGCTGCGCATGCAAAAGCATTGCGACAATGCGAAAGCGATCGCGGAATGGCTGTCGGCGCATTCGGCGGTCGCCTCGGTCAACTACGCCGGCCTGTCCGGCGACAAATACAATAACCTCGCGCGCAAATACGCCCCGAAGGGCGCCGGCGCGGTGTTCACTTTCAGCCTCAGGGGCGGCTACGAGGCTGGGGTCAAGCTGGTCTCGAACCTCAAACTGTTCTCGCACCTCGCCAATGTCGGCGACACCCGCTCGCTGGTTATTCACCCGGCATCGACCACACATAGCCAGCTCGATGATGCCGCCAAGATCAAGTCGGGCGCCGCGCCCGACGTGGTGCGGCTCTCGATCGGCATCGAGGACAAGGAAGATCTGATCGCGGACCTGGATCAGGCGCTGAACGCGTGAGCCGTCGTCATTGGGTTCTTAGCCATATTTGCGAATGACCACCAGCGGACGATGCCGTGCCCTACGGGCTGCGCTATATTGGGCTAATGCCGAAACCATTAATCGGAGCCGCCCATGCTGCGCTTCACGATTGCAATCCTGCTGGCGATGCTAGCCAGCGGCACGGCTATGGGTGCTGAGCAAGTCGTCGCCCGCCACGGCGTGCATCGCCCGGCCGTCATTCTGCCCGCCGGACTGCCGCGGCCGCATTACAAATTCCGAACCACCATCTCGTATGGCCCGCGGCACGCCTATCAAAGGGCTTACGTTCGTCCCTTCTATGGCTATGAATCCGAGGTCCTGTTCACGCCTGCATACGCCGATGTCCCCTACATTTCGCCTTGGATAGGCACGCCGTTACTCCCGGGATATTCGACGCTGCCGGGCTATTATGGGGCGCCTTATTCCTACGATTACCAGGGCCCCTACTATGGCGGTCCCTACGTCAATTATTGGGACCGCCTGCCCTACGCCTGCGGCGTATACGGTTATTGCTAGAGTTTTTACGGCTTCGCGGTGCGCATCGCCGCTTTGCCTTCGCGGGCCAGCCGGCTGTTGCGCTGAACCACTGAATAGGTCGCGAGCGCAAACACGATCACCAATAGCTGCACCGACAACGCTTCCACGCTCGGATTCAATCCGATGCCACGGAGCCATAATGCGCTTTTGAGTTCGGTGAACGGCAGTATCGACTGCTCCTGGAACTCCTGCACGGCTTCGCCGATAAATTTGAGCGCCATCGCAAACAAGAACGCCGATGTGATGATGAACAGCGGCCGCAGCGGAAGCTTTTGCGCGATCAGATTGATGAAATAGAACAGCACCACGAGCCCGGCCGTCGCGGCGGCAAGGCCCGCGAACAAGCCGAGGCTCCAGCCGCCCTCGGCTGAAGCCAGCGCATTGATGAACAGCACGGTTTCGGCGCCTTCGCGAAATACCGCCAGGAAGGCGAGCGCGGCTACCGCCCAGACGGTGTCCTGCGCCAGCGCGTTGTCGGCCTTGTGGGCGAGATAATCCTGCCAGCCGCGCGGATCCTGCTTCACCATCAGCCAGCCGCTGACATAAAGCATCAGGCTGGCGGCAACGAGAATGATGGTGCCTTCGAGCACGTCGCTGTGCTGGCCTGAATTCAACACCGCAAACAGCCAGGCCGCGATGATGCTGGCGCCCACGGCGGCCAGTGATCCGCCGTAAAGGGCCTGGACGCGATGGCCGGCGCCAGCCTTGGTGAGATAGCCGGCGAGTGCGGCTATCACCAGCATGGCCTCCAGTCCCTCGCGGAGCAGGATGACAGCGGCTTGAATGAATGCAGACGACATGAGCAAACCCGGTGTTTGACTCGTTTTATCGTCCAAGCGCCCCAAGTAAAGCGGTGCCGCCCCACACAACTTCGTTAGCAGGCGCGCAGATGCGCGAACGTCCTGCAAACAACGCGTTTCTACGCAGGCAAAGAAAATTAGAATCGTTCAATTCAACTGATTTGCGCGGCTGGTAAAGCCAGCTTTTGATGCGGCTGTTCCGATCGCCACGCGGTCAATCGGTCGAGCTGGAAAATGGCCAGCGTCAAAACCGCAATCGCAACGGCCTGGTGAGCCAGTGCAAGGGAGGTCGGAACCTGATTCAACAAGGTGAGGATGCCGAGGCTCGCCTGCAAGGTGATGGCAGCGGCCAGCCACAATGCGCCGCTGACTGCGGCTGCTCCGGCGCGGGACCGAACCACGTCGAGCGCGTGCAGGAGGGCAAGCGCGAACAGCAGGTAGGCCGTCATGCGGTGCTCGAACTGCACGGTGAGCGTGTTGTCGAACAGATTGCGCCACCACGGCACTTCGAAGAACAACCGCGCCGCGGACGGAATGAGCGCACCGTCAATGTCCGGCCACGTGTTGTAGACACGCCCCGCGCGCAGGCCCGCGACCAGCGCGCCCAGATAAAGCTGCATGAAGGTCACCACCAACAGAGCCATACTGGTCATCTTTAGCCGCGAGGACGCGGCCGATCGCGGCCGGTCTGCCAGCCGGCGCAGCGTCCAGACCACGGCCGCAAAAATGAGAAGCGCCAGCACTAAATGAGTGGCCAGACGATACTGCGAGACTTCCACCCGCTGCGAAAGTCCGGACGCCACCATCCACCAGCCGACCCCGCCCTGTAGCGCGCCGAGAGCGAAGATCAGCCACAGTCGTCGCCTCAATTCCGCGCTCAAAGCGCCGCGCCACAGGAACCAGAGAAACGGCAGCAGATAGGCAATTCCGATCACCCGCCCGAGCAGCCGGTGGCTCCATTCCCACCAGAAAATGGTCTTGAACTCGGCAAGACTCATGGCAGCGTTGAGTTCGCGATATTGCGGGATGGTCTTGTAGGCTTCGAACGCCCGGATCCATTGCTCCTGATTGAGCGGCGGCAGCGTGCCGGTGACCGGCTTCCACTCGACAATCGAAAGCCCGGATTCGGTGAGCCGCGTGGCGCCGCCGACCAGCACCATGATCGCGATCAACGCGGCGATCGAAACGAGCCACCAACGGACGGCGCGGTGGTGCGATGTCTGGGGCGTGGAAATATCGGTCATCGAAGCTGCGCTTGAATGAATTTGCGCGCACCTTATAGTCCGCTCCCTCCAGCGCGCAAGGCGCGTAAATTGAAACGAGCCGCACATTTCCGCCATGACAATACGCACCCGCAAATTCCTTGGAACCATCGCCTTGCTGGTGCTGGTGGTAGTGTGGTCGTTGATGGGAATGACGGTGGCGCAGACGCCGTGGCTTGCGAGTTCCGGACTGTTGCAGGCAATCTTTTACGTCGTGGCCGGCATTGGATGGGTGCTGCCGGCGATGCCGATCATCAGCTGGATGGCGCGGCCGGATGCGTAAGTGACGCGCCGCGAGTACTCTGCACCGGAGGGAACGTGACGCCGGAGAGAATCACGCGCATGGCACGCAACGAACGCTGTCGCCCGTCCCAGGCGATACGCGGAAGCACGTGCAGGTTGGTTCGGCCTTCCGCTTCCACGATGCCGGATATCGCCGACGCCGCACTGACGAAGCCGGCCTCCGCGGCCATCATGACGTGTTGCCGGCGAAAGGCCGCGCGATCGCCGAACGGATAGGCGAAATGCCTGATGTCACGCTGAAACACGGCTTGCGCGACCACCCTCCCCATTGTCATCTCGCGCAGCGCGGCCGCGTCCTTCAGGTTCGACAGAACAGGATAGTTCACCGTCGCGCTTCCAATTGTGACAAGCGGGTCGACCGCGAGCTTCGCCAGGTCGCCCCAGTCCATCGATGCCTCGCGCGACAGCGCCATGAGGTCGACCGTGTATCGCCGGCAGAGATCGTTGATCGCGGACGAAACCTCAGTGGCCGCGAGTGAGCGCATCCAGTTCTCGAGATACTGATAAAGCTGATATTTTTCGAAGGTGTTACCGATGTTGAAATGCCGCTCGGTACGATCCATTACGAGGCTGAGGCGATTCTCGCGCGCGATCACCTCTTCAAGTGCGAGCCACCATGCCTCGCCAACGCCGTCCGGGAACGCGGTCGGCACATAAACGGTGAACGGCACACCATGTCGCGACAGCACCGGATAGGCCGCCGTCACCAAATCCTTGTAGCCCCCGTCGAATGTCAGGCACACGAACCGTCGTCGCGAAGCCAACGTGACCGCGCGCCGGCAAGCCTCGTCCATTGAGACGATATCGAATTTCCAGCGCTTCAGCCCCCGGATCGTTCGATCGAGAAATTTGGGCGTGATTTCCCGCGATTTGAGCGGCTGAAACCGCGTATGGCGCCGCGGGCGCACACGCTCAAACCGCAAAACCACGCCGGCGCCGCCCGCCCGGCGTCCCCACAACCATGGCACGCCGCTGAGATAGGCGAGTTCCAGTCTCAGGCTCGCCAAAAAACTGATATCGGATTGCAACGTCTCGTCCCTGAATGCGGCTCGCCCCCGCCCGCGCCGCATTGTCATTATTGTAGACAGGTTTTGCAATGACCACGGCCGCCGCAATCAAGGTCGAACGGCAGAGACGCGAGCGCAGTCGAAGGCGAGCCGCATTGGCTCAGCATCGCCACCTCGGTGAAGGCCACCGGCCCGAGATGATCGCACACCCGCGCGCGGATGATCGACAGGATGCTCAAGCTGCTGCTTCCAATCGCGGCAAAGGGTATGGATTGGATGTACGCCTACGATCCCCGCGCTGCGTGAGCCCTTGGGACGCACTGGCCTGACGCGAATCGCGTTGGACATTCACGTCTCGACCTCGAACGTCAGGCCGGCGTGATCGACGAGCCGCTTGATCAAACGGTTGCCCATCGCCGCGCCCGGAGTCCAGATGCCGCCTGCAACTTCCGGCGCATCGCGCAACAGGCAGACCGCGCATTCCGCGATCATCTTCGAGGTCGATCCGTAGCCGGGATCGCGGTCACCCTTCACGGAGGCGCGGACCTGGCGGCCATCGGGCGCGATTGCGACGAACAGAAGGTCGTAGTAGCCGCTTTCCCGCTCCTCTTTCGATGGCCCATCGCCCGGCTTCGGTCCGCTGGAGTTCATCTTCTCCGCGGTGTTGGCGGCAGTGATGCGCTTGGCAGTGGCTTCGCCCTGCTCGCCAGGGCCCGTCAGCACCATCTCGTCGTAGATAAAATCCTTCCCGTAGGGAAAGCCCATCAGAAGATTGGAGCGGTGCACATTGCGGGTGTTGATGTTTGCCATGACGAACGGTGCGGTCCAGGAATCGAGCTCCGGATCGAAGACCGGCCGGTTGCCCGGCGGCTGTTTTGGACCCTCGAAGCCGGGCGTCAGCACGAACGGATTTCGCAACAGAGCGATCAAACTGGAATCATTCGCCGCGGCTGTGAAGATCGCCCTCATGCTCGCGGCGGTGCCACCTGAAGCCGTGAACGTCATTGCGCGGATGCGTCCTTTAACCCTTGCTGCCGGCACACCGAATACTTTCTGCGCTTCATCTTTGGCACAAAACACGCCGAGCTCGAACGGCAATGAATCGTATCCGCAGGAAAATACGATTCGGGCGCCGGTCGATTTGGCGGTCGCCTCATGCGCATCGATCATCTGCCGCATCCAGATCGGCTCGCCGCAGAGGTCGAAATAGTCCGTACCCGAGTTGACGCAGGCCGCGAGCAGGTCGGAGCCGTAGAGCTGGTACGGGCCGACGGTTGAGATCACCGACTTCGCCTGGTCGACCA
>WNFQ01008627.1_pt1 | contig 14230 bp, 15 predicted proteins | sample 5400171 | NCBI WGS metagenome assembly WNFQ01 (sample SAMN13153356, study PRJNA577476) | soil metagenome | isolation source: 20 cm soil under Madrone tree | place: USA:California | collected 2016-06-14
ATACAAGATGGGTCAGATTCGATTGTTGTCTGAGACGGTAGCCAGCCAGGTAGCTGCCGGCGAAGTCGTGGAGCGCCCGGCGTCAGTGGTGAAGGAACTGGTCGAGAACAGCATCGACGCCGGCGCGCGCAAAATCGACATCATCATTCGTCGCGGGGGAATTTCGTTGATTCGCGTAATCGATGACGGCTGCGGCATGGATCGCGATGACGCGCTGCTTTCCCTGGAGCGGCATGCCACGAGCAAGATCCGGTCTGCTGCTGATCTTGAAGCGGTGGCCACGCTGGGATTTCGCGGCGAAGCCTTGCCAAGCATCGCCAGCGTCTCGCGATTTCGCCTGACTACGCGCGAGCCTCACGCGATCGCAGGCACCGAAATTGTCGTTAATGGCGGCAAGCTTGACGTTGTGCGCGACGGCGGTGAAGCGCCTGGAACGCAAGTCGAGGTGCGCTCGCTTTTTTATAACCTGCCCGCGCGCCGGAAATTTCTTCGTTCTGAAAGTACTGAAAGCCGTAACATCGAGCATCAGATTCATTTGCAGGCCATAGGCCATTCTCACACGGCCTTTTCGCTGTTGCGAGACGACCGCATGTTATTTCAGTTGCCGGCTGCGGCAATACTCACTGATCGGATCCGCGATCTGTATGGAGTTGAGCTAGTGCAGCGCCTCGTTGAAGTAACCGGCACTCTTTCACTCAGTGTCCGAATCAGTGGTTTCATTGGACAGGCAGGTCTGAGCCGTCAAACCCGCGCGCAACAGCTTGTATTTGTGAACGGCCGCGCCATTGAAAGCAGCCTCATTACTGCTGCTATTCGCGAAGGCTACCATACCGCTCTAATGAAAGGGCAGTATCCGGTTACGTTTCTGTTTCTTGAGCTCGACCCGGGGGCTGTCGATGTAAATGTTCATCCGGCAAAACGTGAAGTGCGTTTTCGTGATCCGACCGCGGTCCGGGAAGCGATTGCTCGGTGCATTCATGAAACGCTGGAAGCAGGCAGGGCGGCATGGCAGGAAAGATTTCGGGCACCACCTGCGCCGGCACCTGGTGATGCCACAAAAACGGCTCCTGACCTGAGACTACGACCCGAGGTAATTGCTCCTGAGGAGTTACATCGTGAGTTACCTTATGTTAGTCCAACTGCATCGGTGTGCTGAATAAGCTATATGTGTTGATGGAGAATGCGGACGGCCTTGTCCTGGTTGATCAACATGCCGCGCATGAACGTATCCTCTTCGAAGAATTGCGGCGGAGAATGGAAGAGCAGGGGGTCCCGACGCAAAAGCTGCTGCTACCGCAGACTTTCAATGTGCCGCCGCGCGACGCGGATTGGATCGAGAGGAACTTATCGGTTTTGCAAAGGATGGGAATCGGGATTGAGAGCTTTGGGCCTAACACTTTTAAAATCGACGCTGTGCCGAGCTTTTTGAACGTCTCGGACCCGGGACAATTCATGCGGAAGGTAATTGACGATCTAAACAGCGCTGGCAGCAACACTTCAGCGATGCGTTTGGGCGAAGAGATGATCGCCAAAAGCGTTTGCCGCCACGCCGTTAAGGCCAATGATCCGCTGCGTTACCCTGAAGTTGAAAAACTTATTCGCGATTTGCTCGACTGCGATTTGCCGTACTGTTGCCCGCACGGCCGGCCAACGATGATCCAGATTTCACTGAGTGAACTAGAGAAAAAATTCGGACGGAAGGTGTAATGCCACGCGAAAGAGATTTTCAGGCTACGAGGCGCTGTTTGTTGTAGAGGCGTTTGTGTCAAACGCCAGTGAACGGTGCTTGACACAAGCACCGCTACAACGCAGCACAACGCAATGCTTGCCATTTGAGAGGTCAGTTTTTAATGTGGCGCGGTGAAGAAAATCGAAGCCATCATCAAGCCATTCAAGACCGAGCCGGTGAAAGAAGCGTTAATGGCAGCGGGCGTTGAAGGGATGACTCTGAGCGAAGTCAAAGGATTTGGCCGCCAAAAGGGGCACAGCGAGATTTATCGCGGCACCGAGTATACGGTGGATTTCCTTCCAAAAACAAAATTCGAGATAGTCATCGCGGACGATCGTGCGCAAAAAGCGGTGGAAGCGATCCTGGGCGCCGCCAAGACTGGAAAAATAGGCGATGGCAAAATCTTTCTGAGCGAAGTCGAAGAAGTCGTGCGCATTCGAACCGGTGAACGGGGAATGGAGGCGCTTTGAGCGCGAGGCGCACTCGCGTTAAAACGTTGAATCGTTGAAGAGTTGAACCGTGAAGGCAGAGATGCGACTCGGCAATGAGTGATTCCACGTTGTATCTTTCCAACGCTTCAACCCTTTAACGAAACAAACCTATGCAAGAATACCTGCTATCGATCTTTCTGGGAATTGTCGAAGGGCTGACGGAATTTCTTCCGGTGAGTTCCACTGCGCATTTGCGGATCTGCGAAGCGCTACTAAACATCGATCTTCACGATGGCTTCTGGAAAATGTACACCATCCTTATTCAGCTCGGCGCCATTCTGGCGTTGCCGGTCTATTTTCGTGAGCGCATCCTAAAGTTTCTTTGGACTTTTCCAAAGGGTGAGCGTGGCGATCGCACCATCTTTACCCATCCCTTGAGTCTCACGCTGATTGCGTTTGTCGTAACGGCAGTTCCGGCGTGGCTGTTGGCGAAACAGATCGGCAAAAATCTCGAAAGTCTCTGGGTCATGGCGCTGGCCCTCCTCATTGGCGGAATAATCATGTGGATCGTTGACGCCGCTTTTACGCGGCCACGGACGATGCAGATGGAAGAAATGACGCTGCCGCAAGCGGTGTGGATTGGCGCGGCGCAAATTCTTTCGGCTGTTTTTCCAGGCACTTCCCGTTCGATGTCCACCATCGCGGCCGGGCAGGTCGCTGGCCTGTCGCGTCCGGCCGCGCTCGAATTTTCGTTTTTCTTATCGATGCCGACCATGATGGTCGCCACTGGGTATGATTTTTTGAAGACAACCCTGCCGCATCATGGTGAGCAGAACATCGCCCCTCTCACGATGAATGCGCATGAGTGGATCGTGCTGGCAATCGGATTTGTGGTCTCATTTTTCGTGGCGCTGGCCGTAGTCGCATGGTTTATGAACTGGGTGCGGGAACGCGGATTTGTGCCGTTCGCTCTTTACCGGATTATCCTGGGAATCGGATTACTGACGCTGTTGATGCGCGGAATGATTTGACCGGCTATCGATGGAAACGAACGTTATTCTTCCGGATTTGCAGAGCGCTGTTCTTTGCGAGGACGTCCGCTGCGAAATCAACGGCATGCAAACACTCGTTGGCGTGCTCAGCGTCATCCCAGCGCCCACGCTGCCGATCAATTATATCAAGCTTTGCATTTGGGCGCGTTGGTGCAGTGGCGCTGGAAAGTTTCGGCAAAAATCCCGGATTGTGGGTGTCGATGAACAACAGGTCATCGCGCAGGCGGAGGTTGAGTTTGTGCTAAAAGAGATGGAGGGGCACGCAACAAACGTCCACTACTTTGGTGGCGTGCAGTTTCAACAATACGGAGTGCACCATGTGGAGATCTTTTTGGAAAATGAGTTGCGCCTTCGCTTTCCGGTTCCGGTGATTCAGGTCACGCGGCCAACTGGTTAAAAGCGCTTGTTAGCGAGTTTGCCAGCGTGTGGGATTTGTTTATCAAGCTTTATGCGCAAGGGGTTGTTCAGGGTGTTATTGTGCGGTCTTGTCCTCGTCGGGCAGGTCCATGCGCAAGAGGTAATTGTCGCTCGCGAAAAAAAACCAGGGGCTCCCAAAGAAGAAGCGCCGCCGCCTTCTGAGCAGACTCCCTCCGAATCGCCGCCACCGGAAACAACCAAGCCCAAGTCGCGCACAAAGAAATCCACAGGGCCTACCATTGAACAAATGCGAGAGGCGGGAGCGCTTGCTGCCGAGAGGCGCGATAACCGATCTCGCCCCGAAACCAACAGACCGAGCGAATCGGGCTCAGAGGCTCCTACAGCCCCGCAAACTTTCGGCATCTCGAGAGCTACTGTTACGCCGATAACAACGGAGCCGCGCGCTGCGCCAACAAGCACTCCGCGCCGGCCAAGTTCGCGAACGACGACAAAGCCGGAGCCAGCCGGCGCGGTTCGGCCGACCATGATGGAATCTGGAAGGCAAGAGCCGAGTGCGACTCCTTCGGCAAAAGGACAAACTCCTGCGCCGTAATCTTTTTAACTCTTTCTCATACTCCTGCTCATGCTCTTCTTGTGAGCCTGTTTCAAAACCAAGAGCATGGGTAAGAGCGAGAGAGAGACTCCTGCAGCGCGCAAAATTTGTTGCGCAACCATCCCGGTAACCTATTATCTGTAGGCAAGCCCAGCACCTTGCTAGCAAAGTTGCTGGGAAATTTTTTGCCTATTTCTAATTTCAAATGCCAAACACAATTTTGATCGGAATGCAGTGGGGCGATGAGGGCAAAGGCAAGATCATCGATGTGCTTACTGCCCAGGCCGACATCGTTGTCCGCAGCCAGGGCGGTAACAATGCCGGGCACACCGTCATTCATCGCGGCGTGAAATACATTCTGCATTTGATCCCGTCCGGAATCCTCAGGCGCGGTAAAATCTGCGTGATTGGAAACGGCGTTGTTATCGATCCGGTGGCGCTGGTCACCGAAATCGTCGGGTTGCGCCAACTGGGGATTAAGATCGACAAGAACTTGCTCATTAGCGATTGCGCGCACCTTGTGCTGCCTTACCACCGCATGTTTGACGAGCAACGGGAGTTGCGTCGAGGGCGGATTGGAACCACGAAGCGGGGGATCGGGCCGGCTTATGGAGACAAAGCAGCACGCACGGGCCTGCGGGTTTCGGACCTGATGCAACCGATGGTGTTCTCGAAGAAACTGCAAGCGAAGTTAATTGAGAACGACAGAATCCTGCAGGCGCTCGGTGCGAAGCCAATCAATTTTCGGGAGGTCAACGAAAGTTATCTGGCGGCTGGCAAAAAATTGCGGCCCTTCGTGGCTAACACGGTCGTGTATCTCCATCGCGCGATCGAGCGGGGCAAAAAAATCCTTTTTGAAGGTGCACAAGGGACATTCCTCGACATCGATCACGGTACTTATCCATACGTGACTTCTTCGAACACGACAGCGGGCGGTGCCTGCACGGGTACCGGTGTGCCACCTCATCGGGTGGATCGCGTAGTTGGCGTGATGAAGGCCTACTCGACGCGTGTTGGCGAAGGAGCGTTGCCGACTGAGGACGCGCAGTTGGCGCAGATGCTTCACAACCTGGGCCGCGAGTTTGGCGCGACAACGGGACGAAAGCGCCGCTGCGGCTGGTTTGATGCCGTGGCTACTCGTTATGCAGGGATGATCAACGGAATTGACGAATTGGCCATCACGAACCTGGATGGACTGGATCAAGTGGATCCGATTCGCGTTTGTATGGCGTATAGGTTAAATGGCAAACGTCTCGATGTTCCGCCGTGCGACGCGAGCCAGTTGGCTAATTGCGAGCCAGTTTATGAGGAAGTACGCGGCTGGAACGCATCTACTCATTCGGCGCGAACATTTTCACAGCTTCCTTCGGCAGCGAGGAAATACGTCAGATACATCTCCGAATTAACCGGCGGAAAATTATCGATGCTGAGCGTCGGTCCTGGGCGCGGTGAAACGATTGTGCTTTAGGCAACGGTCGTGTGGCCAAGCAAGAAGCAAACCTCAAGTCGCAAGACAACGACGAAGACTGGTAAAATGACGAATGATCGAATGACGAATCAATGACGAATGACGAACGCGGCGGTGCGCGGCGAAAACGGCGATATTTTGTCATTCGGGCTTCGGCATTCGGATTTCGTCATTTCTAGTTCTGTTTTATTTGACCCGCCCCCGGAGCGTTTCAGAAGTTATCTCCAGCCATGTCTGCCAGCATGAAAACTGTTCCCCGTCATGTCGCGATCATTATGGATGGTAATGGCCGCTGGGCAAAGGCGCGTGGGCTGGCACGTATCAAGGGGCACCAAGCTGGTGCGCAAGCAGTTCGAGAAACGGTGGAAGCCTGTGGCGAGTTAAAAGTGGAATATCTGACCCTTTATGCATTTTCCGCAGAGAACTGGCAGCGTCCGAAGACCGAAGTCATCGCATTAATGCATTTGCTGGAAAAATTTCTAAGGGAAAAAACGCCGGAATTGATCGAGAAAAATGTACGTCTTCAGGCGATCGGCCGATTGACTGATCTACCGAAGAGTTCGCAACAACAACTCCATAAGACAATCGAGCAAACCGCTGGCAATACGGGTCTCACGCTTGTCCTCGCGTTGAGCTATGGCGGCCGGCTGGAAATTATCGATGGCATCAAAAGTTTGGTTCGCGCAATTGAGCTGGGTCACATCGACAAGGCAATGATCGACGTCGAGATGTTCAGCAAACATCTTTACACGCGCTACTATCCCGACCCCGATCTGCTCATCCGAACTTCCGGCGAAATGCGCTTATCCAATTTCTTGCTTTGGCAGACCTCCTATACGGAGCTGTACATCACGCCGAAGCTATGGCCTGACTTCACAAAGAAAGACCTCTTCGCGGCAGTGGAAGAATTCGGGCGCCGCCAGCGCCGCTACGGTGTATTGCTGTAGTTGTAGAGGCGTTTGTGTCAAACGCCTGTCCCACTGGGTTCGGTGCTTGACACAAGCACTGCTGCGACGCCGTAGTCTTTTGTGCATTAGTGATTAGAAACGGGAAAGCGATATGAAGTTTGAAGATCACGTTGCGATTGTCACAGGCGCTGGGCGCGGCATCGGACGCGCTATCGCGTTACGGTTCGCTAATCAAGGCGCGCGTGTGGCATGCGTGAGTCGAACGGAGCAAAACGCGAAGAAAATCACCGATGAAATCAACGCCCTGCGCGCGAATTCGGCGAAACCTTACGCAGTCGATATTGCAGATCATGCTGCCGTCCAAAAAATCGGCACACAAATTCTCGCTGACTTTGGCAGGGCCGATATCTTGATTAATAACGCCGGCGTGACGCGCGACGCACTCGCCATGCGGATGTCGCTCGAAGATTGGGATAGAGTTCTCAATACAAACTTGCGCGGCGCGTTTAGTTTTAGTCAGGCGATTATTCGCGCCATGACCAAACAACGCAGTGGCCGCATCATCAACATTAGTTCGGTGATCGGACTAATGGGGAACGCCGGCCAGACAAATTACGCGGCCAGCAAGGCAGGCTTGATTGGCCTTACGAAGTCGCTCGCGCGCGAGCTGGCGAGCCGCAATATAACTGTTAACGCTGTCGCGCCCGGCTTTGTTATTACGGACATGACCGTCGGGCTTTCCGATGAAATTAAGAACACGATTCACGCAAAGATCCCGCTGGGAAGAACGGGCACGCCGGAAGACATTGCCGCTGCAGTAGCCTTCCTCGCATCCCCGGAAGCCGGTTACATCACTGGCCAGGTGCTATGCGTCGATGGCGGAATCGTGATGTGAAGTTCTGGAATCCGCTGAGGACAGCGGACACTACAACCTTTCCGCGTGTGCTGTAGCGTGCGCTGTCCTCAGCGCACTCGGGCTGCATTACGAAGCGAGCGTCACGTGCGTTCAACGATGATAACGCGCCCCTCTGCTATGACTGCCGTCGCGGCAGAGACAGAACACTCGTAAACCGTATTGGCGCGCTCACCGAACAGGCGCGTCGCGCAAATCCGAAGCGGCAAATGGATTTCATCCAATCGGGACACATACAACCGCCCGTCTCGCAGAGCGGCCAGATAACCCGGAGCTGCCGTCGAACCTGCCAAACGGGCTCGCAACCCACCGTGCACTGCCGCGGCTTGCGCGCCGTATTCAAAAGCATGCACGGCTGCCAGGCATCCTTCGCGGCGCAATGGGTTCACCGGGTCGCGATGTGTATTCGTGATGCACACAACGGATCGGTCATCCCATTGCAAGACTTCGTCTAGGAGACACATCAGACCGGAGTGGGGAATCAGTGCGCGGATTTCCGCTTTATTAATCAGGAGGTTGTTAGGCATTTGTTCGCCGTTTCGCCCCTGCTCTTGCTCATACTCTTATTCTTACTCGAAGTTTGCCTTGCTTCTAAGAAATAAGGGTAAGAATAAGAACGACAAAGGTGCCTCTCAGATTGCCGCGCCGTTAATCCCAAAACGGGTAGAAGTTAAACCAATTGTAAGGTGCAAGCCGCGCATAATGCTCAAGGCGCTCGGTATAGCGTTTCATCCAAAGGTGAATGTCTTCGGCACGACGAGCGCGATCCAGGAAATTTCATAGTCGTTCCCGCCGCGATACAGGCCAAAAAACAAAATAACGGGACAACGCATCGTGGCAGCAAGCAGGACCGGACCCGCTGGAAACGTCGCGGGCGCGCCGAGAAATTGACAATGCGTTGTTTTATCGCCGCTCGAAACGCGATCGCCTAACATTCCGACGAACGAGCCGGAATCCAAACTCTCCTTGACCCGTATCAAAGTGTCCGGTCGATCCGGTGCGATTACCGTTCCAGCAATCTGTGGATTCAGCGCGTCAAGAAATCGGGTGATGTTTTGGTTGTGCAGCGTGTCCATCAATACCTTGAGAGGAACGCTCCCTTGCATTACTCCCAAGGCGCGTAACATCTCAAAGCTGCCCAGGTGCGAGCCTAACAGTATGCCGCCTCTGCCGCTTTCAACATGGCGGTCCAAGCTTTCCTTCCCATGAACTGTGACGCGAAACCGCTCGAACTTACCCCGCAACAGATAGACCCGATCCAGGATTGTCGCACTGAAACAATGAAAATGGCGGAACACATGCCACACACGCGCTGAACGGCCGCGTACGCGGGTCAAGTATTCGTAAGAGGTGCGACGCGCAGTGTGCGCAGTGATGACGAAGTAAGCTGTAATCGGGTACAGCAGCAACCTGGCTGCCGTGCGTCCAATGTGCACCGCGATCCACGCGATTACGCGGAGCGAAGCGGGCGTGCCGCGTTCGGGCAAAGTCGTCCAGCGATCTGCCTTCGAAACTTTGCGAGCCTCCTCAAGAACGATGTAGCCGGGTCCTTGCGGAGCGTTTGCAATTTGATGTTCGTCCATCTTCTACGTCGTATTCCTTGAACGGCGCACAGCGCCACTTGTACAGCACTGCTAATTCACAAAGTCGCAAGCGAAACAGGTCTTAACCGGTATTTTGTCCAGAGATCGCGCCGGTGAAAAAATGCGGGTAGATCTCGCGAATGCGATCAATATCCGGCGCGATCTTTGTGTGGTTGAAGCCTGCGCGCGAAAAAGCGCGGCGCCACTGCTCTCCAGTTAGAAAGCCCGGATTTGGCCGAATTTCCGGATCGATTTCGACATTTGTAAAACTCTCCAAAATTTGAAACATCAGTTCCGGATAGATTGGTTGATGGTCATAAGGCCGTACGCATTCACCGATTACAAGCCATCCGCTGGGCGCCAGAGCCGACCGGGCTTCATTCATGCTAAACAAGAGATTCTTGGAGATGTGCATCACGTTCACCGCATACACGAGATCGAACTCTCCCGGCGTGATGCCCTGAGTGTTCCAGGGTAAATCGACGTCCAGCGGCGCCCATTCCAGCGGCAGATCTGGATGCCGCGCTGTCAGTTTGCGTTGGCTGGAGCGCCGGAAGTAAGCGTTCGGCTCTGTCACAACATAGCGCTCTACACGTGGCAAAAGGCCGCGTTCTGTAAGTAACTGCAGAAAAATTTCGCTGGCGCTACCGGTCCCGGCGCCAAGTTCCAAAATTCTAAGCGTGCGCCGCGTGGCAAGCCGATCAGCGGCCAGTATCGCGCCCACCCAATTGTTCACGGCGTAGGTTGAATTATCGTTGTGGAAATAATTCAGCCACAGCGGCACACCTTGCGGTCCCAATAGATTGTGATCACCACCTTGCCCGCCGCGTGCAACGGCCGGATAAAGCCTCGCGGCGTGATCTAACAAGTCCAGCGTCGCCGCGTTTGCTGGATCAATATTCAGACCGAGTGCGCGAAAGTGTTTGAGATCCGGCTCCCACGGCGCATGTAGACAACGATACGAGCCGACTTCGCCGTCATTCTGTGCCTCCGCGCATCCGCTTTCGACCATGCGTTTCAGGATCCAACGCAGGGCAAACTTGAAACGCGGCTGAAAAGATAACAGGCGACAAAGTTCGTCGGCGGATCGCCATTCGCCGAGTTGATCCATAAGATTTAACTGACGCGACAGATCAACAGCCAGTTCGATGCTGTAACGTTCGATCAGTTCCATGCTTCGATACAGGCGCTCGCTGAATACCGTCGCCGGAAACTCCTGGAGCAACTGCGCAAGGCGTGGATCGCTTGCCGGGATTTCAAACGCAGGCGGGGCAAATGACGACGCGTTCACAAAGTCACTTTGGCTCCCAATAAACTTGAAGTCGACCTTCAACTATTGTGCGCTCTTCGACGCCGCAGGAAAAGTTTACTTCGCCTCCGCCGTCACCACTCGCCGAAAAACGGATCGTGAATGGTTCATCGGGGTTGAGTGGCACGAGAAACTTAACCGTTCGTATCCCCGTAACCTGACAATCTTTGCGCCACTCATCCAACGCTGCGAGTACTTCGTCCAGGATCACCACGCCGGGAACGAGAGGGGCACCTGGAAAATGCCCTGGCAGGCTTGGATGATCAGCGCTGATGATGCGACGAACTTCAAAGGTCATTGTTTCCGGTAACGGACACAAAGGCAGAACGCTTTTTTGTTTGTAATAGCGAGGGGGCTCGACGCGACGAACAGCGTTTCGCATCGTCTACTTGGGAGAAGCCAAATCGCTGACAATACGGCGCAAAAGCGCTGAAGACTTCCTCCGGAGAAGAACCAAATTCCGATAGATCGTACCGATGATTTCCAGATTGCCTCTGCGCGTGGCCTGCGACTAAAGCCCGCATACGCCGCTCCGCCTCTGGCGAAAGCGACCAGCCAAAATGCTCATAGATTTGCCTGACTGCTGCCATGGGATCGCGACAAATCGCATCAAATTCGAGATCGTAAATGCGATCGCCAGCTAGTCGATCGCGTTCACGCAAAAACTTGCCCATGGTTTCCGACCAGTAATGGATTGCCTCGCGGCAGGCCGCAATCGCATCGACCTTATCGCTAAACGCGCTGCGAAGAATCGTTACAAGACTGGACACCGAAGCCATCGCATCGACCGGCGTCCGATGAGTCTGCACAAACAACGCATCCGGATAGACGGACAGCAATGCCGGCATGGCAAACATGTGAGTAGGCGCTTTCAATATCCAACGGTGGGCAGGCCGTCGAAAATTCAGATGTTGAAGAAACCGGCGATGGTATTCGTACACAGGCCCCAGATCCTGCTGAAAAAACCAGGCGCGATACGATGACACATAGTACATCGTGTCGAATTGATCGCTGAGAAACGTGGGAGTCATCAGGCCCACGCACTCCTGCGGAAGTTCTGCGCCGACGGCATGCACGTAACGGAATGTAGGCGAGAGCCAGTTGAAGTAATGACAACTTTGCGCAGCGCGCTGAATTCGTCGTTTCTCATCGACCACAGTAGGCGGCGATGGCGCCATCACTTCCCACATGAGCGGAGACCGATGCTCCGGGTCCGCGGCCAGTAGATTATGCAACAGCGTAGTGCCGCTGCGGGGCAGACCGACGATAAAGAGCGGTTGGCGGATTTCCTGGTGTCCGATTTCAGGGTAAAGCTGCCGATCTTGCTCCATCTGTAAACGTGAGCACAAGATCTGCACAATATTGATTCTAAGAGCGATTTTTCCGATCCAGCTGAGTCCTGCCTCGCTGTGGCATGACTCAAGCAAACGCGAGAGCGCTTCAAAAAAGTCGCCGCCGCCGAAATCATCGAGTCCGCAGTGTCGCTTTGCCGCCTCGATCAAATCAGTCGCAAGCGTCCGCCTGGCTGGGAAATGCATTCTTTCCAGTAACGCGCCACATCCATTGAAAAGCCGGAGAGGGAGAAGTGGACGGGTTTGCTGGAGTGTCGTGACAGAGTTGTTCATTCGATTAAAGCCACCAATATGCCAGCGCTAGCACTGAATCACTATTGGGCTATGGAAACGAGACCCTAGGAGGCAAGTCAAGTCGCGAATGGCAACAAAGCTGTGGTTCCGTCGTGCCAGTTGGTTGTTAGTTGCGCCTCTTCCCTTGGCAAAGGGAGAGGACTGAGGTGAGGGGTTCGCGCTCCGCACGCAGCAACATTGGGTTGGATCAACCTCACCTTCCTCCTCTCCTCTCTGATCTGTGTTTAGCGCCAAAGGCGCTCTCTCTCGATGCAGCCTGGGGCAACGCCCCAGGATTCGTGTGAACCCCGACGCGCCAGCGCTGAAAGCGCGATTCACTTCCGGCACGCGTTTGCTGCGCAAACACGGCGTCGATTTCGATGAACGCTATGTTTGGGGATTGAAGCGAACCGACGCAATTGATTCGCGCCTTCAGCGCTTGTTTTTTTGAAGCCAAACTTTTTTCCTGGGGCGATGCCCCAGGCTTCAAATGATCCCGCGCTCTTGGCGCTAAGCAGTTATCAGAGGGGAGAGGCGAGAAAACCATGCCTCGAGTGGATGCGGAACTCCCCGCCTGCAACGCGCATAGACCGGTCGTCTGTTTCAAGCTAAAGGTTCGTCGATTTTTCCCGTTTGGTTGAGCTTTGATCTCCAAAACTGACAATCAACGAACGCCACCCGAGGGTTGCACAGCGCGAGTAATCACATCATCATCTTCGTATGCAAACAGAGAAGGCGACATTTGGGGCAGGCTGTTTCTGGGGCGTGGAAGAAACTTTTCGCAATTTAAAGGGCGTTTTGTCCACAGCTGTCGGTTACGCAGGTGGAACAAAAGAGAATCCGACCTATGAAGATGTTTGCACCGATAAGACCGGACACGCTGAAGTGGTGCAAGTGGAGTTCGATCCGTCGCAGATCAGTTACGACGAACTTCTAAATATTTTCTGGCCGAACCACAACCCGACGAGCTTGAACCGCCAGGGGCCCGATGTCGGAACGCAATATCGCTCAGTGATTTTTTATCATTCGCCGGAGCAGCAGGCAGCCGCAAACGCTTCAAAAGAGAAAATCGCCAAGAGCGGTCGATTCAATCGGCCCATCGTGACGCACATTGAACCTGCCCCGAAGTTCTGGCGCGCCGAAGAATATCATCAGCGTTATCTGCAAAAGCGCGGCCAGTCACATTGCGCGATCTGAAGGTCGGCATCATCTGCGTTGGAAAAGGGCACATGTTTGGCGCCAAAGGCGCAGCATTCACCTCGATCCCTGGGGCAACCCCCGACACTTAAGTCGCGCCAACGGCGCACAGTTCACCCGAAGCCTGGGGCAACGCACCAGGATGGGTGGAACCCACCAAAGCGCCAGCGCTGAAAGCGCGATTCACTTCCGGCACGAGTTTGGTCATCATTGGCGACATGCCCCAGTCGCTCAGTAAAGTCATTCTTCACATCATCTTTAGTACTAAGAATCGCGAGCCCTGGCTCGATTCAGACGTGCAACCGCGCATGCACGCCTATCTGGCGACCATCTGCCGCGACCTCGGTGCCGAAGCCGTGCATGTTGGCGGCGTTGCTGATCACGTTCACATCATAACGACACTGCCGCGGAGTGTTTCCCAAGCTCAGTTGATCGAACAGATAAAGAAGGCGTCTTCTAAATGGATCAAGGCGCTTGACACTCGGTATCGCAGCTTCTTTTGGCAGCGCGGGTATGGCGCGTTTTCAGTAAGTCCGAGCCAGCTCGATGTTGTTCTGAAATATGTAGAGATGCAGGAAGAACATCATCGCGCTCGCACGTTTCAGGAGGAATACCGTGAGGTGCTGCGCAAGCATGGTATTAATTTCGACGAGCGTTATGTGTGGGATTGATAGTCCATCGCGGATTGAGTCGGGCTTTCAGCGCTTGTCCATACGTGGATCGAATTCCTGGGGCGATGCCCCAGGCTGGGCTGATCTCGCGCCTTCGGCGCTGAACAGAGCACCAAGGCAAACGCGAGTAAATCAGCTGACTATATCTGACGCGAAGCAATTACGGTACGTTGTTTGTTTATGAAAACCGAACCTCAAGTTATTGGCACCAAAAATTTCGTCACCGACGCGGCTGATTTCATTCTCGCGCAAGCCCAACACGCTCTTGGCGAACGCAACGAATTCCGGATTGCGCTCTCGGGCGGAAACACGCCGCGGCCGGTTTACACTCGGCTTGCGGCGATCGGGCGTGATCTGCCATGGGATCTGATTCG
>WNFQ01017296.1_pt1 | contig 14230 bp, 9 predicted proteins | sample 5400171 | NCBI WGS metagenome assembly WNFQ01 (sample SAMN13153356, study PRJNA577476) | soil metagenome | isolation source: 20 cm soil under Madrone tree | place: USA:California | collected 2016-06-14
GATTGATTTCAACGGTCGAAAATTGCTTGGCGTAAAACGAAAGCATTTCCTTATCTGGAAGTTTTTCCGGGAAAAAATTGCCTTTCCACTCTTTGTAGGAGTAGCCGGAAGTGCCTACGCAAAGCTGGCCGGTTGGAGAAATGGAAATGACTCCTGAAAATCCTGAAAAGGCATTTAATCACACGCATTGCTAATTGGAAAAGACTGGATTGATGAGAATGCGCGGTGGAGTCCGTGGTTTGGTCAGTGTCTTTTCTTCGATTTCAGCGCGACGCGGCTGCTGAGCGCTTCGATGGCCGGCTCCAGGCTTTGGCGGCTCTTCCAAAAGTCGGCCCAGAGGTCTCCTTTTTCTTTGAGTCGGGCAAAAATAGTTTTGATGTTTAAAGTTTCCGGCCGCAGACTGTCGCGCAATTCGCGCGGCTGGAGGGGAGCGGAAACGGGCGCTTTCGGAAATGCGCGCAGGGCGTACGGAGCCGCAAGCGGCCGGCCCAGAGCATTTTGCTGGACGTCAATCAGGACGCGGCCGGCCGGGCGCTTTGCAACAATCCGTTCATTGGTCACAAGATTCGGGTGTTCGGTGGACACTGTCCGCGCCACGATTTCAGCAAAGGTTCGTAGCTGCTCGTATGTGTAGACAGGCTCGACGGGAACGTAGAGGTGGATTCCCGTGGCGCCGGAAGTTTTCAAAAAAGTGGCAAGCTTCAGTTCATGCAATTTTTCGTGCAGAGCGCGGGCGATCGTGACCACCACGGAAAAATCTGTACCGTCGGATGGATCGAGGTCGAAGAAGAAATAGTCAGGATGCTCAAGATCGGAAATTCGGCTGGACCAGGGATTGTGGTCAATGCACCCGAGGCCGCTTAGAAAGAGAAGGGAAGCGCGATCGGCGGCCGTCGCGTAGTGGATTTCTTCACCGCGTTTTTCAGAATCGAGCGCCACGGTTTTAAACCACTCCGGCAAGCCTTCGCGCACGTCCTTCTGAAAAAAAGCCTGACCCTTGATTCCGTCCGGATAGCGGCGCAGCACCAGCGGCCTTTCGCGGAGGAAAGGCAAAAGAAAATCCGCCATGCGGTAGTAGTAGGCAATCAGGTCGCGTTTTGTGTAACCGGATTCGGGAAAATAGATTTTATTGAGATTGCTGAAGCGAATGCGTCTGCCATCGAGTTCAATGGTGAGGGTTTCCAATTTGCCTTTGAACAGTTCATTCTCGATCTCGGCTTTTGCGCTGATCACCCGGCCGACAACCTCAGGCGCGCGAACGATGGCCGGACTTGCCGCGGCAGTCGCTGGAGCCACCTCGTTTTCCCACTGGCAATCTGCCGCACTTGCATCAGCGCGAAGCGCAATGAAAACGGGGTGGCGCAAAGAGCGCTCTTGCGTCCATCCGCTGAACTTGACGCGCGCGACAAGTGCAGGAGTGACCCAGGACGGTTTTTCATTCGTTTCGGGGACGGCCTCGAACGGACAAACGGACGTCGCATGTTCTTTTAACTTGGCGCTAAGGTCTTCGAGTCTCTTTCCATCAAAACCGCTGCCCACATGCCCGATAAAGCGAAGCTTCTTGCTTTGATAGAGGCCGAGCAGCAGTGAGCCGAAAGGAAGCGCTGCGGTTCGGGCAGCGGTCCAGCCACCCACAACAGCGTCCAGCGTTTTCGTGATTTTCAGCTTCAACCAGCTTGAGCTTCGCTCGGAAACGTATCGGCTATCTGCGCGCTTCGCGACAATTCCTTCAAGGCCGGTTTGTCCGGCAAGGTCGAACAGCTCTTTTCCGCGGTCCACTTGATGGTCTGAGAATCGAATCCGCTCGGACGTGTGTAGCAGTCGTTGCAGAAGCTGCTTGCGCTGCAGCAACGGCGCATTGCGAAGGTCGTATCCATCACAGTACGGAAGATCAAAAGCAAAATAGACGGCGGGAATCTGCGTCACTAGCTGTTCGCTGGGCGCGCGCACATGCATGCGCTCTTGCAATCGTTCGAAACTGCTGAGACCGTTCGCGTCGAGGGCTACAATTTCTCCGTCGAGAATCGCTTCACGGGCTGCGAACGCCTCGGGAAGCGGCGCCAGCTCGGGGTAGCGCTTCGTGATATCACCGCCGGAACGCGCGCGCAAGTTTGCCGATCCATCGGAAATCCATGCCATTGCGCGGACTCCGTCCCACTTAATTTCGAAAAGCCAATTGGGATCGGAGAAAGCGCGCTCGCCAATCGTGGCAAGCATTGGTTCAAAGCGAGAAGGCATTGCGCTTTTGCGCGCGCCGTCCAACTCATACGGATAAAGCAGGCTCACGCTCCGCTTCGGTGGCAGCTCCTGGGCAATCTCTTCGATTACGCGCCCCGTCAGCACTGAGCCGTCGTGGGCATCAACGTTCCACGCGGAATCTTCGGAAGCATCCTTGTGCTTGATCATCAACCATTCGTTGCCCTTTTCGCTGTTCTTCAATTTGACGAGAGCGAAGCTCCCCCGCAGTTTCTCTCCATTCAGCGAAAATTTGATCTCACCTTTAGCCAGTTGCTGAAGCGCGTCGCCGTTGCCTTCGAGGAAAAACGTCCCGCGGTCCCACACCATGACGGTTCCTGCGCCATAGTTTCCTTCGGGAATTTTTCCCTCGAAGCCGCCGTACGCAAGTGGATGGTCTTCGGTCTGCACGGCTAGTCGTTTGTCCGAGGAATTGAGTGAGGGCCCCTTTGGTACGGCCCAGGACTTCAACGCTCCATCAATGGCCAAGCGAAAGTCGTAGTGCAAGCGCGTGGCTCTGTGCTTCTGCACAACGAAAGTGTTTCCATGCTCCGTCTGCGTCTGAAGGTGCAGGTTCGGTTTTGGCAGGCGCGTAGCTCTGCCTGCCGGGGCCGCCTTTCCTGATGGCTCAGGCTCGCCAGAGGGCTCCGGTGTCCGGTCGAATTTCCGTTTGCGCTTATACTCGTCAAGCTTGGCCATGGACGGATTCTATCCCAGCCCCCCGCGGGGCCGTAGACTTGCCTCTTTCGCGCCCCGTGGCCTCGGATTCATCTTGCCTCTCACCTTCGCGGACGGCTAATCTTAAGGCTCGCACATGCCCTAGCCTTGTACCGAAGGAGTGCTCCAATGGCCACGACGGTTTGGAAAGGTCACCTTACTTTCGGCCTGATTTCGATGCCAGTCCGCATGTCTACGGCCGCCCGGGGCGAACGAATCAGTTTTAACCAGCTTCACAAAGAATGTCATTCGCGGCTGAAGCAGCCGCTGTTTTGCCCGGTTTGCAATCGCAATGTGGAGCGCTCGGAAATCGTGAAGGGCTACGAGTACGAAAAGGATCAATACGTCCTCTTCAACGAAGAAGAGCTGGACAAGATCGAGCCGCCTTCCGCCAAAGTTATGGAGATTCTGGAGTTTGTGAAGCTCGATGAGATGGATCCGCTCTACTTTGACGCGTCCTATTACGTTTCGCCGGAGGATGCCGGCTTCAAGGCGTATCAACTCCTCATGAAGGCCATGCAGGAATCCGGTTATGGAGCTATCGCAAAACTCACCATGCATCAGCGCGAACACATCGTGATTATTCGCCCGGGCAGCAAAGGCATGACGCTGCACACGATGTTCTATTCGAATGAGATACGCGCCGCCGAGTCTGTTCCGACCGACAACGTCGAGGTGAAAGAGCAAGAGAAGAAACTTGCGCAGCAGCTCATTGAGAGCCTTGCGGCTCCGTTTGACCCGCAAAAGTATCGCGACCAGTATCAGGAAAATGTGCGCGCTTTGATCTCTGCCAAGCTCAAGGGCCAGGAAGTGACCGAGGTGGCCCATCCGCACATGGCGCCCGTGATTGACTTGATGGAAGCCTTGAAAAAGAGCCTTGCAGAAAAACAGGCTCCGGCCGCAGCCTCCGCTTCAGCGACGCCAATTCCTGCAGGTAAGAAGCCACCGGCACGCGCGGTTCAGCCAATCGCGGCGCCGAAAAAGGCTGGAAAAAAGGTAGCCGGTTAATTTTTTGATGGGTGCGACGGACAGGTTCAGCACGGAAGAAGTCCAGCGCATTCTCGGTCTCACAGGGAAACAACTGGACTACTGGGAACGCCTGCGCCTCGTTTCCCCTCGCCGGCTACGTCGCGCCCTCGCGGCGCTTCGCGAGAAACTCGTCCATCCCGAAGCCTCCCTATCCGAACTACGTGTTCTTTCCGATGGAAAAGACATTCTGGTGGAGCGGGGCGGCGCCCGTCTCGAACCGCTTTCGGGCCAATTCGCTTTGAATTTCGAGACGAGCGAACTGGACCAGAAAGTCCGCGTCATGACGAGGCGCGGGCCTAATGCCGACGAATGGCTCGCCACCGCACTTGAGTATGAAGCCGAAGGAGAAGCCAGGGCTCATGCAATCGATGCCTATGAACAGGCTTTGGGCATCGATCCGGAGAAATTAGACGCCCTGCTGAATTGCGGCACGCTTTGCTATGAGGAAGGAAACCTTAAGAAAGCGGCCGAGTATTTTACACGCGCGCTCCGGGTGGATCCCGGGAACGTTCTTGCGCACTTCAATCTAGGGAGCGTTCTGGAAGAAGTCGGCCGCCTCGAAGCTGCCCGTCTTCACCTTCGCGATGCCGTGCGGCTCGACCTGCGCTTTCCTGACGCGCATTACAACCTGGCGTTCGTTTGCGAAAAACTCGGTGCTTACAACGAAGCTCGCCAGCACTGGGAAGCGTACGTCAAACTGGATCCAGCCAGTCCGTGGTGCGGTTATGCGCGCCAGCGCCTTGCCGCTAGTCACACGGCAAAATCGGTTGGCAATTCCAAATAACGCTCCGTCGTCGACTCCCTCCGGCCCTTACCTCAACGCGCACACCCTATTTGCGCACTCCCAGCCACAACACGGCATCCTCGAATAGCTTGTTCTGTTCTACACTCGCGAAAATTTTGTCGCCGTGGCCCATGTTCGCGTAAAGCATCCGGTACTTCGTGTTCGTCCATACCACGGGCACATCCCCGCCAGTAATCGTGTCCTTCAAGCCAATCGGATAATTCTTCGGACTGAGCGTCACGAGCACTCTCACGTCTTTGTTCAATCGAGGGCTCGGCTTCCATGCGTACCACTCATTCGCGGGCGCTTCGAAGGACGCCGGCAGTCTTCTCGTCACGGGATGTTTTTGATCGTCCACGGTTAACTCTCCCGGCAGGGGCGGCCAATTGTTTCCGTAAAAAACCCCGCCACCAAGAAATTCCAGAAACCACGGCCAGTGTGTATCCGCATCGTTGTACGCGGCGACGTGAAACCCGAGCCACGCGCCGCCATGCTTCATGTACGTTTCGAACGCGGCGCGATGTTCCAGCTTCGTCGGAAAATCATTCAGCCACAAAACCAGCTGCACGCTCTTCAGTCTCTCCGCATTCAAATCTTCCCAATGGGTTGTCGATTCGAACGCGAAGTCGTCTTTTTTAGCCAACTCCGCATAGAACGCCAGCGCTTGCTTCGCAAAATCAATGTGATCCGGTTCGCCTTTATCCGTGTAGAACGCAAGCACGCGGAACGATGGCTGTTGGGCGCCGCCTATTGTGGGGAAGAGCAGGCACAAAGTACAAACAAGGATTCGAAGTTGAAAGCGCATGGGCAATTTCCGCGAAGAACAATGCCATTAGCCCAGACACAAGACAAGCATTTGCCTTATAGTCTTTCCGGAGAAATAGGCCTACCGTGCGTTTTGCCAATCTAATTCGTCCCGGGATTTTTCTGCTCTTTGTGTTGCCGTTTTTGTTTCTTGTCGGCGCAAGTCCGGCAAACGGCCAAGCCGCGGAACCCGCAACAGCCCTGCTCAACGGCCGCGCGATTGCTTTGAATCAGCAAACGGGCAAGATTTACGCCGTTGCTCCGCGCGAGAACGCGGTTGCGGTTTTCGAGCCGGCCACAAGTTCAATTTCGCGCATCTCCGTTGGCGCGGGACCGGTGGCCCTCGCGGTAAGTCCCACCACCAATCGAGTCTATGTCGCAAATTCAGCAGGCGGCACCGTTTCCGTCCTCGATGGCTTTAAGGACACTGTCCTCGCCACCCTCGACGTCGGCCCCAATCCCTACGTGGTCGCCGCGGATCAGATCACCGGCAAAATTTACGTCTCCAACACGTTCAGCGACCTCATCACCGCCATTGATGGCGCCACAAATTCCGTCACGAAGCTGAAAGCCGGTTCCGCTGATGCCATCGCCATCGATTCACTCTCTGGCGGAGTCTATTTGCTTGGCTACGAAGACGAAAACATAAGCGTTCTGGACGAAAAGTCCCACGCCATTACGAAAACAAAAATTGGAATGCATCTCTGGGGAATGGCTTTGAGTCCTGACGGAAGCACAGTCTATGTGACGCGTTCCGGCAACTCCGAACTCGCCGTGCTGGACAAACATTCCGGCAGCGTCACAATGATTCCTACTGGCGCAACTCCTTGCGCAGTAGCCTTGGATTCCAAAACCAACACCATCTACGTCGTCAACCACACCGGCGATTCCGTCACGGCTATTGATGCCGCCAAACACACAGTCATCGCCACAATAGAGGTCGGACACCGCCCGCAAGGTATCGCTATCGATTCCATTCGGAACCGCATCTACATCGCCAACCGGAACGACGATTCCATCAGTGTGATTGATGGCGCGAAGAACGTCGTTGTGCAAACGCTACGCACGGGAAAAAATCCCTTTGCTCTCGCTGTGAGCCCCAACAACGGCCAGCTGTTCGCCACAACCATCGCAGGCCCGCCCCTCGAACTCATCGCCGGGCAATAGTTTCAAAAAGGCTCGGTTCGTGGTTACAACGATACGGCCAGCGTCGCGCTCCTGCTCGTGCCGTTTAGCGAGGCGGTGATCGTGGAAGAAGTTGAGATGAGAACGATGGACGTCCTGACGGGGAAGGAGGCGCTGGTGGCCCCCGCCGGAACGAGCACGCTCGAAGGCACGCTAACGGCTCCGTTGCTGCTGGAAAGAGTGATTATGGCACCGGCTGCAGAAGCAGCACGGTTCAACATCACTGTTCCTGTGGACGATTGCAGGCCGCCCACAACACTGGAAGGACTCAACGTCAATGAAGCGATGCCGAGTGGAGCTAGGACAGGTGTTACGGTGAGCGAGGCCGACCTGGTCACCCCACCGTAGGTCCCGGAGATGGTAACTGTGGTGGACGAAGCCACCGCGCTGGTGGTGACTGTGAACGTCGCGCTTGTGGCTCCCGCTGCGACCATCACACTTGATGGAGTCTGAGCTACGTTGGTGTTGCTGCTGGAAAGCGCGACTGTCGCGCCGCCCGCGGGCGCCGCTCCGCTCAAGGTCACTGTTCCTGTGGACGATTGAAATCCGCCAACGACGCTTGTCGGATTCAGCGTGAGCGAGGAAAGCGTCGGAGGAGGTGGAGCCCCCGGTGTTACAGTGAGAGAAGCCGATCTGGTCGTGCCACTGTAAGTTCCGGAGATTGTAACTGCGGTTGAAGCAGTCACAGCGCTGGTGGTGACCGTGAAAGTTGCGCTTGTAGCTCCGGCTGCAATGACCACGCTAGCTGGAGTCCTAGCCACGTTGGTGTTGTCGCAGGAGAGTGCAACTGCCGCGCCGCCTGCCGGTGCCGCTGCGCTCAGAGTGACCGTGCCTGTCGAAGAATTCCCGCCGGTAACGGTCGTCGGGTTCAGCGTCAGCGATGAAAGGGTTGCAGTCGCCGCAGCCGAAGGGGCTACCTCGAAGTCCAGAACTGCGGGATTCGGATCGCTCTGTGAAATCGCCACAAACTTCGTGGGAGAAACCATATAGAGGACGATGTTGCCGCCCGTGCCGGAACTCACCGTCATCGTTCCCCGGCCATTTGTGGGCGAGGATGAAACAGAATAGGTTGCGTTGAAGGCTACGCCGGACCTCGGTCCGCTTGGTGCGCCGATGTCTTCGCTACCAGTCATGGTGCCCGTGGGGCTAACGCCGTTGGCCGAAAACTCCCCGGAGAAAACGTTCACTCCGAATCCCACCGGATTTGTCGAATAGCCCGCATAGTGACCGTTCAACGATGCGTTGGTGAACGACGTTGCGGTCTGGCGTTCGCCAGTTCCGAACAAAACATTGGAATCGGAGACGAAGAGAAAAATTTGATTCGAATTCACCAAGTATCCAACCAGGCTGTAGCCGCCGATGGTGATGGCTGCTCGGCCGCTAGTGGACATGCTGTATGATCCCGGCGCATTAGTTACGGAATTCGGCGCGCTGCAGAAATTCTCGTCGTACGTCAGCGAAAGGCCACCGCTGCCGTTGGTAGTGAGCAGCCCCACGACCGCTTTGGGCACCCCAGATAAGCTTCCGCATTGCGAGTGCCCCGTGAAGGAAGTCACAAAATTGCCGTTCAGCGAGGCGTTGGTGAATCCCCCCGCCGGAACTTGCTGCTGTACCACAACGCCGTTTAGCAATGGAGTAGCCGTCGTGACTTGATCGCTCTCCATCACAAAGAGCTTTCCGGAATTCACGACGTAAAAAACAAAATTCAGGCTCGCGGGCGATCCGCCGAACGTGAAGGTGAAATTCATGGTGCCGCGGCCCGTTGCTGCGTTTGCGACTGCATAACGCGCGGCGCTAAAGACCATCGCGTAATCCGTGCCGTAGCCGTTGAGATCTCCCGCGGCATTGGTAAGGGTTCCTGTCCCGTTCGAAGTGAATCGCCCTTCGATCGCCGCGCGATTATTTGCGTTATCAGGACCAGCCGCGCCAAACGCGTAGTCGCCCGCGATTCTTGCGGTGCTGAACGCGGTCGAATCGGACTTTTCCATGGTTCCCGAGCCGATTGTTCCTGACCCGCCGGAAGCGTCGAACTCGATAAATTGCGCGTTGCCATTGGCGAGCATCGCGAAGGCCAGCCTCGCCGAGCTGCCGGAAAAGTTAAATGTCATCGTGCCGCGATGGTCGGCGCCGATCGAATACGTTCCCGTGAAAGACTGTGCGGCTCCTCCTCCACTAACGGCGTTGGTGTCCAGCTGGCCGTTCGTAAGATTGCCGGCACCATCCGCCGTGAATCTCCCCACGGCGCCGAACGTGGACGCAAAATTCCCGTTCCCACTCATCCCACTGAACGTAAATGCATAATTGCCATTCAACTCGGCGTTGTTCACGCCGGTCTGGCCATAGACTGACGACATAAAAATCAACGCAAAGAACACCGCCAACACGACATTCCACTTACGCATCATTCCTCCACTTTGGGCTGGGTGACGGGGACAACCACCCTTAACATACTGTCCAACATCGCGGCGCGCGGGAGGGCAGGGCCAATCCTCAAGCCAGAGTCAAGTTCACGCTAGGCATCAAGAACACACGCAGAATTCGCACTGGTGGGCAGTGCGTTTTCAAATGTTTAGGACACTAAGCAAAATCTCAAATTTTCTTTCACACCCTGGGACTTGCCGCAATCACTTCTGTCGCGCCTAGCTGTGGCAGGTCGCCACGTAAAATATGCTTTAGGGGCGGCGGAGGAACAATCAGGTGAATGCCGCAAAGTCTAAGGGAGGAGACACCTTACGCGTTGGGCAGCGCGGACCAGCATCGTGCTCAAGATGCGATTATGTCCGTTGATTGAGTGGCACTTTGTGTTTAGAAATGAATGAATTAATCTTATCCGAACGAACAAATGGGCGGGCGAACGTCACTACTGCACGTTTCGGCCCTCCCAAACGTGCCTTCCTCTATGGTCGATATAAGCCACCATTCCATTCTTCCAAATGCCCACGTACGCTAGTCCGTCGTGGAACGGATTTGCGTCTTCCCACTCCGGTTTAACCGCCCATTTCCCGTTCCTGTCCACATAGCCGAACTTCCTGACTGGTTGCGCATTCGACGTCGCGAGTGCGAGGCCGTCGGAAAGCGGCTCGGCAAAGATGACGTCTGGCGGGAGTTGCGCTGTTGTCGTTCCCGATTTGTCTATGAACATCCAGTGGCCGCCGGACTCAACGGCCGCAAGTCCCTCCGAAAACTCTCCGCCCTCGTCGTATCGCGCCTCAATCGTAATATTTCCGTCAACGTCCATATAGCCGAGTTTGCGGTCGCGCCGGACGGGAATCAGTCCCTCGGAGAAGCGGATGCCCTCGAGAGCGACGGGCTGTTTCGCGATGAAATTTCCTGTGGAATCTATGATCCATTCCCCGCTTTGGGATTTAACACGCGCGCGCCCTAGCGCAAAAGAAAAAGCGAGAGAGTACGGACCCAGAACGAGATTTCCGCTCCGGTCGTAGAAGCTGAGGCCGTCTCCCGCTTCCTTTTGTCCGAGCAGGAGTCCTCCCGGCCCATCCGCCGCCGACAAACTTCGAAACATAGGCTGGGTAACCCACGCCCCGCTCGGATCAATGACGCCGATGGGATGTTCAGGCAAACCCGTGTCCACGATGGCGACGCCGCCGTGAAAGCTCTGCACTAAGCGATACTGAAAAGGAATTACTTCCGCGCCGCTTTTATTGATGAAGCCCCACCGGCCCTCGTGTTTGGCGGCCGCGAGGCCTTCCGAAAAGGGAAGTACCGATTCGAAGCGCGGCTTGATTGCGGTTTTTCCACGGTCGTCAATAAACCCCCAGACGCCATTCGCCGGCGCTGGAAACAACGGCCTTGCCTCGTTTGTCTCCGAAGTCGAGTGGCCGCACCCAGCTCCAACTATTGTCAAAAAAGCACAAAGCGCGATCCATCGTCCAACTTTTCCAACGCTAGAATCGCGTAAGCTATGTTCACGTAAGCTATGCCCACGTAAGCCATGCATTGAGGTGTAGATCATGAAAAGCCACTCCTTGGCGATAGTTGTGCTCATTCTCGTCCTACCTGTTATCTCCTGCTCGCGCGGTCCTAAATATGAATTTCCTTTGGTCCAGAAATATACCACTCAGGTCGGAGATGTTTTTTATTTCAGGCCGCGCGATGGCCAATTCGTTCTGGTTGAACGTCGCAAGGCGTTGGCCGTAGCTATCGCACCAGAGCCAATCATTGAAGCCTTCTCCTACGACGACGAAATTAGGGTGAGTCGGCCACAGCCAGAGGGCGCGATGCTCGAAAACAGAACCTTTCTCGAGAAAACCGGACCTCAGCAAGTTCTCGCCATTAGCGTGGACGGACACTTCCTGGCCGGAGGCGATGCGAATGGTGTGGTTAACATTTGGAATACCGCGACGGGAGACATTGAACTTCAGTTGAATAAGGCGAGCGCCGTTCGCAGTCTGGCCTTTTCTCCAGACCGCAACCTCCTGGCGATTGGGCTCGCCAAATCGGGCAGCGAACCTTCAGATACCGTATGGCTTTATGACGTCCGCGCCCACAGCGCGAAACGGAGCTTCGGCAGCAACTCCGTCCTCGCGCTTGCCTGGTCACCGGACGGACACTGGTGCGCTGCGGGGCTTGGTGACGGCTCTGTACTACTGGCGGAAGCTGCCACGTATAGCGAACCGCAGCGAATCGTTTTGTCTACGTCTCCGATTGCTGCGCTGGCGTTTCATCCCTCTGGACAATTTCTGGCCTCGGCTCACATGGATAAGCGAGTCCTGCTTTCCAAACTGCCGAAGGGCGAGCCGCTCTTCACATTCGAGCCGGCTCTGCCGCCCGTTCCGTTCTTCCCCCGAATCATTGAAAGTGTCGAGTTTGATGGGAGCGGCGGACGCCTGGCAATCGACTACGCCGATGGCGACATGAGAATTTGGGACACGTCCGCTCTCGCCAAATCTCTGGCCAAATAACCAATGACCGTTCAGCTGGCCACGCAAACTCTGGTGTTTGCACAAATTGCAAGATCGTTTGGTTTTGCGCTCCGTTTTCTAGAAACGGAACTTTCCGGAAACTTGCAAGATGCGCGGATCGTGCGCGCTGATCACCTGCCCAAACAAGCTCGAGTCGATGCTGCCGCTCGGGTTTTCAAACTGAGCGTGATTGAATGTGTTGAACGACTCAAGGCGCAACTGCAGTTGCTTCGTTTCCGTGAAGCTGATGTCCTTCAGCAGAGCGATGTCCCAGTTGTTCAACCCCGGGCCGTGGAAGAAGCGTCTGGCTGAATTTCCAATCACGCCGAGCGTTTCTTTGGAAAAGAGCGAGGTATTGAAATAGGTGCCTCCGTTTCTCGGATCGGTAGTATCCAGAATTTTGCCGGGCGTAAAATTGGGAACGTCTGTTCCACTCGACCCGGCCAGGGATACGTCTCTGCCCTCGGAAATGGAAATTGGCAAGCCGGTTGCGAATGTAGTGATGCCGGAAATCTGCCATCCGTCTGCGATGCGGCGAGACCAACCCCCTGTTGCGTGAAAGAGCTTATCGAAGGGCAGCGGCACGCTGTAGCTAGCGACGAAATTATGCTGCACGTCGAACAAGCAGAGTCCTCTGCTCTTTCGTGGATTGAATGGATTTACGGAATCTTCCAGACCGGAAGAATTGCTCAGGCACTTTCCATACGTGTAGCCGATCAGGAACTCTCCGTGAGTGCTCGTGTGCCGCAGCGAGGCCTGAAACGAGTGGTAGGCGGAGTTGGCCATCGTTTTCTCCGCAGCATTTCTACCGAACCCGGATAGCCCGGAGCGGAAACTCCAGGAGCAAGGACAAAAGGTCCACTGTCCTCGTTGTTTCGATCGCAGGTGTTGCTGCCGGGAGCTAAATTTGCGGGATCGTTCAGGAACAAGCAAAGATTATTGTCGCTGGGATTGTAGTTCACAAATGCGATGAGCTTATGTCCAGTCGTTCCGACGTAACCGAGGCTGAGTATCGTGTTCGCCCCAAACTGCCGCTGAATAGAAAAGTCGAAGTGCTCCGCATAGGGCAAACGGTTCGTATGCCAGAACGCCACCTCCGCGTTTCCGTCGAGAGGCTGGAACGGCGTGAAATCAAACGTCGTATTGGGCTTCGCCTTCGTAGCATTGCTCGGAACAATGAATGGAAACACTTGTCCATCGCTGCCGTTCACCCGGTCAAAGAACGGCGCTTCAAAGAATTTCTGCCCTCCTGGTGACCAGAAGAGCCCGAACGGGATGTCGCCTACTTCCTGGAATTGGCTTAGATCTTCAAACGCGGTATGGAAAATTCCGCCGCCGGCACGGATGCTGGTTTTTCCCGGCCCGCCGGTTAGCTTTGCAATGAACCCGTCAGAAGCTCGCGGCGAATACGCAATGCCAACGCGAGGCGAAAATGCGTTGTATTGCGTCGGCGCCAGCGTCTTGGGAATTCCGGGATCTCCGGGAAAAAGCAAACCCTTCGGGGCCTGCGTGAAAATGATGGACTGCTGGCCGGGAACAACGGTGCTGATCTTATTCTGCGTGTCATACCACGGCTGGCTGAATTCCCAACGCAGGCCAAAGTTAAAGGTCAATCCCGAGTTCACGCGCCAGCTGTCCTGGCCAAAAAGGCCGAAGTATTTGCTGCGCGAATCAAGCAATTGCTTGCTGGCTTGTGTGAAACCTCCGCCTCCGACAGCGCCGAGCAGGAAATCAACCCAATCCACGCCCGTTTCACTCCCGTCGAATGTGAATGTGCCGTCTTGGCCGAAAAGATTTCGTTCGTTGATTTGATCGTAATGGAATTGTCCACCGAACTTCAGGGTGTGCGTACCCCAAACCTTCGTGAAATTGTCCTGAACCTGGTAGGTGTTGTTGAACTGACCGGTGGTTACGGACGGAACTCCAATCACCGTTCCAATGGTTCCGAGATTGATAGACGGTACGCCATCCAAAGATGGTTCGACTGGGGCAATTCCGCCGTTGAAGACTCCGGCAACGGTGGCAGGGGTTACGAAGCCAAGCGAACTTAAGGTGTTGTTTCCTCCGATCGCTTGCGTTGGAGTCCCGAAATGCGCGGCGGCTCTCGTGAAGCTAAGATGAAACTCATTGACTGACGTTGGAGTGAGAGTCTTTGTGACTCCGACACTTGCAAGTTGTGCTCGCCCGATGTTTGAGTCCGCGTCAAAATCATCCATGAAGAAGTAGCCCGAAATTGTCCCGAATCGCGTATTGGCATCGACTCGAACCGCGCCTTTGTCGTCTCTTAAATGCGCCCCACGCGCTGAAGTGAATGTATCGCTTCCGGTCTGGGTCGCAGTGGTCGAGCTAACAGCGGGGAAAGATGAAAGCAGCTTGCTGGAAATCGTGTTGATTCCATTTTTGGGAATGATGCCACCTGGGAAGACGCACTGTGAAGTCGTTGCGCAAGTGGATGTCCAATAGGGCTCGCCGTCATTCACTGTGTATCCGAGACGACCCGTCAAGGCGTTCGCCCAAGGAACGCCGTTTACGACAAACGAACCGTCACTGTTGG
>WNFQ01006950.1_pt3 | contig 14223 bp, 16 predicted proteins | sample 5400171 | NCBI WGS metagenome assembly WNFQ01 (sample SAMN13153356, study PRJNA577476) | soil metagenome | isolation source: 20 cm soil under Madrone tree | place: USA:California | collected 2016-06-14
CACTTGAAGCTTTGCTATGATGGCGCCGTCCTCCGCTGTATTATATCTGACCCGGAATACATGGAAGCCCAGGGCTCGTACCCTGTCTTCGGCACTTTCAATCATCATCAAAGCCTGGCGAGTTACCGGTGTACCATGAGGAATGCGGGAGCTGAGACAGGGTTGAGCCGGCTGATCTGCAGTTGGCAGGTTCCGTTCCTGCGATAACCATCGGATTTCCTCCTTCGTCAAACCGGCTTCACGGAGCGGAGATTTGATTTTGAATTCTGTAGCCGCCTGTGCCCCCGGTCGTAATTCGAGGGCGTCATCTGCATTCTCGCCGTAAGCTAGCACCGGAAATTTCTCGTCCAGAGCGAAACGTTGCATTCGGTCGAAAAGCTCGTGTTTACAGAAGTAGCAACGGTTAACTGGATTGGTAGCATACTCTGGCTTCTCCAGCTCTGTAGTCTTAATTACCCGAAGCTGAGCACCCAAACTCTGCGCAACTTGAATCGCCGATGACAGGGCCTGCCTGGGAAGACTTGGACTATCCGCGATAACGCCCAGCGCGGACCTGCCTAATAGAGAGGCCGCCTCCGCCAACAGATAGGTGCTGTCTACGCCGCCAGAATAAGCGATGAGCCAGCGTGGGTATAACCTAAGTATCGATTGCAGCTTCTTTTGCTTCTGTCGAATGGCCGCAACGTCTAGTGAAAGAGCCATGGTTTTGCGATGATCCAGCGGGAATTGCGCCCTCGCGACGCGGTCGGTCAAGCTAACCTAGCCAGGCCGGATTTTTGATAGTGCCATCAAAGTGGGTGCTCGTTTTGTACAGTTCGAAAGCTCCTTTGGTTGCGGCTGTGCGGGTGCGGGCGAGCATCGCAGTTAGTTGAGATTCGTCCAGCTTCTTGTAGGTTCGGACAGCCTCAACCGCCTGATCCAGGATTTCCGGCTTGTCGATACCTGTGATGACTACTGATGTCGGTAAACTCATAGCATAGTGTAGAGCTTCAATCGGCGTTACGGTGTTGCTGCGGAGAATGAAGTTGTCACCAAATGCCTTCATTCCCAGTACGCCAATGTTTTCTTTCAGGAGAACAGGCAGGACTTGATGTTGAAAGCTGCGGAACTGGTGGCCGTCCATAACATTGAGAGGGAGTTGGACCGTTTCAAAACGAAAGCCATTTTCGGAAGCCGTCTGTAACATTCTGAGATGCATGAAGGGATCTTTGTGCCCGGTGAATCCAATATGGCGTATTTTGCCGGCCTTTTTCGCCTCCAGGACCGCTTCTTGAGCACCTCCTTCGGCGAAGATCCGGTCTGGGTCGTCTAAACGAATGATTTCGTGGTGCTGCAGCAGATCGATATGATCGGTTTGTAACCTTTTCAGCGATTCGTCGATCTGTCGGCTGGCCTCTGCTTTGCTGCGACCATCAATTTTTGTCATGAGAAAGGCTTTTTCCCGATAGCCATCCCGCAAAGCCTTTCCCATTCGGATTTCACTTACGCCGTTATTGTAGTCCCAGCAATTGTCCATGAATGTGATTCCCCGGTCGATCGCGCTCCGGACCAAATGAATACTATCGTTTTCATCGGCTTGTTTCCCCATGTGATAGCCTCCCAATCCAACCAGGGAAACCCACTCCCTCGTTGTACCTAGGCGCCGAAATAGCATGTCGCCTCGTCGCTGCTCTTCCGGTTGGCTGGACGTTTGGTTGGATGTTTGTTGGCCGGCAGCACTTACTTGTAGGGCCGCGCTACCTGCAGCGACCCCAATTGCGAGCGTACCGGACGTGGTCTTAATGAATCTTCGGCGAGAGATATCCATATCGTGTTTTCCTCACATTGTTAAGTGGCTGAGCCCGGCTGTTTAGCCACCACCGAGCACCTTGAGAGCTTCTGAAACCCTGTCATTCCGGCTCTCGATGCCAAGCGGTTTAGATAAAGATGGAACTGACGCGTTACTGATAGGCGACCTTCCTTGTTCGGCTAATGAAAAATAAAATTCGACCGTGACATTTGGCCAATGCCTAATTCACATACCCTATATGCCGTTTTGACATTGCGACGTTCACCAGCAATCGACTAAATGCGGGCCCAGTAAATCCGCGTCCGCATCCTTCTCGCTCCTCCTTCGCACAAGCTTTCTGAGCATTAGTTGGACTACGGTCTGTCAAAGCAGTAACAGATTCCATTGTTTGACTCGAGCGGGACGAGCATCTTTTGCCCAACTCCGCCAGCCAGAGCTAATTTAATCGGTTTCAGCGTCAACTATTCTTTCATTGCGCAGGTTGAATCTCTAGGGACCAAAGGAGCGTTTCTTAGCTGCTCGAAGGAGGGATACGAAGATGATCATTTCTGGTACAACGACACCTTGACTTAATGATCAGGCGGACGTGGGATTCTACTGGGCCCAACCGCGACGCCTTAGACGAAAACGCAGATTTAGCCGGCCTGGCTAGAGACCAAAGACCAGAATTTTTCTGCTGCCGGCTTTTGGCTCGAATGAGGGCGGAGCAACCGGATCTCCAGAAAGGTATCCCAACCTTCGTCGCCAGCGCGCACCAGAGAGCCGTTTGCCAGGTCGTCACTGACCAAGCTCAGCGGCAGCCACGCGACACCACGTCCGTCTTGAGCCATTGCTCTCAACGCTGTGCCAAGATGAGAGGTGAACACGGGCTCGAGCCAGGCCGGGCGGCCTTGGTCTCCGCGGGTTGTTCTTAGGATCCGTCCGAGGCCGGATTCCGGCCCATAAACTAAGTGGGGAAGCGCCGCGTCGGGCGTTCCAGGAAGAACATAACGAGGTTGGCCGCTCCGATTCGGAGCAACCACGGGTACCAGTCGGTCATCGCCGACTTGGACAGAGAGAAATTGGTCGGGTCCTAGTCGACTTGGTGCGGCTGGATGGTGATGGTAAAGCAGAAACTCGGCTTCGCCGCGAAGCATGAGCGCTTCACAGGTCTGTAGGTTATCGGCGAGCAAGTGAATAGCACCGAGCTGCGCCTTCGCCTCCCATGTGTGCAGCCAAGCGGGAAAGAATTTCATTAAGAGCGCATGGGTTACCGCGAACCTAAGTTTTGCCGCAGCGGCATGGTCCACTTGGCGAGCTTCTTCTCGGCCCTGCAAGAGGCGGCGCAAAAGTTCTTCGGCGACCGGCCTGAAACGGTGGCCCGCTTCCGTCAGCGATACTGGATGGCTATCGCGTTCGAATAGGTCTATTCCTACCCAGTCTTCAAGCGCTCGGATGCGGCGGCTGAAGGCCGGCTGCGTTACATGACGGAGCTCCGCCGCACGAGAAAAATTTCCAGCATCTACCAGTGCTAGAAAGTCCTCCAGCCAAGCGAATTCCATGGATTATGTCAAACGAGCATCGGAACAATGTCAATTCAGCATTGGCCAGGGACTTTTCGACCCAGATCGGCTACAACCGAAAGCCTGTTGGTCTTGGCGATCGCCGTCTGGAGTCTACGTGCATTATCCCGATAGGCAGAGTTGTTCAGCACCTCATCTAACAGTGTTGAGAGGTGATCAGCGGTTAACTTGTCTAATGAGGTGATTACACCGGTTTGCTTGTGGGCAATGCTGGCAGCCACGCCAGACTAGCCGAGATGGCTACCTGAGGGACAGCCTGGGCCAGAGATTCCAGCACGGTGTTCAATCCCGCATGGGTGATACGGACCGGAGGTCTGCTTCAGCGACTCCAATTGTAGCGTCGTGAAAACTGTGACTAGTGATTAGTGAAGTTGGCAGCCTTCGACATGGCTAAGTCTTTGGCAGACACGGTGGCGCAGGCGGAATCATTGATTAGCCATCGGAAACAACGCTTTGCGCCTGGCTGTCCCAGCTCACTTCATTACGACAGGCAGATCTCGACTCGATTTCGTGCGGTAAGGCGACAATCGAGACAACAATTACGGCAATTGAGGCAAAGAAGAACCGGTCTTCAAGATGCTGATCTATTTAAGGGGACGCAAATGTTCGAGACTACTTCTTCCAAAAAGATCGCGGTCGTGACAGGTGGGGCGGGGTTTCTTGGCTCTCACTTGAGTGATCGCCTGATCGCCGAGGGCTTTCGCGTCATTGCGATGGACAACCTCATCACTGGTTCGACCGATAATATCGCGCACCTAGCCGGAAATCAGGACTTCAAATTCCTTCGGCACAACGTCAGCGAATTTATCTTCGTTCCAGGTAAGGTCGATTACGTATTTCACTTCGCTTCGCCGGCCAGCCCAATCGATTACCTCGAGCTGCCAATCCCAACCTTAAAAGTGGGTGCGCTGGGAACCCACAACGCCTTGGGGTTAGCCAGGGAAAAAATGGCTACATTCGTACTTGCTTCGACTTCGGAATGCTATGGTGATCCGCTCGTTCATCCGCAGAAGGAGGACTATTGGGGCAACGTCAATCCAATCGGCCCGCGCGGGGTATACGATGAAGCCAAACGTTTCGCCGAAGCGATGACCATGGCCTACCATCGGTATCACGGGGTGGATACCAAAATCGTCCGAATCTTTAATACCTACGGGCCACGCATGCGTCTAAAAGATGGTCGCGTCGTGCCTGAATTTATTAGCGAGGCGCTCAACCAGGAGCCGTTAACCGTATTTGGCGATGGCAGCCAGACCCGTAGTTTTTGCTACGTTTCCGATCTGATCGATGGCATTTTCCGGCTCGCGTTGAACGACTATCATGAACCGGTAAACATCGGTAACCCTCGGGAAATGACTATCCTCGATTTTGCTAATAAGATCCTGGAGATCACCGAAGCTAAATCGCAAATAATCACCAAACCGCTGCCAGTGGATGATCCGCGAGTTCGCAAGCCCGATATTAGTCGGGCAACAAAACTGCTCGGGTGGGAGCCAAAGGTCGATTTTGAATCCGGAATTCGCGAGACGATCTCGTATTTTAAAGAAAAGTTAGGGATCGAATCAGTCCAACCGGTTCTCTGAAAGGTTACCGGGAATCGATTGCGCACCACGGCGATACCGAGATCGACTTCGCTGCCTTAGCCATGCTAGGCTTGTGATTCTACCGGTGCATCCGTGGGGCCCAAGCACCAGCACATCCCAACTGCGAATACGGTTGCATCTTTGGTGAAGAGCGCGGCTTGCTCAAGGTCGAGCAATTCCACCCCTTAGCCAGGGACTGTGTCATGTTTGCGCCCAACGATCGCGACTTCATCGTCGCATTCGACCGCGACAGTCAATTGCGCTTAGTTACGACCGATCAGAAGATTGGTACCGCCGGAAGTGCTATCCGCTGGGCATTGATGGGTAATACGCAGGCACTGTGCGGGCTGCGCAGGCGACTTGTCCCCCTATGAGCGAAGCAATCCCCTTGTCGCCTACGCAGCCGAAGCGATCGCCTCAGATTTTAGCGACTTCTTTGGCTGACCCCATTGTGGTGTTGCCTCCAGGTCTACCTTTGGACCGTTTCCAACTTCGATGCTAACGAGGTTGTTTGAATGCCGGTTACTATATTTGCTTTGGTCGGTGGCCGACCAACCGGGTAATATTGAAAACCCAGATCCCTCATCATATCCGGGTCGAACAGATTCCTTCCGTCAAACACGATCGGGGTCTGCATCCGACGATGTACCTCGGCCAAGTCAATAGCAGCAAAATCGGGCCACTCGGTTGCTAAGACCAAAGTCTCTGCATCTCGGACTGCCTCCAGAGCGGAGGCGGCCAAATGAACGCCCGGACACAAATTGAGTTCCTTTACTCTCTCGTTTCCCTTGGGATCGTACGCGGTCACATGAGCGCCTTCCCGGATGAGATCGTTGACGATATCCACAGCGACCGAACTGCGCACGTCATCGGTATCGGGCTTGAAGGTAAGCCCCCACACAGCGATCCGTTTTTCTTTCAATACCCACAGGGTGTCGCGTAACCTTTTGACGAAGCGATCGCGCTGATGCTGGTTGATACGCTGGACCTCTTTTAGCAGGGGGAATGGCTCGCCGATCTGTTCGCTGATCGAGATGAAGGCAGCGATGTCTTTTGGAAAACAAGACCCCCGCCATACCCGAGTCCGGCGTTAAGAAAACTGCGTCCGATGCGTTTGTCCGCTCCAATGCCGTCGGCAACTTTTTCGATATCCGCTCCGCTAGCTTCACAAATGCCGGACACAGCATTGATATAAGAGATCTTTAACGCGAGAAAGGAGTTGGCGGCGTGTTTGATTAATTCGGCGCTATTGATGTCGGTGACCATAATGGGAGCCATGAAGGGTTCGTAAACTTTTTTCATGATCGCCAAAGCTCGTTCGCTATTGGAACCGATAACAATGCGGTCGGGTTCCATCAGGTCAGCAACGGCGCAGCCTTCGCGAAGAAATTCCGGATTGCTTACGACGTCGAATTCGACATTGACTTTGTTGTATCGCCGAATCGTATGGGCGACTTTTTCACCGGTTTTGACCGGAACAGTGCTTTTATCGACGATCACTCGATACTCTTTGAGCACCGAAGCGATTTCGCGAGCCACCCGCTCGATGTAAGTTAAATCCACACTGCCATCGACCTGAGGAGGCGTTGGTACCGCAATGAAAATGACTTGTGAGTTATCGACTCCTTCTTCGATGCTGCCGGTAAAGGATAGGCGATGGGCTGAGACATTGCGCTGTACTAACTGGTCGAGACCGGGTTCATAGATTGGAATTCTGCCACGCCGAAGTGCTTTGACTTTTCGTTCGTCGTTGTCAATGCAGATGACTTCATGGCCCACTTCGGCGAAACAGGCGCCGGTGACCAATCCAACGTAGCCGGACCCGATAATTGCGATTTTCATACTGATCAGATGTTGTTCTAGCAGGGCCAAAATGGCGATCCCAGGAGCAAAAGTTTCAGGTTTGCGTGTTTGAGCATCAAGGGTGTTACCCCGTGCGGCTTCCCTGCTGCATATTTTCCTTCTACCCTTAGATTGACGGGACGGGCCGTTTTTGTCTCGATTGCCGTAATCGTTGTTCGGACCACGGCGAGAAGGGTCGATCCTGCACCCGAATTCAGTGTGAAGCAGATCTGCTGGAGGAAGCTCCCGATGAAGTGATCTTGGCACTCGTGACATTCCTCAATCACGAATGATGGTGCGGGATTGGCCTTCGATAAATGCAAACCCTCCTCGTCTGCGTTTCGCTGCATTATCGATTTCGTGACTGTCGATCGTCTTTCCTTGCCAAGCGACCGACGCATTGTTCACGAGGATGTCCAACCGTCCGAACCGTTCGATTACGGATTGGATGAGGCCTTGTGCTTGGTCGCCCTGGTCTGCCTGAAATGCCGCCGCGTGCACGCCTAGCTTTTTTTCTTTCTCGATATCCCTCACGACCACGTTTGCCTTGTCGGCGGACGAGGACATAGCTCACGGCCACATCGGCGCCCTCGTTGGCCAAAGTGCGGCCGACGTGATTGCTCCGGTGCGAAAATCAAGCATTCTGCGGTCCTTATGTATCGTAATCAATAGTATCGACATCAATATACATCAGACCTATACTGACGGTGGATACAAATTTTTCTTATGAAAAAGACATCGCCAGATGCAATCCATGTTTGGCTCGTGCTGAACAAAGCATTCCAAGCCATTACCAGGCACGCAGCTGCCGAAATTCGGCACACAGGTTTGGGTGATTCAGATTTCCGGGTTCTTGAGGTGCTCCTGCACAAGGGTCCTCTCCCCGTAAATACGATCGGACCGAAGGTGAATCTCACCCCAGGATCGATCAGCGTCGCGGTTGACCGTCTGTATGGCAAGGGACTGGTAAGCCGAGTCGAAAGCGACGAGGATCGTCGCATCCGGGTCGTCGCACTGACCCCTCGCGGCAAGAAACTCATGGTTCCGGTTTTTCGAAAGCACGCGGCAGCTATGAGAAAAGTCTTCTCTGAGCTTTCCTCAGACGAGCTGCAACAACTCGAAAGCATCTTGAAAAAAGTTGGCCGGCGCGCAGAGGCGCTCGGTGGCTGTGAGGGCCAGGGAGCTCCTTCATCGCTTATACTTAGGCGGGCGGAGTCCACCCGCCGATCTGCCGCATGAGGGACAACAGATTGCCCACACCCCAATGGTCGGTGATCTTCCCGTTATGGACGCGCATGACATCGACTGTTTCGAAGTGAATCTTGCGGTGGGTAGGAGCGATGCCAAGGAAAGGCCCTTCATGCGTCCCGTGATACGTCTTATAAGTCGTCACGCATTCCCCATCGGCAAGCTGCCAGTGGATTTCCGCATGGAAGTCAGGAAACGCGACACGAATATAGCCGTAGAGCTTCCTTACCCCCTCCTTGTCCGGAGTCGTGTTCGGCTGCGGTGTATGGTCAACGAAATCATCAGCAAACAGTTCTTCAAAGACGCCGAAGTTTCCTCCGCCTTGCACTTCTTCGGTATTTCGGCGGACCACCGCTTTGGCCGCATCTGACGTTGTGATGGTGCTCATTTGGCTAACCGAGATTGATGGGTCGATCAAGCGACAATCGAGGTATCGTCAGCAGTACTAGACCGCAGCCTTGATCTGCTTAAGCAGCGGAGCCATGAACTCTTCGGACGAGACCTGGCCCTGGGCGACACGCATGGTTCCGCCGGCCTGCACGAACGTCACATCGGTGATGCCGATGAAGCCCAGGATGTGCCGCAGATAGGGAATTTCATAGTTGTAGGCCTGCATGCCGGAAGCTTGGTCATAGCTTCCTCCGCTCGCCACCGCGACAATCACCTTGCGGCCCTTGGCCAGTCCTTCCGGTCCCGTCGCAAGATAGTTGAAAGTCTTTCGGCCTCGTACGACGTGGTCGATCCACGCCTTAACCACCGCCGGCACGGCAAAGTTGTACATCGGAGTGCCGATGACAATCTGGTCGGCTTCGAGCAGCTCGTCGATAAGCGTGTCCGAGAGGGCCAGCGCACTTTTATGGCTGTCGGTTAGTTGGTCCGGCGTGCTGAAGGCGCCGATGATCCAGTCGAGATCGACGAACGTCATCTCGGTCTTAGTCAGATCGCGTTTGACAACTTTGCCACCGGGATGCTTGTCCTTCCAGGCAGCGACCGCTGCTGCGCTCAGTTGACGAGAGATCGAGGAATCACCGCGTGGGCTGGCATCGAGATGAAGCAATGTGGGCATGGTGTTACTTATAGTTGTGGTTAGAGGATGAGAGCGAGAGGATGAAGTGATTTTTCTTCTTTCCTTCATGTATATCGTAATCAAACGTATTGATGTCAATATAATATCTGAACCTATGCTAGTGGACTTAGTCAATGTCCAACCTCTCCCGACCGCTCAAGCCGCTGCCGTCTCAATCACGACGTAGCCATTGGCGAGTGGCGTAGTTTTGATCGTGCGCAGACCAACCTTACCGAACAGGACGTTGTACTGGACGAGGCTGCGCTCCTTTCCATTCACTGCGAGCATCAGGTGCAGATCAAAAAGCGGGACTTGAGTATCGATCAAATTCTTTAGTTGGAACTCTATTGGTCTCCATTAGCCCGCCCGACGGAACTAGCTAGAAGCAGTTTGCCCGCCCTTACGTACTGTCGTGGCTGCGCAGAGAAGTAGCGACTAGGCCGTTGGGCGGACCATTCGCGCATTATCCGATTCAGCTGCGACGTAAGACGTAATCGAACCTGCGCCGGTTCGGTGGTTTCCGCAACAATGAAATAGCCAGACTGGTCATGCGAAAACATCCACATCGAAAGTATCTCTGCCGTTTGTCGAAGTACGGATGAGTCGATCGACGCTCAATTCGTACTGGCGTCGCCACCGCACAGATCGCACGATCTCGATGTCGACTATCACGGCCGCTATTATTAGAAGCGGCACTCCGATCGAGGGAACGACGAAAAGCCAGAACGGCAGCCCGAGGGCCACACTGAGCCAAGCAATACAGCTCGCTACTGGAAGCAACCGTGGCCGGCGACTCCAAAACCAATTGGCACGGGTGAGCTCATCATTGTCCGTTGGATAGCTATGAAGCTTCGATTTTTCGAGTAGTTGAACCGGGGATAACTGTTCATATTTCCAATGCGCATCATCTTGGAGGTCTTGCCACACTTCGCCTAGACGTTTACCGAGCTTCTCCCAGAAGGAGTGGTTGCATTGGTTATTTTTGCCGGACTCATTCATTTTCACTTCAAGGAAAGATGGGCGCTCAAATAAAATGGCGACTGAAGAACAACTCTTTCGAATGACGAGCGAGATCACCTCCGAAATACGAACTAGTAGACAACAGAAGGAGAGAGACGGTCCGTTCTTTGACCAAGTTGCCGTATTTGTTGCCCCTGCCGCCGCACCAGTCGCGGTAGAGATGATTCAGTTCGGAAAAACCGCGACCAGCGCGGTATCGGCCGATTCTTGTGGTGCGTCGACGATCGCGACTGTCTGCGCCGAGGTCTTGCTGATTCTTGCGGTGATGGTCGTCTGCGGAGAGATCCAGGCGGACAGATCTCTCCGGCGACACCACACTTGGACACAGTCGCCAACGCCGACGGTTCTTTATTCTTCTAAACGCTAAATCAGAAACGTTGGAGAAAAAAAAAGCTTGCCAAGCCAAATGTCACGAGTCCCGCAAAGAAAACAAACGCCAGGGCTATCTCGGTCAACCCTGCTTTCATTCTCTCGATCGGAAGGGAATCGGGCCAGTCAACATTGATTTTTTCCGAGGCCGGTACATCAACTAATGGTTTCCGCGACGATCCCTTTGAAGTGGACAAATGTTTTTGAAATTTTAAGTACAAGACGCTATGCACAGGCTCCATTTTGTTGCTTCCTCCCAGTTAGTCCTCCAGACAATCACCTGCCTAGGTTCCATTCTGGAATAAACGCCACGATTTTGGAAACGTGCCATTTTTTGTGCCAATTGTCGTATTTGTTATCCCAGTTGCCGACGGCGCTTGGAAAGACGTCATCCCCAACGGTGGCTCGCTGCATTGACCGGAGAGCAGATTTTTGATGGCGGCCTGCGAGCGTCCGCCGAACTGCGTGAGCTTTACCATTCGCGTCACCGGAATACCATTGAGCAACATGCGCGCCTCCTCCGCCGTGAGCAAACTATGGGAGATTTCTTACCCACTTTCTTGGTTCTGCTCTGTACGGCGATGTGCTTCGCATGAACGGATGGGAACCGCCTGCCGCGACTTGGAACCCGTCGTCGACAACTGCCTTTTCCCGCCGCGGTATAAACAGGTTGTGTTCGCTGTTCTGATCGTGAAGGTTCCAGTCCCGCAGCGATCTGTCTCATTCAACCGGTCGGGCGACCCGGAGCGAACCGATGCTGAATCTCCTCTTGGATAACGTAGCGGAAAAGCTTCCACTCAAAGCTGCGTTGATTTTTGAGGATAAAACTTACACGTACGCCGACCTGCTTAGCTGCACTCAAAACTTGGCGGCTTCCCTGTTGGAGCGAGGAATTAACCCAAGAGATCGAGTTGCATTTTTGCTGCCAAACTCCCTTGAAATAGTGGTGTGCTATTACGCCTGTTTCAAGATAGGTGCGATCGCGGTGCCTCTGAACATTCGTTTTGGCGCCGATCTGCTTAAATATGTCATCAACCACAGCGGGGCTCGGGTTCTAATCAGTGACCCAGAACTGTTCACTCAGTTGGAAAAAATCAGGGCGTCGCTGCCTGAAGTCGAGCAATATTACGTGGTCTGTCGCCACTCGGATTTCGGTGGAGTTGCGCCTTTCAGTGAGCTACTCGAAGCGACTTTGAGCGTAGATCGTCCGCCGGTCTGCGAAGAGAGCAGTCCGGCCGCGATTTACTACACATCAGGCACAACGGGGTTGCCCAAGGCGGTGATCCATACCCACGGCAGTTTGGCTGGGGCAACATCCAATCAAATCCAGCAAATCGGCATTTCTGCTGATGACAGGACGTTGATCATGTTTTCGGTATGCTATCTGATCGGTTTTGGCTCTCAGGTTCTGCCTTTCCATAGCTGCGGGGGGACCTGTATTCTGCTGCGCTATTTTGAACCGCAGTTGACTCTGACAGCGATACAAACCTATAAGCCGACCAAAACCTATTGCTTCCCAAAACTATACAATGATCTAGTTAACTACCCGGAAGCCGGTCAGTATAACCTTCGATCGCTAGACTTCTGTTTCTCCGCCGGCGAAGCGATTGCTGTTGTGATCCAGCAGCGATTCAACCGAATCTTTGGTGTCGAAATCACGGAAGGCTGCGGTATGACGGAGTTGCAAATCTACAGCATGAACCCTCCGTATGGTAAAAAGAAGGCCGGCTCAATCGGGAAACCCATCGTCGGCATGGAAGTTTCTCTGATTGACGATTCTGGCCGTCCGATCTCCCAAGCAGGTGAGATTGGTGAGATGATTGTCCGCGGAGGTAGTATGACTGCAGGCTACTGGCGCGACCCGGAATTAACTGCAAGGAATATCGTGGAGGGGTGGTTTCATACCGGCGACCTCGCTTATAAAGACGAAGACGATTTTTACTGGTTCGTGAGTCGCAAATCGGAGATCATCAACCATCGAGCCGGATTGGTATCACCCATCGAAGTCGAAGGCGTGTTATACCAACACCCTAGTGTCCGGGAGATAGGGGTCATTGGAGTACCTGACGGATGTGGTGCCGAGTTAGTGCAGGCACATGTAGTTCTCAAGGAGAGCAGGGCTCCAATTAGGCAAGAACAATTGATCGATTTTGCCAGAATGCACCTGGCTGAATATAAAGTTCCGGACCAGATTATTTTCTCCGAGAACCTACCGTACGGACCCACCGGAAAGATTGACCGAAAAACCTTGCGGGAGAACGCCCTTGGGCAAATTGAGCGCCAATCATACGATTCACGCCACTTACCTGACGATCATTAGGGCGAGTCACGGCCTCTTCACTAGGTTTTCGGGTTGCCAAATGGCATCAGTAAATGTGCAGAAACCGGTAGATCAAGCCTTATCGGCTCTGGTTTGCTCGGTCGGTGCGGCGGAAACAGATATCAAACCCCACTTGAGAAGCGGCAGGGAAAGAAGGAGGATGACAGCGATCGACAGAGAGGCGGTCAACACCGAAAAGTGGCTGGCGATCGGGCCTGCGACCACGCCGCCTACCAGCGTTCCAATCGCATAAGCGATATTGAAGATGGCATAAACCGACGCGTAGGCGCCGGCGGCGCAACGGTCCACAGCGTCAGCAAGTTCGGTAAGGAGAGGGTTCATCGCACAGGCGTAGGCTATGGTGACAAGACACAATGCCGTGCCCACCAAGATCACGCTTGGGTAAAGCACAAGGATCGGCATTCCGACGGCCATGATGGTCAAACCGAGAGAAATCGCAAATCGCCGCCCAAACCACTCGGTCAAACGTTCCACGGGCGTGGCTGCAAGCCCGTATGCCACACTGGAGAGAGTAAACAGCAGCCCGACTACTGTCGACGATGCCCCCGCCTTATCAATTAAAAACGCTGGCACATCGGGCTCGATCAATCCCCAACCGCAGGCAATGAGCGCGGCGACAAGTGCGGCAGCGAGCACGGCTCGATTGCGGAAAAGGACAGGCATCGCGTTGGGAACAGCAAAAAGAAAGGGAAGGCATGATGAGAAATTCTTTCACTGACTGATTGCGTTCATCCCTACCTCCATTCGCCTTGAGCTTGATCCTTCATGTCAGCCGACGCCGGGGGTTTATTCTGGAATCTCATTACATGATCGTGCGCGCTGCGAGTAAAGCTGGGCGGCTAAGGGAGCGTAGATCCCGATCTGTGAGAAGCGACGAGTTCAATCCGGTCTACGATTATTTTTGACAGAGGGGAAACTGCTTGTAGTAATACTACAACTACCCCAGAACCGTTCCCTCCGTCTTCCTAACGATGATGGACCATAGTCCGCGGCCCTTCAGGTTCATAGGGCGATCCTGACCGCTAGCTGCGCGATTTAGCGCGGGGTAGCTGGCGTTCATAATCCAAACACAAAGAAAGGTAGATTCGACGTGGACAACGAGACGCGAGATCAGGCGGAAATGGCAGAAAGGGTCAGTATAGCCGTCAGCCGGCGTAAGGCTTTTGCAATGGCGGCAAAATTAGGCTTGGGTAGCGCGGCATTGGCTGGAGGGCTTGGCTCGAGCTTGGCAGCTAATCCGCCGCAAGCGGCCGGCGGCCTGCCCAAGAAAAACTACAAGTTCTTCTTTGTCTGCCATGTTACGCTGGATCAATTCTTTACGCCGACGGTTTATGGCATCCAGGACGCCTGCGCCTTCTTTGGGTGTCAGTACCAGTGGACAGGCTCGGAGAAGAATGTTGTCT
>WNFQ01002777.1_pt1 | contig 14216 bp, 16 predicted proteins | sample 5400171 | NCBI WGS metagenome assembly WNFQ01 (sample SAMN13153356, study PRJNA577476) | soil metagenome | isolation source: 20 cm soil under Madrone tree | place: USA:California | collected 2016-06-14
GACCTCGCCGCCACGCCGGCGGCGCACGCGCTCCGCGCCGTCGTCCTGGGCGAGGCGGCGGAGGTCGCGGCTCGCGCGGGCCGCTTCGAGCAGGCGCTCGCGCTCCTCGGCCGCGCTGCCGCGCTCGGGGCCGACGGGATGGCGCAGGCCGAGGGCCGCCGCGCGGAGATCCTCGCGCGCTGGCTCGCGGCGCTCGACGCGCAGGGCGATGCGGCCGGCGTCGCGACCGTCTATGCGGCCTACGCGACCGAGGTGCAGAGCGCGGCGCCCGCGGACCGTGCCACGGTCGCGCATGCGCTCGGCCGCCTGGGCCTCCATCGCGCCGCGCTGCGCGTGCTCGCGGCGGGTGCGGACGGGGCACGCGAGCCGGCCGTCGCGGTGACACTCGCCGAGGAGACGTTCGCCAGCGGCGATATCGCGAGTGCCCGGAAGCTCCTCGTCCGGCTGGACCCGAGCGGGCTCCGTCCGGACCTCGCCGAGCGCGCGCATGCGATCGGCGCGCGGGTCGCGCTCGCCGGGGGAGACCTGGAGCGCGCGGCGGAGGAGGCGACGGCCGCCGACGACCTCGGCGTGCGGACCCAGGTGGCGATGGCGCTGCTCGCTGCGCCCGGCGGCGGCGCCGAGGCGAGCGCGCTCCTCCAGCCGGCGCCGGCGCCGCCGGCGAGCACGCTGCTCGTCGCGGCGGCGGCCGCGGCGGCGGAGGGGGCGTGGGCCGCGGCCGCGGACGCCTATGCGCGGGCGCTCGCGGCGGGCGCGACGCCGCCCGAGCGCATGCTGGCCGCGGCCGGGCTGGTGCGCATCGCGCGCGCGCGCGGCGAGCCGGCGCGGGCCGCCGCGGCGATGGCCGCGCTGCGCGCGACGGACGACGAGCTCGCGCGCCGGGTGGGCCGGGCGCTCGAGGCCAGATGAGGGCGCGACTCGAGCAGCTCTGGATCCAGCTCGTCGACTTCGTCCGCGCGCAGCCGCCGGCGCGGCGGATCGTCCTCGCCACGACCGGCGTGGGCTCGCTCGTCGTCGTGCTCGGGCTCGCGTGGTGGGTGCAGCGGCCGCTCTACCGGCCGCTGTTCACGAACCTGGCCGAGCAGGACGCGAGCGCGATCGTCGAGGCGCTGCGCGCCGAGAAGGTGCCCTTCCGGCTCGAGGACGGCGGCCGCGCCATCCTGGTGCCCGCCGAGCGGCTCTACGAGCTCCGCCTCACGCTCGCGAGCCGCGGCCTCCCCGAGGGCGGCGGCGTCGGTTTCGAGCTCTTCGACCGCCAGACGCTCGGGCAGACGGACTTCCTCCAGCGCTCGAACTACCAGCGTGCCCTCCAGGGCGAGCTCGCGCGCACCATCTCGCGCCTCGGCGGCGTCGAGTCGGCGCGCGTCCACCTGGCGCTCCCCGAGCGCTCGCTGTTCGTGGGCGAGGACCGGCGCCCATCGGCGTCGGTGGTCGTGAAGCTCGCCCCGGGCCGCGCGCTCTCGGGGGCGCAGATCGATGGCATCGTGCACCTGGTGGCCGCGAGCGTCGAGGGCCTCGCGGCCGACGGCGTGACGGTGGTCGACGAGGGCGGGCGCATGCTGACCACCGACCGGCGCGGCGGCGAGACGGTCGGCGCCTGGAGCGGTGCGCTCGAGATGCAGGCGTCGATCGAGCGCCAGCTCGCCGAGCGGGTGGAGAGCATGCTCGCCGCCGTGGTCGGCCGCGACAAGGCGGTGGCGCGCGTGGCCGCGACCCTGGAGGCCGCAAGCGTCGAGCGCACCGAGGAGACCTACGACCCCGAGCGCACGGCGCTGCGTACGCAGCGGACGACACGCGAGCAGACGACCGGCGCCCGGACCGGAGGCGGGGCACCGGGGGTGCAGTCGAACCTGACCAACGACCCCGCCGCGGTGAACGAGCCCGAGGGCCCACGCACCGAGCGGCGGGACGAGAGCCAGAGCTACGAGGTCTCCAAGGTCGTGTCGCACACGGTCGCGCCTGCGGGCGTGGTGAAGCAGCTCTCGGTCGCGGTGCTGATCGACGGGACCTACACGGGCGCGGGCGCGGCGCGGAAGTTCACGCCGCGGCCGGCGGAGGAGGTCGCGCGCCTGAAGGAGCTGGTGAAGAACGCGGTCGGTTTCTCCGAGGCGCGCGGCGACCGGATCGAGATCACGAGCGTGCCCTTCCAGAGCGAGGCAGCGGCCACCGGCGAGGGCGTGCTCGCCGCGCTGGGCACCTGGCTTCCGGCGCTGCTCATGCGCCTCCTGGCCGTCGGCCTGGTGGCTGCCGGGCTCTTCTACGTGGTGCGGCCGCTCGTGCTCGGGCTCGCGGCGCGGGGCAGCGAGGGGCGTGCGGCGCTCCCCGAGGCCGCCGCCGCGCAGCTGACGCAGGACAACCTGGCGCTCACCCAGCAGAACCCCGAGCGCGCCGCGCAGCTGGTGCGGGAGTGGCTGCGCGAGGGCGCGCCGGCGATCGAGGGCTGAGGCATGGTCGGGGTCGAGAAGGCCGCGATCCTGCTTGCCACGCTCGGCCCTGAGGCCGCGGCCGGCGTCTTCCGCCACCTCTCCGAGCCCGAGGTGCGCCAGCTCTCGGCCGCGATCGCGCGCCTGCGCTCGATCCCGCGCGAGCGGGCGGCGGCGGTGCACGAGGAGGCGTGGCGGCGCCTCACGGAGCGCGAGGGGCTCCTGGTCGACGGCGAGCAGTTCGCGCGCCAGATGATCGCGGCGGCGCTCACCGGCACGCGCGAGGAGCGCCCCGCGGACAAGGCCGCGCAGCCGGGGGGCGAGTTCCTGGCCGCGAGCCTCGACCCGGTGGCGCCCGCCGCCCTCGCCCAGGTGCTCGGCCGCGAGCACCCGCAGGTGATCGCGCTCGTGCTCGCCAACCTCCGCGCGCGCAAGGCCGCCGAGGTGCTGGCCGCGCTCCCCGAGGACCTCCAGCCCGAGATCGCGCAGCGCATCGCCGATCTGCAGAGCGTCCCCGAAGATCTCCTCGCCGACGTGGGCGACGTGCTCGCCGGGCAGGTGCAGGGCCTCGGGCGGGTCGCGCCGCGCGCCGGCTTCCTCGGCGCCAAGCTGATCGCGGACATCCTGAACGTCGCCGACGAGGCGGTCGAGGCGCGCGTCTTCGCGCACCTCGAAGCGCACGCGCCCGAGGTGGCCGAGGCCATCCGCGGGCTGATGCTCACCTTCGAGGACCTGCTCCGCCTGGACGACCGCGGCATGCAGATGCTGCTCAAGGAGATCGTGCGCGACGACCTCATGCTGGCGCTCAAGACCGCGAGCCCCGCCATGCGCGAGAAGATCTTCGGCAACCTCGCGCAGCGCACGGCCGAGATCCTGCAGGAGGACATGGGCGTGATGGGACCGGTGCGCTTGAAGGACGTCGAGCGGGCGCAGGCGCGGATCGTGGCGGCGGCGCGCCGACTCGATGCGGAGCAGCGGATCACGCTCGGCGCGCACGAGGGCGATGTCGTCGTCTAGCTTCGCGCCGCTCGTCGAAGCCGTGCCGCGGGTCTTCCGGCCCTTCGGCGCGCCGCCGCCGGCGGAGGCGGCCGCCCAGCCGGCCCCCGCCCCCGCGCCCGGCCCCTCGGCCGAAGAGATCGAGCGGGCCTTCGGGGCCGGGGTCGAGCGCGGGCGAGCGGAGGCGCGCGCCGAGCTCGAGACGATCGGGGCGTCGTTCACCGACTCGCTGCGCGAGCTGGCGGAGTTCCGCGCGCGCTTGAAGGAGCGCTACGAGCGCGAGCTCCTCGAGCTGGCGCTCGGCGTGGCGCGCAAGGTCGTGCAGCAGGAGCTGGCCGAGCGGCCCGAGATCTGGCTCGGCATGATCCGCGCGGCCGTCAAGCGCGCCGTCGACCGCGAGCGGATCGCGCTCCGCGTCCCGCCGCCCCTGATGGCCTTCTTGCGCGGGTCCCTCGCCGCGCTGCGCGCCTTGCTCCAGGACGTGAAGGACCTGGAGCTGGTGGAGGACCCGAGCCTGCCCGCCGGCGGGTGCGTCATCGAGAGCCGCTTCGGCGAGGTCGACATCGGCGTCGAGACGCAGCTCCAGCGGTGCGAGCGCGCGGTGCGCGCCACGGAGTAGGCCGTGCAGACGCTCGACGGCCTCCACGATCTGGCGCTCCGGCGGCGGAGCGAACGGAGGTAGGTGCCATGCGATGGGTACGGGTGGGGCTGCTTGCCGGCCTGGCGGTGAAGGCGGTCATCGTGGGCGCCTGGTGGTGGACGAGCGTGGCGCACGCCGAGCGCCCGGTCGCTGAGGCCTCCGTCGCGCCCGACCTCTTCGCGAAGAGCCGCGGTTTCCGCGAGCTGCTCGAGGCCGTGCGCCAGCGCGGCGAGGAGCTCGACCGCCGCGAGCAGGCCCTCGCGACGCGCGAGGCGGCGGTGAAGGCGCTCGAGCAGGCGCTGGCCGAGGCGGCAGGCCGGGTTGAGGCCGGGGGCGGGGCGCCGTCGGGCGAGACCACGGGCTGCGGCGTGGCAGTCACCAAGATCTACCAGAGCATGCGGCCCGAGGAGGCGGCGCCCATCATCGACCGGCTGGATGACGCGACGGCGACGCGGATCTTCGGGTGCATGAGGGAGAAGCAGATCGGAGCGATCCTGGGGGCGATGAACCGGGAGCGGGCGGTGGCGGTGACGAAGGCGCTGGCGGGCGGGTAGTCGACCGTCCGAGCGGCACGCTGCTCGGGGACCTCGTCGACATCATGAGATAGCGCCCGGGCGCCCGCGCCCTCCCAAGTCACGAATCCCGCCCCGCGGCCCCGCCGCGGGGCAAAGTCTTGACCGCCCCGCCGCCCGGCCCGCGGCGGGGGCGCGCCTCGTCGGTGGCACGTCAGTTGCTCCCTTGGCCGACGCCGGAGGGGGGTGGGGATGGCCGAGGAGCCGACGCTGGCGGGGCGGAACAGGTCACACGGGGCGCTCGCGGCCTTCGGTGCGTTCTCCCTGGTGGCGAGCGTGGCCGCCGCCGCGTGGTTGCTCGGGTTCGTGCCCGAGCGCACGTCGGCCGAGGCCAGCGTCGACGAGCCGGCGGTGGGCGCGCTCCTCCCGCTCGATCCCTTCATCGCCAATCTCGCCGACGAGGACGGCCGGCGCTACCTGAAGGCCACCCTCCAGGTCGAGTTCTTCGGCGCGCGCGTCCCCGACGAGTTCAACGCGCGCGTGCCGCAGATGCGCGACCTGATGCTCACGCTCCTCACCAGCAAGCTGTTCGCCGAGATCCGCACGCCCGAGGGCAAGGCCGTCCTGCGCGCCGAGATCATCAACCGCATGAACCGGGCCGTCAACAAGGATCTCGTGAAGGCGGTCTACTTCACGGAGTTCATCGTCCAGTGAGCCGCATTCTCTCCGAGGAGGAGGTCGACGCCCTTCTGCGCGGCGTCCGCGAAGGCGCCGTCTCCGGCGGCGGCCGCGCGACGGCGAGCGGCGTGCAGCGGCTCGACCTCACCAGCCAGGAGCGCAACCTGCGCGGCCGGCTCCCGGGCCTCGAGCTGGTGGTGGACCGTTTCGTGCGCGGGCTGCGCACCTCGCTCGGCGCGCTCCTCGGCCAGGTGCCGGACCTCGACGTGCGCGGCCTCGAGCTCCTCAAGTTCGCGCGCGTGACGGCGCGCATCCCGCAGCCGGTCGGCCTCGGGGTCTTCCGCATGCCGCCGTTGCGCGGGCAGGGCCTCCTGGTGGTGACGCCGGCGCTCATCTCGGCGCTCCTGCAGGTGTTCTGTGGGGGCGCGCCCGGGCGGACGACGCCGGTCGCGGGGCGCGATCTCTCGGCGATCGAGCAGCGCGTGCTCGAGCGCCTCGGCGCGCGCATGCTGCATGACCTGAAGGAGGCCGTCCGGCCGCTGGCGGCGATCGAGTTCGGCGCGCTGCGCGCGGAGACGAACCCGATTTTCGCCGCCATCACGGGGCCGCAGGACCTGGTCGTGCTCCTCGAGCTGGCGGTCGGGATCGCGGGGCAGGCCTCCCCGGCGCTCTGGCTCTGCCTGCCGAACGCGGCGCTCGATCCGCTCCGCCATCGCCTCCAGGCGGGCGTGAGCGGCGAGGGCGAGGCGCCGGGGGCCGGCTTCGGCGACCGCCTGCGCGCCGCGCTGGCGGCGGTCGAGCTGGAAGTCGCGGCCGAGCTCGGCACGCATCGCATGCAGCTGCGCGACGTGCTCGGGCTGCGCGCGGGCGACGTGCTCCCGCTGCGCACCGGGCGCGAGGGGCCGGTCCTGGTGCGCGTGGAGGGGCGGCCGCGCTTCCTGGCCGCCCCCGGCGTGCAGGCGGGCAGCAACGCGGTGCGCGTCACGGCGCGCACCTAGGGAGGAGATCTCATGGCGGAGGCGACGGAGACGACGGGGGGCGAGACGCCCCGCAACTTCGAGCTGCTGCTCGACATCCCGCTCGAGGTGACGGTCGAGATCGGGCGCACGCGGCTCGCCATCCGCGAGCTGCTCCAGCTCGGGCCCGGCTCGGTGGTCGAGCTCCAGAAGCTCGCCGGCGAGACGCTCGACGTGCTCATCAACGGAAAGCCGATCGCGCGCGGCGAGGCGGTGATGGTGAACGACAAGTTCGGCGTCCGCCTGACCGACGTCATCAGCCCGTCCGAGCGCATTGCGGGGCTCGGATGACCGGGGTGGTGACCCTCGAATGACGATCAACCGTTACACCGCGGCGACCATGCAGCAGGCCCTGGCGCGCGTGAAGGCCGCGCTCGGGCCGGAGGCCGTCATCCTGGAGACGGCGAGCGCGCCGGGCGAGGTGACGGTGACGGCAGCCGTCGACCGGATGCCGGCGCCGATCGGCGCGGCGTCGGGCGAGCTGGTGGGCGAGGTGCGGCAGCTGCTCGGTGTCGTGCGCGAGCTGGTCGACGAGCACTGGCGGCGCGAGAGGCCGGGGCTCGGGCGCGAGCTCCTGCCGCTCCAGCGTGCGCTGCTGGCGCAGGGCGTGGACGGCGTGATCGCCGCCGCGCTCGTGCAGGCGACCGAGGCCAGACTCGGCGGCGGCGCGCCGCTCGCCGCCGCGCTGGCGGGCGCGCTCGGCGAGCCGTCGCCCGGCGGCGCGAAGCGGGTGCGCCTCTTCATGGGCCCGCCCGGCGACGGCAAGACGACCACCATCGCCAAGCTCGCGGCGCAGCAGCAGCGCGCGGGCCAGCGGGTCGCGCTGGTCACCACCGACACCTACCGCGTGGGCGCCACGGCGGAGCTGGAGACCTACGGGCGCGCCCTCGGCGCGCCGGTGCTCGCCGCTGCCGGCGCGCGCGCGCTCGTGCAGGCGCTGGCGCGGGCTGCCGACGCCGACCTGGTCCTCGTCGACACGGCGGGCGCGGGTCCGGGGCAGGGTCCGCAGCTGGCGGAGCTCGCCGCGCTCGCCGAGGCGGCGGGCGCGGGGGCGGCGCGCACGCTGGTCGCGAGCGCCGCCGCGGGGAGTTCGGCCGCGGCCTGGACCTGGCAGGCGTTCGCGCCGCTCGCGCCCGAGGCCTGCGTGCTCACCAAGCTCGACTTGGCACCCGGCGGCCCGATGCTCGGGCTCCTCTGGCGGCGCGGCGTGCCGGTGTCGCACGTGGCCGCCGGCCGCCGCATCCCGGACGACCTCGAGCCGGCGACGCCGGACCGGCTCGCGCGCTGCCTCTTGGCCGCATGAGGGGGGAGAACCACGCATGAGCGAGACCGCAATGGACACTCGCCGACCGGCCGCCGCCGCGGGCGCCGAGGCGCGCCTCCGCGTGATCGCGGTGGCGAGCGGGAAGGGCGGGGTGGGAAAGACCAACGTGACGGCCAACCTGGCCGTCGCGCTGGCGCGGCAGGGGGAGCGGGTGTGCGTGCTCGACGCGGACCTGGGGCTCGCGAACCTGGACGTGCTCTTCGGGCTCGCGCCGCGGCTCTCGCTCCTCGACGTGCTACGCGGCGAGCGCCGCCTCGCCGAGGTGATCGTCGACGGCCCGGCGGGCGTGCGCGTCATCCCGGCGGTGAGCGGCTGCGAGGAGCTGACCGCCCTCGGGCCGGCCGAGCGTCTCCGCCTCCTCGACGAGGTCGACGCGCTCGACGAGGCGCTCGACGTGCTCCTGGTGGACGCCGCGGCGGGCATCTCCCAGAACGTGCTCCACTTCACCGCCGCCGCGGCCGACGCGCTCGTCGTCATCACCCCCGAGCCGACCGCGCTGACCGACGCCTACGCGCTCATGAAGGTGCTCGCGGCGCGCTACGGGCGGCGCGAGTTCCTGATCGCCGTCAATATGGCGGCGGGCGCGGTCGACGCGGAGGCCGCCTTCGCGCGTCTCGCGCGCGTGGCCGAGCGCTTCCTGCGCGTACGCCTCGAGTACCTGGGCTACGTGCCCTATGACGATGCCGTGCCGCGCGCGGTGCGCGAGCAGCTCCCCGTGCTGCTCGCGGCACCCGGCGCCCCGGCGAGCCGGGCGCTCGTGCAGCTCGCCGAGCGCCTCGCGATGCGCCCGCCGTCGGGGCCGAGCGGCGGCGTGCAGTTCTTCTTCCGGCGGCTCCTGGCGGAGGGGAGGCGATCATGATGGGGACGGGACACGGCTCCGCCGCGCGCGGCCGCGCGCGCGGCCGCGCGGCGCGTGCTGCGGCCTACGCGCCGCTCTGCGGCAGCCGGGAAGAGGTGCTGCGCCGGCACCTGCCGCTCGTGCGGCGCGTGGTGCAGCGCCTGGCGGCGCGCAAGCCGCCGCACATCGAGCTCGACGACCTGGTGTCGTGGGGCATCGTCGGGCTCCTCGACGCCATCGGCAAGTACGATCCCAGGAAGGAGGCGTCGTTCTCCACCTATGCGCAGTTCCGCATCCGCGGCGCGATCCTGGACCATCTGCGCTCGCTCGATTGGGTGCCGCGCAGCGTGCGGCAGAAGGCGAGCCTGATCGAGAAGACGGCGCACGTGCTCGAGGGCACGCTCGGCCGGCCGCCGAGCGAGGAGGAGATCGCGTGCGAGCTCGGCCTCTCGCTCGAGACCTACCAGGAGCTGCTCGCGCGCATCGGCGAGATGAGCCTCTTCAGCCTGGAGGACCTGGGCTTCGGACGCGGCGAGGAGCGCCTGAACATCGAGCGCCGCCTCGAGGAGGACGAGGAGGACCCGCTCGGGGCCCTGCTCACTCGGGAGCGCGTCGATCTGGTCGCGGAGGCGATCGCGCGGCTGCCGGAGCGCGAGAAGGTGGTGATCACGCTCTACTACCACGAGGAGCTCACCATGAAGGAGGTGGGCGCCGTGCTCGGGTTGACCGAGTCGCGCGTCTCGCAGCTCCACTCGCAGGCGATGCTGCGCCTGAAGGCGCCGCTCAGCGACCACTTCGGCGACCCGCGCGGCGAGGAGAAGCGCTGATGCCGGGCCCGACCATCACGCCGCGGGCCCCGACCGCGCCGGCGGACGAGGCGGAGACGCCGCGCCCGGCGCCCGTCATCGCGTAGGGGGGAGCCATGGAGACGCTGCTCGTCGCCTCGGCCGTCCTCGACTGGGGGGCGGTCGCCGGCATCGGCTGGCTCCTCAAGAGGAGCGCGCGCGAGCGCGACACGACGCTCGCGGCGCAGCGCGCGGCGCTCGCCCACCTGCGCGAGGATGTCGCGCAGCTGGTGCGCGACGCCGAGGAGCGCACCCGGGGGCTCGCGGCGGCGCTCGACGCGCGCGAGCGACGGCTCCGCGCGCTGATCGCGGAGACGGGGCGGGCCGACCCCGCCGAGGCGAGGCTCCTGCGCGACCTCGAGCGGGCGGCGGGTGACCCGCTCGGCCTGGTGCCGAGGCTGGGCGACGACGGGCTCAAGATCCCGAACGGCCGTGCCGATAAACCGGTGGGGAGCCGGCAGGCGGCCGTTCGGGGCTCGAGCGATGAAGGTCAATGAGTCAAAAGTCCTGCTTCATCCGCGCTTTGGTGGACCGAACGGCCGTGCGTCCGGGGCCCCCGCTGGCGCCGCGGACCGCGTCAGCGTCTCGGACATGGGCCACCTGCTCGCCGGCCTCAAGGCGGAGGTGGGCCCCCTCGATGTCCTGCGGGAGGAGAAGGTGACGGGGCTCCGCGCCGTGATGGCGAAGGGCAACTACAGCCCCGACATCCAGGACGTGGCGCGGCAGTTCTTGCGCGAGCTGCTCGGGCAGCTGCTCGCCTGAGGAGCGACGGTGGAGCAGGTCGACGCGCTCCTCGGCGTGCTCGAGGAGGAGACGCGGGCGTGCGAGGCGCTCGCCCGGGTCCTCGGTGCGGAGCAGGCGGCCCTGATCACGCTCCGCCCGCAGGCGATCCTCTCCGCGCTCGCCGAGCGCCGGGGGCTCGAGCGCGAGCTGGTACGCCTGGCCGCCCGGCGGCGGGAGCTGGTGCGCGAGGCGGCCGCGGGCTCGGGTGCCGCGACGGCGTACGTGACCGCGCTCCTGCCGCGCCTCCCGGCCGCGCGCCGCGCGTGCCTCGGCGCCGGGCTCGGCGCGCTCCGGCGCGCGCTCTTGGTGGCGCGCGGGCTCGAGCGGCAGAACGCGCGCCTCGCCGCGCTCGGCCTGGACGCCGTGAGCGAGTGCCTGCGCGCGCTCGGCACCCGCGTGCCCGGGGTCCGCTACGGCGCGGACGCGACCCTCGCGGCCCCCCCGACGCTGGAGCGCGTCGACCGGCGCGTCTGACGGTGGCCATCTCCCCCGCCCTCTGGCTTGCGCGCGGTGCGCTCCTGGTCGACGAGGCAGCGCTCGCCGTGGTCGGCAAGAACATCGCCAACGTCGACACGCCGGGCTACACACCCGAGGTCGGGTCAGCAAACTGACGCTCGAGGCGACCGCGCAACTCGCGAGGACGAGCCTGCTGGATCTGCTGCGCGTCTAACGCTCCCCTAAAGCGGGGCGCGCGGCCGGCCGAGAATCCATGGCGAGACGGGGTGAACGATGCTGGTCCTGACAAGGAAGTTGGGTGAGGTGATCCGGGTGGGCGACGCCGTCACGGTGCGCGTCCTCGAGGTGCGTGGCAACCAGGTGCGGCTCGGCGTGGAAGCGCCGGCCGACGTGCGCATCTACCGCGAAGAAGTCTACCGCGCGATCCAGGAGGAGGAGAGCGCGGCGTCCCGGTTACAAAAGTAGCCCCCGGCGTACAGCTTTGTCCGTGCGGCGCCTCCTCCGCGCGCCCCGGGACGGCCGCTCCGCCTCGCCTCCAGCCGTCGGAACGTCAGATTTCCCGCTAGCTTGAGGGCAAATTCCTGACCCTGGTCGGGGCCGACCCCGCATCGACCTCGCATCAGGCGTGGCGCTTGCTTCCTCTCCTGGTGCGCGGCCGCGGCCGCGCAGCGGGGGGGACGATGGACGATGTCCAGTTCGAGCCGGAACAGGTAGGGGACGAGCCGCTCGGGTTCGAGGGCATCCTCGGCCGCCACCCGAGCATGCAAGCGATCTTCGAGGTGATCCGCCGGGTGGCTCCGACGGACGCCACCGTGCTGATCACGGGCGACAGCGGTACCGGCAAGGAGCTGGTCGCCACCGCGCTGCACCGCCTCTCGCCGCGCGCCAGCGGGCGCTTCGTGCCCGTGCACTGCGGCGCCATCCCGGAGGAGCTGCTCGAGAGCGAGATGTTCGGGCACGAGCGCGGCGCGTTCACGGGCGCCGTCGCGAGCCGCCCGGGGCGCTTCAAGCTCGCCGACCACGGCACCATCTTCCTCGACGAGATCGGCGAGATGAGCCCGAAGCTCCAGGTGAAGCTGCTGCGCGTGCTCGAAGACGGGCGCTTCGAGCCGGTCGGCAGCGTGGTCACGCAGCAGGTCGACGTCCGCATCATCGCCGCGACCAATCGCGCCCTGGACGAGGCGGTCGCGGCCAAGCAGTTCCGGGAGGACCTCTTCTACCGCCTGCGCGTGGTGCCGATCGAGATGCCACCGCTCCGGCGGCGACGCGAAGACCTCCCGCTCCTCGTGCGCGGCGTGCTCGGCCAGCTCACGGAGAAGGGCCTCCCGCGCTTCGACGTCGCCCCGGCCGCCCTCGAGGCGCTCGCGCGCTACTCGTGGCCGGGCAACGTGCGCGAGCTCCGCAACCTGCTCGAGCAGATGGTCGTCCTCGGACGGCCCGAGCACGTGATCGACGTGCACGACCTCCCGCCGCACGTGGTCGCCGCTCGGGAGTCGGGCGAGGGACCGGCGGCGATGCCGTGGCAGTTCGGCCCGGCCGGCATCGACTTCTACCGCGAGATGGAGGCGATCGAGGACCGCATCATCGCCCAGGCGCTCCGGCTCTCGGGCGGCAACAAGAAGGAGGCGGCGCGGATCCTGCGCGTGAACCGGACCACGCTCCTCGAGAAGCTCAAGCGCAAGCGGGCGCAGGGGGGCGCGCTGGCGACCCTGCTCGGCGCACCACGCCGTCCCGAGTGCGACGCGGCCGTGGCATGAGCCCCCGCGAGATGACCGGCCACACGTGCCCGCTCCGCGACGCGGCACCAGCGCGCGCCCCGCTGCGGAGGGCATCGGGTCGACGCGCCCGCGTCCTCGTGGTCGACCATCCCGGCAGCGCGCGCTCGGTGCTCGCCGTGGTGCTGCGCGGGGCCGGCTACCACGTCGTGCTGGTCGCGAGCGGGCCGGCCGCCCTCGCCGAGCTCGAGCGCCAGGGCGCGGACGTCCTCCTGACCGATCTCTACATGCCCGAGATGAGCGGCTGGGACCTGACCCGGCTCGTGCGGGCGCGCGGCATCGCCAGCACGCGCGGCTGGCCCCTCTGCGTGGGCCTCTACTCCGCGGTGCTGAGCGGCGTCAGCCGCGCGCAGCTCGCGCGCGCCCGGGTCGACTTCGCGATCACGAAGCCGGGCGACCCGGAGGCCATCCTCGCGTAGCGCGCTAGGAGCGTGACCCGAGACGGCGGTGCGGGGAGGCGGGGGCGCCCTCGGAGCGCCTATGAGGCGCCGCGGGCGGCGGCCGATCGAAGCACCCGATTCATCGGCGCCGAATCGAAGCGGAGAGGGTGCCCCCGCCTCCCCGCACCGCAGTCTCGGGCCACGCTCCTAGTCGAGGGGCGTCGCGGTCAGCTTGAACAGGTTCAGCAGGTAGAGCTGGTGCCCCTGAGTGGGGTCGCCGCCGACGAGCATGTTCGCCGTGGTGCTCACCACCATGAACCAGCTGCCCAGCTCCGCGACCGCCTGCGCCGTTTCGCCGTCGCCGGTCGGAAGCTGGAAGTGTTTTCCGGCCAGGTAGTGGTAGAAGAAGCCCTCGCCGTGGCAGGCGTAGCCGACGCTGATGTCGCGTGGCACGGCGCTGACCGACGCGCCCGAGCAGCCGGCCGGATCGTCGGTGACCCGGATCAGGCTCCCCTTGTCCGCATCGTAGAGGAAGATCTGACTCACCATGGTGTCCTGCAGGTTGCCGGTCAGGTCCGCGGTGCTCTCGAAGGCGATCACGCGACTGTCGCTGCTGATCGCGGGGCGGCGGCTCGGCCCCTGCCCGTAGGTGAGGATCTGCGGGAACCCGATCGCCGACAGGAACCAGATCTGGGAGATCCCCGTGTCCCGTCCCGAGAGATCGCTGGTCGAGTCGAACACGACCCCGACACCGGTGCGATCGAGAGCGGCATCGTGGCTCGTGCCTGCGCCCCGACTCGCCTGCGAGACGACGCCGTCGCTGTCGCGGAGGAAGATCCGGGTCGTGCCGCTGGGGTTCGCCCCGGCCAGGTCGCCGCGTGACTCGAAGGCGAGGCGCGTGCCCCGGCCGCTGAGCGCCGGGTTGACGCTGCTTCCCGTGGGGTCGTGCGTGACCTGGAAGGTCGTACCCGCGGTCCACATGAAGATCTGCCGGCCCGGCTCCGGGCAGCCGAGCTGGCTGCAGTCGGAGTCCCAGGCGATCAGCCGCGAGCTCCGCGAGATGGTCGGGTTGTCGTTGTCCCCGCTGGTGGTGATCTGCTCGAGGAAATCGTGCTTCCGATGCTGCCGGAAGATCTGCTTCCCGGAGACATCGAGCGCGACGACCAGCTGCCGCCCCTCGGTCGAGACGCGCGGCAACAGGGTGTCGCCCGAGCTCGTGACGGCGATGACCGGCGGCGTGGTCCGGTGAAAGGCCAATGCCGGTCGAGCGAGTAATCCGAGCGCCAGCAGCGCGAAAGCGGTCTTCGTCAGGGTCTCCCTCGCGATGGCGCGCCGACGGTACGGGAGGGTCGCCGCGGCTGTCAAGAGTATTTCCAGCGGCGCGACGGAGGAGCAATTCGTGCAGGGCTGCATGAGCCCGCGGCGGCGCCACGCGACCTGCCCGGCGGGCGCGACCTTGGTTGCGGAGCCCACGGCGTTCAGCGGGGGCGGCTCTGGGCGCGCTGCGCCGCGCGGCAGCGGGCCACGCGCTCGCGCACGCACGAAGGCTC
>WNFQ01004167.1_pt1 | contig 14213 bp, 19 predicted proteins | sample 5400171 | NCBI WGS metagenome assembly WNFQ01 (sample SAMN13153356, study PRJNA577476) | soil metagenome | isolation source: 20 cm soil under Madrone tree | place: USA:California | collected 2016-06-14
AATGTCTGAACATCTCCGTTTCGCCTAATCGCGACTTTTGGCACCTGGCCCGGTGGGCGCACAGGAATGTGGCTTGGTATTCCAGAACCGACAATACGACCTGTAGGTCGATGCACGGGGGATGGAGAACGCTCGGGCGAGCTCGTGTCAGGCTCGAACTCAGGAAGCTGAGGGCGATTCCGTGGGAATTGCCAACCAAAGCGAGAGGCTGACCCTGGGGAAGCACCTTTCACATTGGCGCTATTACCATTTGCAGTAGAGGGAGGTAGGGGAGAGTCTGGACGAAGGTGGCGCGATGGCACACGAAGAGGCTTGTCGTGTGCATGTCCGTTTACTGGAGATGCTGACATTGGATAGCGTGACATCTCGTCGCGTTCAGCGTGTTCGGGCGCTTCGGGAGGTGGCCCAGTGTTGCGTGATGAGAGGTGTTGTTCAGCAGGCGCAGGCAAAGACAGTTCGCTGGGATGTCCTTTTATCAGCCCATTTGGTAGCCGCGTCGAGGCTGATGTAGCAGGGGCAGTAGGATCTGACTCTGTGTTTGTCCGGACGCGAGAATGGGTCGTGGTAAGGTTCGGAGACACAGCCCGCTTGCGAATATAGGTGTGATTCCATTTCTGCTGTCGTGAACCCCAGTTACGTTCATGCTCATGAATGGCCTCTTCGTCCTCATCTTTGAGCCCGGTCTGACGTTGGTGAGTTAAGTCAGCAGGGGAAGATGGTCGTGACGATCCCTCAGAATGCAGCGAGGATTGGCTGGGAGTATGCCGGAGGCGCCTGTCTGAGCCATTCGAGTGAGTGCTCTGCGTCCGCGGGCGCAAAGCAGATGATCCAGGAATTGGGGACGCCGAAGGACGATACTGGTGATCCCATCTTGGTTGCGGTGAACCCCAATTACGCTCACGCTCGCGGTTCTCTCCTCCTTCATCAGTAGCTCGGCTACGGACCGATTCGCTGGGTGACGGTGCTCGTGAATCCTCCCGCGAACGAGGTGCACTATTTGAAGTTGACCTCGGCTGGTCCGAGCCACGACGGGGTGACGGTGAGTGACCAGCGGAGCCCGTGTGAGACAAGGTTCTGGAGCGCGCAGATAGTGGCCTGTTCCACGCACGCTCACGCTCACGTTGACGTTCCTTTTCAATATCTTTCATGTGATCATGGACTTCACAAAAAACAGTCAGGTCGGGTTCGGAGGTTTGATATCACTCACAATCAGCAATGGAGGAAGTTGATCCCGCTCGAGACGGTGACCTGCTGCTACCACTGTAAATAGACTCATGCCTCTGACGCGGAAATTCCTCCGGCAGTGGGGATCCCGTGGAAGAATGTGAGGCGCGATGGTGATGATAACTATCTCGACGTTCCGGGGTGCTTCCGGTGCTGGACGCTAAGGGCAGAAGTGACTAAGGATGAAGCAGCGTCAAATATAAATCTCACCGTTGCCTGCGACTGAATCTACACTTGAGACTGTAAACCATGAATCAAACATCCTACAGAACAAGACAGTCACTCACTCGAGTCGTAACTATCGTTCCTATGAGGACCTCCTGAGCGACGCAATGCATTTGCGCTCAATTTGGTCTCGGTTAACGATCCAGCGCGCACAAGAGAGGAACGGGGTCGAGCCGCTATGGAGGATACTGCCATTTGAGGAGCAGGGGGTAAGGATGCTGATGCCGTAAAGAATAAGTAAATATCATCTAGGGCGAGTACGATGGACCCACGGGGTTGCCCTTGGTTAGTCGACGCGCCATCAAAGCTATCGGCAGCACCCATAACGCGTTGCATCTCAGAATCTTGATCAAGGAGATCTAGTGGTGGAAGTGAGAACACGGATAAGGAGAAATAGGGTAGGAGTGTTACTCGAATGGCTCTGGGATTGAGCAGAAAGCTGTACCGTTTGCATAGACGTGCTTGCGATTCCAGGTCGCGGAGCATGCATATTGGGGAGCGAGGTGGTATTGTCAGTGCTGGCGTCAGAAACCGCTGACGTTGATTCTACCACTTTCTGTCAAGAAGGTGATATAGAAGTAGAGAGATGAGTACTCACCAGATAGCTGGGATGCATGAGAGCTCAGGATACGAGTTCTTAGCGCTTGCATATTGGCGGCATGGGATGTTGAAGTTGGAGTCTTTCTTGCTGGTGGGGACGAGTGTTCAAAAAAAGGAAAACAGGAGAATGAATACCAAACTCACGAGAAGACTTGTCCAACTCTTCATCACTAAAACTCATCCTCTTTCCCTTATTCCTCGCCCGTTCCTCCAATACCCGACCACTTCTCGGAGTATCCTCCACCTCGCTCAAGTCGATGCTATTCCTCCGGACATCCTTCCGTGGCGTATCTCCAGGTTCGCGAAGGGCATGCGTGAACAAACTCCTGAGGCTTTCGCGGGCCGAGCTCGAGTTTATCGATGAATTTGCCCACCTCGGGGGTGGCTCAAAGTCAGATTCGCGATCAGAAGGTGAAGGTGATGGCTCGTGGAGGAGCTGCGTCCGCGACGCAGATGACGTGTTTGGCACCTGGGCAAGCAGTGCGCGCAGCCGAGCGGCAGGCGTGTCTTCCGTCACAGCATACACAGATGGGAGGGACGAGCTAACGGTGAGTCGCGGGGTAGCGTCTGTATCCTCACTCTCATCGTGCTGCAACGCGTGAAGACGCGACGGACCGGCGGTGGGAGTACGGGAGAGATCGTCATCCAAGGGGGAGAGCTGCGAATGGCGGGTTACTCGCAAGCGAGGAAGTGAAGGCAGAGATGGCGAAAAGTCCATAATCCGGGAAATGAAAGAATGTGAGAATGAGGATACACGCTGTGTGTGCGCTGCACTGGCCTCCCCTTGCTCAGTCGACTCGTTCCTGCCTCATGTCAATTCAGATTATGTAACACACATCCTGTCTTACCACAATACAATCAACGACCAACGAACATGGGTTCTACCTTTCATCTCCGTCAATAATGAAAGTCTCTCTCTGGGAGCCACAATTACGGCGACATCGTCGAATATCGTAGGTTTGGGGCAAACTCGATGATTTCCATCCTCATCGTCCTTCCCTAGGTACCAGATACAGTGTTATCCAGCCCCATAGGTCTCAGGCGACTAAAACCATGCACAATTAAGCCTGATCATCGTCTTATCGTTCTACCCAGCGTAGTTGGGCTCCTCCTATCGTGCCTGCCTTGTGGAGTCGCATCCCGGACGACAAGTGGGAAGAACATCAGCCGTACAGCCCTCCTCATGAAAAGGGTAAATTGGTCGTTTATCTCTGCCACCAATTGACTTCATCGTTTTGCCTTTTCAAGGCGACTACAACTGCCAAGATGTACATCAACCAGACGACTGCAGCTGGCACCCATGTCAGACTGTCATAATTCCCCACGGAGAACAAAAGAAGAAATGGCGGGACTTAGATGACGATCGCAAGAAACAGCTTCAGGTGCAGGTCTCTCTTGTCGTGGATTCCTGTCAGGCCACTCATGACCCTCCAGCTTGGAGGTGGGCTCTTGACAGGTGCCTCCACTATTGACGCTGGCTACCATGTTTGGAATGAGCACAAAGAAACGGGCGAAGAGGAAGTGAGTTTTATCGCATTATTATTCTAACTTTTCTTTACCTAACATCGTCGAAGAAACAAGCCCTCACGTGGGGTTTGCAGGGGTGGCAGCGTGATGCTTATGTGCTCACCGAGGAGTCCCGTAACCAAGGACCTCGTGCCCCCACAACCTGGGTTCTCGTTGATGGGCGTGATAAGATTCCAAACTCAGCCATAGAGGCTGGAAAAGACAAAGATGGCCATCCGATCTACATCGCACGGGCGTATTATGAAGACAGTATCCGTACGTTCGGTCGATTGGCTTCCTTCCCTCGTTCACGTTCCATTCCTTTGTTTAGAAATTGGCAAAGCTTGTCCTTCGTCTAAGGAAGGTTCAACCATCGGATATGATGACAGAGTTATCGAGGTAAGTAAAATCACACTTACCACTTTGGCAGAAGCTCACTTAGAAAATTAGCTCAATAAGTTCGAGGTTCTTATAGGTGATTCCCGTGCGATACGATGGGTGGCGAATAGCAACCGGCTGAATGCCCAGGCACTGTATGCGGTGCCCGTGGAAGGTGGGAGGCAGGCAAACGGCGCTCTGCTTTACATCACACGGGTCAAATATGACGGCGGTGTGCATACTGCCAAGGCCGGAGAGCATCTCCCTGGTGCGCAACTGGCCTTCAACGGCACGGAGGTTCTTATCGAGGTAAGTAACAGGCTAATGGTGTAGTCAGTAAGAAGCGTTTGTGACACGGTGGCTGCAACTGAATGACTCGGGTCGCTGATATGCTTTGCGAGATTTTCGTAGTTTCTGTCCTCATAATGCCGTGCTGTTGGTTGTATGGTTCTGTATTATCGTGCTGTCCACAACTGAAAACGAGATGTGTACAATACTGGTGTGAGTGCATGTGTGCTGCATGGCAGCACACGTGTACAGGAACTCGAGGTGTGGGCATTGAGCGAAGGGGAACTCTGGGGAACTGGATCACGATGGCTGTGGTCATGGCTGGCATCAGCTCGCAGGTTTGCACATTATCCCTCCTGTCACCATTTGAAACCCCCTGCCTGAACCATCCGTTGTCAAATCTGTTTGTTCTTCTAGTATGTGAGGCCAAGTGAAAATGATTGTGTAAGTAAATCAATTGTAAGGATCAAGTTCAATAGGACGCAATATGAGACGGAAGTGCGCCAATACTTAGTGCAGAGACTCCAAAGTTCCAAGATCGATCATGTAACGTGGATCACAGCCTACTCAAATCTTGAGATTCCACGTTTACGAGATGACCCGCCCGATTCCGCTCATCGACGAATGTTCCAAGCGCCTCCGAGGCACCAGCGAGCACGCGTTCGTCATCCGCATGCAACAACACGATCGTGCGCAACTCCGGAAGGAGAACGCCCTGTTCCAGTCCATCCTGCTGCAGCTGGGTGGATCGCAGTCTGAGAGCGCGCTCAAGATCGGCCGCCAGGGCGACGTGAACGCGCAACGTACGCGTTTGTCGGAACGGGGTTAAGAGTATGCGCCATAGGGAAGGGTCAACGTTGTCGTCATCTTCACCACGCCATTCTTCCGGTAATTCGCTCTGGTGGAATCCGAGCATGAGTTCTTCGACGGGCAAGGCGAGGTTCGCGTGGGTGAGCCCCATGCCGTAAATATTGTTGGTGCCGGACAGGCCGTTGCAGATCTGGGACATGGCGGATACCTGAAAGTCGAGGCGGGCGCACGAGACGCTAATCGATATGTCTGGGGATTGCGATTGAGATTCCTTCGATTGTAGGGACGCGGACGGGGTGAACAATAACATGTGCGCGGACGTTTGGGCAAAGTCGATGCGGGCCGTCGTAGGCTGGAGGGATTCTAGGTCACTGATGAATGTGCAAATTCGCGGGATCCTTAGAGTAAGCTGGTTGAAGAAGGCGAAATCGATGTCTTGTATGAGAGGAGCACGGATTCGCGCGAGAAGAGATTCTAGATAGGCAGAGACCCCTCGATAGACGAGTTGTTTGAGCGTGGGGAGCTCGATGCGAGCCTGAGATGTTTGACCGGGTGAAAGGAGGCGCTCATTAGTGAGACCTGGACGAGGAGCCGCGGAGAGGAAGCCGATGGATAGGGTTTGGAGATGAAGCATAGTGCGTATGTGCGCAATCAGACTTTCGGGTGAGAAGTATACCGAGCTTGGGACGCGTTCGAGGATGAGAGAGACGAGAGAAGTCGCAGACGGCAATAACGGACGCAGAGTTGCCAGAGAGACACCGTGGAGTTCCAAATGTCGTAGCTGCGGCGCATCGCCGTCGAGAAAACTTTTGGGGAGAACAAATTCGGTCGACTCGGTGTGAAGAATGAGGCGTCGGAGTATTGGTGCGACATCGAGCATGGCAGTGGTCATCTCCGCCAAGGTCGAATGAGGCGCACTCAGCATTATTTCGTTTGTGCGTGAGAGATATTGCAGTGTGAAGAGCAACCCGTCCTCGTCCGCGGGCGTCCACGTTTTGAGAAGGTGAGGACCATAATCCAAGATGAGCGGAAAAGGTGGGGAGTGATTGATCATGTCCCTGACGGGCGTACCGAACGTGCAGCGAAGCTGGAGGTTAAGGCGATGCGAGGAGGTGAAAACGAGTTGTCGCCACCTTGGACAGGTGTGTGCAAGCCTGTACCATCCTTGCAAATGCGCCCAACGGTCCGCGCTGAGTTTTCGATAGTGATCAAAGATTTCGAGGAGGACGTCGTCGGGGAGTGTGTCTATCGATTTCAGTGGGAAGTATTTGGAGAATACTTTGATGTTGTGAGCAGAGCTCGCGATGGGAATGTTAGCGGCACTTACTCTTACTCTGTGAGACGGTCGATACGTGCTTTCGTCTGTGTTTCTTTCGAGGTGGCATATGCACCGGATGGATGTGCAGGACAGACAGACGCAAACAAGGCTCTCGTCACTCTCGGAAGCAAGCACTCCGCCAGCACTCCGCAATCATATTGAAATGGATGCCATTCGAATACCCAAGGTATTCTCTTCTCGATTTACTGTGCTGCCCACCCAAAAGTCCTGACTTGGGTCTTCGATGTACCGAACGTGTTATGCAGCACTTGAAGTCCGGCTGAACTTCACCAGGCACACTTCACCTCACCGCTCATCACCCCGTCTTCTCCCACATGGATGTTTCACAATCAGAGATGTGGGCAAGTCCAGTCTCTCACATACAGTAATACTACCCACCCACTCCACTCTGACAGCATGTACAGTCCCTATTGTTTTCTAGCTATACAGTATTTGAACCACCACTCAATTGGTTTGGTGGTGGTTCAAATATAATTAGGAAATGATAGGGATTGTACATACTGGCCAGGTGCACAGACCCTTCATCTCTAAGTCTTGCTCACAGGTGACACAGGTGCAACTCCTAACACTCTGACTCCTCTGCTTGACCCACACCTGCAGTCACTTGTTGCTTACCCGCCTCAAACCCCGAGCAGGTAATGTCCCATATCCTTCCGGTGTCGCACATTCGAATGTTCGAATGAGACACAGATGCAGCTGACATGTTTGAAAGTGTGAAGGAATTGACTGTGGCAAGTACATACCAAGCTGCATGGCCACCCATATGCGATAGACTCTATAATGCAGCTATATGCTTTCAATTACATGCCATCTCAGCCTCTATCTGTCTCAGACGGCTAGAATTTGTACTCTCCCTGTGAAGAGTTTGGCCGCACGGGTGTCAGGACGCACTTCAAGATGTGGCATTTCACGGACATTTACAAGGATTACACTGTACGTTCACCCTCTCTTGTGCGACTAGCCATGTTTATCTGTAACGCTAGTACATTTTTATCCTCTAGTTCGGTTTGACATACCTCTCGTCTTGTTGTACCGACAAGAATTAGCGATTCAACATTACAATATGTATCGCAGTAAGGACCGCATACCGGCTTTTACATACTTGCATTTGGAAACTTCGTGAGCCCCTCCGCGTTTCCTAAAGTTCTCGTGTGCTGACCTATATCTACCCCCGTAAATAAGGAAGTATCACCCAATCTATTAGGTGGGCCTGACCAACGCCCGGTCAATACAAGACGAAAAGCTCGTCGAGACGACTTTCACCTCGCATGTTGTGTGAGAGTCGCGGGTCTCTCAGCCCGTTTACGGAGTGACAGCCACGAATTTGATCATCGACGCGCGCCCAACAACCAACACGATGGCCAACATTGCCAAGGGCGCTGGCACGGAGAACATGGATCATTACAAGACTGTAAAATGACCTGCTTAGGGATTGACAGCATCCATTCGATGCGCGACTCCCTCAACAAGGTGGTCGAGGTGCTCAGCGAGTCAGAAGCCCTTGCAGCGAGCGTATCGCGTGACATCCCTAGAACGAGCGCTTCTACAATCCCCGTCTATCGACGGGTATTGCGCCGATCTGGTTGGTTGCGATGTCAAGTTGCCAATCTGGAGGGTACATTGCTCATAGCGCGGACTATACACGTCAACCATTCGCACGTCCTCATCCATTGCTTGGATGGGTGGGGTTGCACAGCGTATCTGTCTACTCTATCAGAACTCTGTTTGGATCCCTTTTATCGGACAATGTGAGGGTTTCAAATATTGATCGAGAAGGATTTCGTCAGCTTTGGTCATAGATTCCTAGATCGGTCTGGCCACTTGTCGAGCGGGAAGTTCTTCTTGGCTCCAGTGGATGGAGGTGGTAGCTCAGATGTCGTTCAGGCACTTTCACGAGCGTACAGAATCGATTTTCAGGGAACCATCACCTCAGAGAGACCCCGATTTTCCGCCAGTTCCAAGAGGCTGTGCGGAACATTCAACGACAGTTCCCCACCCGTTTCGAGTTCAACGAGCTCTTCCTTCGCGACCTCCTCACGCACCTGTACTCATGTAGGCTCGGTACCTTCCTCTTCAACTTGGAGCGGGAACGTTAGGAGGGTGCAACGAGGGCTGTATCCGTCTGGGACTACATGAACTCCCCACCACAGCCAGAGAAGTATAACCTGGCATTGGATGACCCTACGAGCCGCGCACCGTCGGCGGACCAGGGTGTGCTCTTCTCGAATCTGAAGGATGTGCGTTTCTGGCACGAGCTGTACGGCCGTGGGGATAAGGAGATGAATGGGCGCTACGCCGCTGTCTACACTACCAATTGTCGAGAATCTTGAGGACGACCCCGGCCTGCCCAAGCCCACTAGCTCCCTACCAGCGTCCGTCCAATTCCCACAGCAACAGCCCCTTCCACCGTCTCCTGCGTCGTCCCCGGCGCCTTCTCCCACGCTCACACCAGTGCGAGCGCCCAGCCCCCGAGCATCAGGATCAGGATGGCATCCCGCGCGCCCGACATCTTTGGATTTGTTCGGCTGCGCAAGGGGAAGAATGCGTTCAGTGCGGGACCGGCTTTCGTTCAGGGCTGGGGCGGCGCTCTCAGTTGTGCAGGATACATATGGCGATGCACGTGATGCGCGAGCGCGGGACGCTGGCAGTGGTAGCGGTGGCGATGGTAGTTCCCCGTCGCCCCGCAGAGCCTCACCATCGGTGAACGCTGCCTCTGCACCTACCACGCTATCACGATTTGAACCACCACGCGTGACGCAGGCTGTCAGAGAAAGCACGTTCTCATGTGTCTCTACGGGTACAGCGGTGAACCCCTGGGCAACGACAAGGACGACATCGACTTCCGTGGAACACTTCGCGTACGCAAGTACACCTCGGTGCACGACGTGCACCACTACAGTATAAAACTCAAGCAGGCCATAAACTCCCTTGGGTTGGGAACTCCTCACCGTCCCAAAAAAAGACAGCGGCGGTACGCGTGACCATCATCACCTCCGGCCTTCATTTACAAGCACTCTTCAAAACGCTTCAAAACCCTGGGCCTCACAAATACCGACTGCCCCTATTTGTAGCTAGATCCCACCCATGCCTGACTCCCGAAGACCCATCGCGAGTACTTTCAAAAGCCCTTCACCGACCATCGGGTATGTGACTCGCACGTTGGACCACAGCAGACTCCATATATTGACGCTCCTTCGACGTGTCTTCTAAATTAGCCATCTGATGTTCGGGAACATGAATCGAAAAATAAACAGTTTACATCTTACAGCGCCACAAGGCTATCGTGGAATCGAGGAATAGTCCATTAATCCCAATATCAAGCAGCATCATGATACGCAGACGGGAGGGACGAGCTAGCGGTGAGTCGTGGCATAGGGTCGTATCCTCTCTTTCATCTTGCAACGTGTGAAGAGACGGGGAAAAGTCCAAGTGTAAAAGATAATCGATAATTCACACTACGTCCTATCATACAGTATATGAGGCACTATTCACTTTCACAAGGCTCAGGACTAGTTTACCAATCGGGTCGTCGGCCGCGCGGTGGGTTCCTCTCCCAAAGGAAGGTGAAAATGAGGATACAGGCATGCGGTTGCGGCGGGCGTGTGGTCCGTATCTGTGCGCGTCACGTGTCGACCGTTGTTTCACATGAGGCTCATTATGTAAGACACATTCTGGGTCCGCTAACGTCATCATCCCTGATCACTCACTGTTCCAGCCAGCCAAGACATCGATGGGACTGGTTCCGTCTCACACATATAAAGGGCGCAAACCCTCAGGCATGGGCTCGACCTTTCACGTCCATCAACGATGACAGTCTCTCGCTGGGAACCCGGAACTCAATACAACTACGGCGACATCGTCGAATTCGAAGGTATGCCTCCTGGTCTGAGTCAACCTCGATGGTTCCCCACTCTAATCGTCCTTCCTAAGGTGCCAGATACAAAATAATCCAGCCCCATAGGTCTCAGGTGCCCGGTGCCCCGCACGATCCAGTCTGATCATCATCATTTTAACCAACCACCCAGGGCGATTGGACTCCTCCCGCGACGCCCGCTTTGTGGGGTCGCATCCCAGAAGACCAGTGGGATGACCATGCGCCATACAACCCTCCTCACGACAAGGGTACGGTAATCGATCGTTTATCTCTGCCCCACGAAGAACAAAAAAAGAAATGGTGGGACCTAGATGACGATCGCAAGAAACAGCTTGAGGTGCAGATCTCTCTATCTCTCTCATTCTTCATCCCCGGATCTCTGTCTGATTCTCCACTCTCCCAGATCGGAGGTGGTCTTTTGGCAGGTGCTGCCCTTCTCGGCGGTGGCTACTACGCCTGGCACGAACGCGAGAAAAAGAAGACCGAGGAAGAAGTGAGTTTTTCTACGTCACTTTTCTGATTTCTTCTTAACACGCCATCATCAAAGAAACAAGCCCTCACTTGGGGTGCGCAGGGATGGCAGCGTGATGCTCATGCCCGCACCGAAGAGTTCCGCAACCACGGACCTCGTGCTCCCACGACCTGGGTCCTTGTTGATGGACGTGACAAGATTCCGAACTCGGCCCTAGAGGCCGGAAGGGACAAAGATGGCCATCCGATCTATATCGCACGGGCATATTTCGAAGATAGCATACGTAAGTCCGGGCGACTTAGAACTCATTTCCCTCGCCCTGAGCGTTTCCATTCTTTATATTTAGAAATTGGAAAGGCTTCTCCCACGTTCAGAAAAGGTGCAGCATTTGGATATGGTGGCAAAGTTGTTGAGGTACTAAATGAACAAAAATTTCTCCGCTTCTGTGTTCTGAAGTTTCTCTAAAATTTTTTTTAGCTCAATAAGTTCGAAATTCTTGTCGGTGATCCCCGGGCAGTACGTTGGGTACCGTACAGCTACCAGCTGGATCTCCAACAACTGGGTGCGAGGCCCGTGGAAGGTGGAAGAGAGGCAAACGGCGCTCAGCTTTATATTGCGCGGGTCGAATATAGCGGTGGCGTGCATACTGCTAAGACCGCAGAGCAAGTCCATGGTGCGCTAGTGGCCTTTAGTGGCATGGAGGTTACCCTCGATGTATGTATCAATCCGATGATGTGTTCAGCGAGAAGTGTTTTCTGACACGCTGGCTGGCTACAGGACTATGAAGTGTTGTGCGTCAACTGAAAGGATGCAATTCGCGAGATTCCGTAATCTGCTTCTTCGCCGTCGTTGTATAATGGTTACGTGTTGTTGTGCGTTGAGCCTCAATTGGCAACTGAAATAAGATATTAAATGAGATGGAAAGAAAATTAAAAAGTGCGACCGCCGCAGATGTCTCATATGAATGAATTAGGTGATTCGCGTACGACTTGCGTTCTCGTCGTGTCTTCGAGAATCAATCATCCCGATGTTCGCAAAGATGAAACGATAAAAAAAGAAGTGTATACAGTCGACTCTGTCAGTCCGTGGACACAAATTCCTATGGGTTATTACAGAGCATGATGGGTTCTGAGAGAGCAACACATAGTAGTAGGCGCCTACCTGGGGCTAGGCCCGGGGACTACTGTGGGGCACACTAGGTGTCTTTTGTATGTCTTAACACCTTGCTTGAAGTATGGAGACGCCAGATTTTTAACACATCAAGAGCGATTTCTGGGGCATGGAAGGCTGGTTTGGAGGGGTTCAATGTGACATTCTCGGCCACATTTTTGCTTGGAGGAGCAAGTTGGAGGACGACCTGACCTCCCATGGCCAATGGAGATTGCCGAATTGGGCAAGTACCGTGTTTTGGCCCATGCAAAATCGCAAACTGCTGTATTATGGAGTATCAAAGTTTTTATTTGTTATAATTTGGAACCAAGTCCGTAGCGCAAAATTGTATGGGTTTTCACAAATTATTGGTCCCGAGAGCCATGGGTCAGGACAGAGCCATCGACCGCACATTCTGCATGCCCGGAGAGCTGGGATCATAAAGGAATCATTAATCATCAATCAACCCCCAATATAAGCACCTTCTTGAGATAACAATCGAAGCATCGGACGCCACAGAATCCACTGCACCGAAGCCCCCAACCGAAAAAAGATAGAGATAGATACAGCGCATCATGATCAAAACTGAGATCGGCGACTGATGTAGTCTCTAGATTCCAGACCCCCCGAAAATAGGAGGTCAATGTCCTTTAGGATTATCATGGCAAAAAGCCATCCGCTCTGTCTTCGATGAGCTTCGCAACGGAAGGTCCATGTACAGGAATCTGTTCCCCTTGGAAACCCTCCGGGTAATTAGGCTTATTCGCTTCAGGATCGGGATATGACGCAGCGCTACAATTTGTATTGACATCGGATTAATGAGGCTATCTCCTCTCCGCTCGGCAGGAGCGAAAAAAAAAACGCACCTGTCATTCCATACAGCGAAATGTTTCATCCCCAGAGATCGCGTCGTCCATTCATAATCATGTGCGAAGCCCGTGGGATAGAACAGCTCGATGACGGTCGAGATCGGAGTAATGGGCATCATGATTAAATGGGTCAAACCATTCCCATGAACGCCGACGAGAAACTGGCAGGAAACGAGCGATTAACGAAATGCGAAAAAAGGGCTGGTCAGGTACTCACTGTCGTCCGTGCCGCAATTGCCAGTTGCTCTTCCTTCGAATGACGCTCCATGGCCACGACATTGAGCTCCCAGCCGCGCCTCTCACATAGCTCGGTAAGGGCATCCACCAGGTCTTCATGGTCGTCGGCGATCAGATGTCGTTTAACGCCTTGGCGCGAGATGTACGTAACGACGACTTCCTCAACACCGCCAGTACTTGGCGACCCATATGACGCACGCTTGAACGCGCGATTGCCGATATCCAGGATGTGCTCGCTCACGCCCGCAAAGCGCAGCACGTTGCGACGCACCGGTTCCCACCAACCGCGCTCGAGGAATCCTGTGCGACTCTCGGGCGAAGCGACACCTTTCACAGCCTCAGCTGCGGTGCGTTGCGTGTGCTCTCCACATTCTGGCCCGCGGAATGCGGCACTGCGATCGACGAGGAGAACGGTGTCGAACCACCACGCGCGCCCTTGGAGTTCACCCGGGCGAAGCGCCGTAGCGAAGACGCGATCTAACCAGTCAGGTTCCGTCTCGACAGTGAGCGACGGCCAAGCCGATCGGAGGAAGAAGAAATTCATCCCAGGACCGTCTCGCCATTCCTCGGCGGTCGCATGGGAGAAAATAGCCCGGGTTAAGGGCGGGATAGGAGTACTGGAAAAAGCGCCCAGAAAGGTACCGTGCCAAAATGCCCAAGCGCCGAAGAGAAGTTCTGCACAGAAGTGGTAGTAATGGTTGAGGACTGTTTCCAGACGACGGTGAGGGTGAGACGTGAAGGGAAAGGAATAGCACAGCACTCACACTGGCCGGGATCATTGAAAAGGATCTGGTGGGATTCAAAAGTGAGCGAGGAGGATCCGGATGGCAGTGTAAGAGGGCGCACAGTTGAACCTGCAACAGGAAATATGTTGTTGAGTTCCATCATGGATTGACTCCCCCAGCGCTGATGTGCCTCTTGTGGAGTTATTACGGCCATGTCACGGTCGGTAGGCATCCGTTCGGTGACGCTCTCCGGCGTATCAAGAGCAGGAAGACCGGTCGAAGTCATAAAGTCGATGCTTGGAAAGGATTCTGGGTTAGATGTGACAATGAATAAGGTACCATCAGCCATGTAAAGGTTGCGAAAGATCGTCCAGCCTGGTGCATGACTGACGAGTTCAGTTTCTGGTATCTGGTGTCCAAGGTTGGGTATAGGGGGCGATGGTGGAGAAGATGGGGGTTTGCGTGGTTGGGGGGGATGCCATGAGTCCAATACGGTCGGCGCAGGTCGGGGGATGTG
>WNFQ01005133.1_pt1 | contig 14213 bp, 24 predicted proteins | sample 5400171 | NCBI WGS metagenome assembly WNFQ01 (sample SAMN13153356, study PRJNA577476) | soil metagenome | isolation source: 20 cm soil under Madrone tree | place: USA:California | collected 2016-06-14
GTGCGCAAACCATGATGAACAGTAGCGAGGCAGCGAGGCAGTCCCAACGATGAGCACGAGCACGAGTCGACTCGATTTTTCGACGACGCCAGCCAAATAAAGGCAAATACTCACCGGAGACGACGGGCCGTCGGTTTCGGTGCACCTGACACTCGTCCATGGCCTGAGTGCTGTCGGGTCGGGTCACGGACTGCACAGAGACTTCTCTTCCAGCATAACATGAGTACCATACGAACTGATATCACACGTCTACTCGGTATGAAACAAACCCTTGTGCGGATGAATCTCTCCGTGCTCAAGCACCACTTTCAGGCATCCAAACTCCTATTGTGCTTGCTCCCATGGCCGGGGCGTGCGGAGGTGCACTTGCCAGCGAAGTTTCTCTCGCCGGTGGCTTCGGGTTCTTGGCACCAGGTGAGGCATTTGCCTCTGCCAACGCAGAGACGGACGAGTTGAGGAGGTGTGGCACCACTTCAGTCTACACAGGGGTCGAGAAATTCAGGGCTGAGTTCGACATCGCACGGTCGATGCTCAATATACCCTCTGGCCCGCTCCCCATCGGCGCCGGTTTTCTCGGGTGGAAGCTCGAGGAAGCGGGATCTCTGAACATTCCCCTTCTCGAACTGGCACTCGAGAATGGCGTGCGGGCGATCTGGCTCTCCTTTGGGCAAGACTTGAGCCGATGGATCGAGTTCGTGCGAAACCACGATGAGAAATCTGGCAAATCTCCGAAGACCCTGCTCTTCGTTCAGGTCAATTCCGTCGACGACGCGCTCATTGCCGCGCAGGCGTGGAAGGTTGACGTTCTCGTGGCCCAGGGTAACCCGTCTTTTCTTCGACCCCTTGGCCCTGCTACATCATCATACTATTTTCCCCCTTTCTTTCTTACCCCGTTTCAGGAATCGAATCGGGTGGACACGGTTCAGCTTCTGCTCCACCAGTCCTAAATCTCGTGCCTCCGATATTGGCCGCCCTTCCTCCCTCAGGAGCCCCACCCGTGCTCGCGGCTGGCGGACTCTCAAGCGGTGGACACCTCGCGGCATTCCTGACTCTCGGAGCGGCTGGTGCCGTAGTGGGCACGCGGTTCCTCGTCGCAGAAGAGAGTCTGTATTCGGACGCGCAGAAGCGGGCCATCATCGCCGCCAAGTCCGGGTCCGCCGTGCGATCCTACGTCTTCGACCAACTTCGCGATTTGACATGGCCGGCCGGGGTAGATGGCCGCGCACTGTCCATTCCCGCTCTGGCGGCGGTTGAAAGCGGCGCAGATATTACTCAAATCAAGGAAGAAGTTGCAGAAGGTTCGAAGAAAGGAGACCCCAACTCAGTCATCGTCTGGGCTGGCACGGGAGTAGGACAACTAAGCAGACTTCAGCCCGCAAAGGTAAAACGGTCCCACTATTTCCGATCTATAAATGGAATAACACGTTGTGTCAGGACATTGTTCGGGAGTTACATGAAGGCGCTGTGGCACATCTCAAAGCGTCATCCACTCTAGTCGGTACCGCATGATATGGATGGACCTGGGAGATAACAGACAAGAGGGGCGCTTCGAGGGCGCCATTGCGTACGCTTTTGTGCACCTATTCTCAAGGGTCCTCTACTTGGCATTTTCCCTGGTTCTCGGTGAATTGCAACCCTTTGACCTTTTCGATGTTTGTGCTATGCCCGGAATATCAAGGCCTTGGTTCGTGTCCGAGTCGTTCCTGCACCCTAGGATCTTTCCATTTCGCAAATGTGCGATAGCAGCCATCTGCGCAGCTGAAATAGTGCTTTTTTTTTTTTCGCAGGACACGTCCTTCCCTCCTGCTAGTGGTGGCGCTTCTTTAATATCAATGATGACGCCAGCGGCGGCGAAAGGCCAGGCTTCGGAGTTGGCTGTACTCTTTCGTCATACCCTGACCCTGCTAATCTTGGGGGACAGAGATAAGCACAAACCCAAATATTTGTTCTGAGGAACGTGCGTAGAGATAACGCACGTTCAATAGATCCCGAAAGGTAAGAACGGCACGAACGGCACCACCTCGGCAATTGCAGCATTGCGTTTTCGCGTTGATGGTGGGACCCGGAGCCTATCATCGCATACGATGATGGGCAAGCGCAATCGTACGCCGTTTCTGTATCCTGGACACGCATTTGGTGTAAGTCTCCCCGGACAGCCTGCACTATTTGTACCGAACTTGAACATTCCAAGACCCTGGGTCACTTTGCAAAAATGATAAGAAACCCGTGGGACCGTGAGATCACTTAATGGCCTTTGGGTATCTACAGAACAGTTCTTACACTGCATACGACTACAACAACGAACAGTTTCTTTTTTTCTAATAGACGTCGGGAAGAGCTGGCCTCAAGATGAAACGAAAGGAAATGTACAGTACGAGTGCTGTGACTTTGGAAGTTTCCATCAAGGGCTAGTGTACAATCTCGATGGTCAAGTCTCCCTGCGTTATCGAGTCGCCTGAAATAGTTCACATTAACTCAAGATTTCGGAAGCGTGTTTGTTTGGCAAGTACACACCTTCCTGCACCACAACACGTTTGATGTGGCCTGAAACGGGGGCGGTCACGGCAGATTCCATCTGAAATTGGGGTGTCAGTTATCTCGTCGATGTTTTTCTACGAGAGCGTCTGTTACCTTCATGGCACTGAGGACTGAGGTGAAAAAGGCCCGAAATGTGAGAGACCGCTCATACCCAACGCGTGCAACAAGACATACTGCAGAGAGGGTCACCCCTCTTAATTTCCTGACCCTCTTTCACGCGAACCTCCACAACGACACCAGACATCGGCGCGCCGACAGAGCCAGGATCGGATGTTGCTTTTTCACGGGAGACGGTTTCTACCGCGGAATTCTTGTCCTCTACGGCCACAGCACGCACCTGCCATGCCGCACCTTAGCCTAGTCCAGAAATGTTTTCCGACTATGTGACTCACTTCACCATTCACCTCGAACCAGACGTCACGTTGTGCGCGGCCCTCGACCACCGGTCCAACAGCCATTAACCGGATAATAAGGGTTTTGCCCTTCTCAATAGAAATGTGCATTTCTTCGCCTATGTCTGGGCGTCCGAGGAAATAGCGTGTAGGAATTACACTGATCGAGAAGGTGTACGGTTAGCCGCAGAACTCCGCGGAGTGGCCCTCATGTGTTTTACCTCAAGTCACCATATTTCTGCAGGAACCCTTGATATTCTTCGAAGACCTATGGACGGCACGGTCTGACGCACGGGTGACCCTGGATACGGGTTCTCTTACCTTAGGATACATCACGTAGGATGTGACATCCGCGTCCGTGATGTGTTTACCAAATTTGCTCCGCAACTCGGCCTTAATCTTCTTGAAGTCCAGCGGTTGCAGACCAGCTCCCGGACGTCCATCGATCCGTGGCTTGTTCCGAATGACCTTAGTCCTCAGTGGCTCGGGGAAGCCACCAAAAGGCTGTCCAAGATATCCCTGGAAGAAATCGACAACCGATGAAGGGAAGTCCAACTGTTCCGCACGCTCGAGGACATCGGTCTTCGACAACGAATTTTGCGTCATCCATTGGGCAAAATCTCCAACAACCTTGGACGATGGTGTAACTTTGATGATTTTACCGCACTAGCCATAAAAAGTCAGTCTCAGGTGGACATCCAGAATGAGCATGATGTGCCAACCAGCTCGTTAGCCTCTATGTACTTCTTCTTGATTTCTATCAAGACAATTACAACACTGCTCATCAGATCTCTTTTCTCCGCACTCACCTGTCCATTGGGTACCAAGGCCAAGTTGAGATGCTTGGAACTAATGCGGCCAGAACAGTCAAAATAATTTGTGGAGAACGCGATTCAAGGGCGAACATACCATCAAATTCGTATATTGGCCTCCAGGCATCTCGTGGGCAAACACGCTGGAGTCGGATGCACGAACGTTGGCTTCGAAGCAGGTATAGAGCATGCGAACTTGAGTCCAGTAAAGGTTGAGGGCTTGTATATCAGCGTAGCGAATACCCGTGCCAAGACCAGTCTGCTCAAGGGCTGAGGTCACAGCACCTATGGGTGGCTGCGATGTCAGGCCCGACATGCCTAACAGAGTACACTTAAGTCCCTGCAAGTAGGATAGATCAAAGTACTTACTGTCGATAGCGACATCGACCACATCGGCACCAGCTGCTGCCGCGGCGATCATGCTAGCTGTTGAAATACCAGCCGTGTCATGCGAGTGTACATGAATCGGGATATCGGGATGTTTAGCACGAATACTTCCAACGAGTCTGTATACAAGCAAGCCGTCACTCACTGTCAAACTACATGACATAGTGACTTACAACTTGGCGGCCTCTGGTTTGAGCAATCCGGCCATGTCCTTAATGCCTAGTACGTGGATACCCTCCGCAACAATTTGATCTACAAAGTTAAGATAATACTCGAGGGTGTACTTTGTTTCGTTTTTGTTTGCGACGTCTCCGCTGTAGCATACAACAGCTTCGACAACACCACCAGCCTTCTTGGCTGCGTCGATGCCAAGTTTCATCTAAGGGATTCTTAGTATCACATTCGATAAGTGTCAGCCGTTGAACTTACGTTCTCTGTGGAAGCGTAGCTCAATATCAGAAGATGGAGGAAGATAGCAACGAGTCATACCGATGTAATTCAATGAGTCAAAGACGCGGAAGATATCTAGACCGTTCTCAACCGCTTTCTTAGAGAAATCATAGATCGCGTTGTCGCTGTCGTACAATCAGTTAGAATATCCGATAAGATCGAAGGGTGCATTGGCGTACGGGTAGCTGGTATACCCAACACCGTTTGCGCCTCGCACAAGCGCCTGGAGCGGGATGTTCGGAACCAGCCTACGGATAGTACGCTGCACAAGCCTGCGTTAGTACGTTATCTGTACCACTGTCTCATACAACATACCAAACGCTCCCACGGATCCTCATACAAGAACCTCATAGCTACGTCAAATGTCGCACCGCCCCAGCATTCAAGTGAGTACGCATTGGCGAGTGCCCAACTCGTCTCCTTGGCGATATTGGCTATGTCAATCGTACGCAGACGTGTTGCAAGCAGCGACTGGTGGGCGTCACGCCACGTAGTGTCCATAATGAGCGTGCCGGGGTACTCGCGTACGGCCTTGGCGAAAGCTTCTGGTCCTTTCTCGACGATAACGTTTCGCCAACCATGCTCGCAGGGGAACGAAGTGTCGAGAGGGGGGCCATTAGGGTCCTGTCGATTCTGGAATGTAGGGATGACAATCTCGTCTTTGAGGCCAGGTTCACCCTGGACAATGTTATTAGATGACCAGTTGTGATAACAACTCGAGAGAAGAGAGTTACGGCCTGGCCCTTGATGGAGCTGCCATTGACGGCGAGGTCTCCGAGATATGCAAGGAGCTTCTGGGCACGATTCTGCGTCTGCACAAGCTTGAACAACTCGGGCGTATCGTCGATGAACTATGGCGAGTTTCAGCAACGGGATAACAGATTATCTACAACATACTCACGGTTGTCCAGGTCTTCCCGGCAATGAAGACATCATGAGTCAGCAAACGGAAGAGGAAAGGAATGTTTGTCTATAGATAAAATTGAGAAAGATATGGAGGTCTACTGGTAAGAAACGGACCTTGACACCGCGAATACGGAATTCTACAAGGGCGCGTAGCATCTTTCTACGCGCAACCTCATACGTGGTCCCGCTGACGCTGACCTTGACCAAAAGACTGTCGTAGTGCGGCGTAATCTGAGCACCCGCGAAACCAGAACTGGCGTCGAGTCGAACGCCATTACCACCAGCACTGCGATAGACCTCGATCTTTCCCGTGTCTGGCTGGAAGTTTGCAGCAGCATCTTCGGTAGTGACACGACATTGAATTGCAAAGCCGCGCTTTGTGATCGCGTCCTGAGTCAAACCGAGCTGGGGAAGAGTTGCGCCAGCTGCGATTTGGATCTGGGCGGCGACAATGTCAAGTCCGGTGATTTCCTCTGTTATCGTATTAGTGAGCGCATGCAGTCAGTTTATAGAAAAGAGTTTGCCTGTGATGGTATGTTCGACTTGTATGCGAGGATTGATCTCGATAAAGTAATGTCTTCCCTGCTGATCAACTAAGAATTCTGCGGTTCCTGCATTCCTGTAATTGACGCTCTTCGCGAGCTTGATCGCATCAGCCCAAATTGATTGGCGGACCTCCTCAGGGAGATGCGTCGCAGGGGCGACCTCAACCACTTTCTGATGTCTGCGTTGAACGGAACAATCGCGCTCAAACAGGTGCACGATATTGCCCTGCGAGTCTCCAATAATCTGGACTTCAATGTGACGGGGCCGTTCGAGGAAACGCTCGATGAAAACAGTCCCGTCGCCGAATGCCGACTTGGCCTCAGAAACCGCGCGCTCAAACGAGCTCTTAAACTCAGTCTGTTCGCGCACAACACGCATGCCACGGCCTCCACCACCCATAGCGGCCTTAATGATCACTAAAGAGTGGTTTACTGCCGTATATGCGCCCCAGTGAGGGAATGATCACCTGGGAAACCATATTCCTTGATGAATGAGTCCGCATCGGACCATTTGTCAACAGGACCGGGTGTTCCGGGGACGACGGGGACGCCGACTCTGTTAGCTGGGAAACGTACGCGTATAGGCAGTCAGCGGATTGTCCGCATAAGGAGTCAGCATCAGAGATGAGTTACCAAGAGTGCGTGCCTTTGTCTTGTCGCCCAGACTATCGATAACCTCGGGCGTCGGTCCGACGAAGGCGATGCCAGCTTGCTGGACCTTTCGAGCAAACACGGCATTTTCGGATAAGAAGCCATACCTGCGACGCGGGTTAATCGGAGGTGGTAGAAACCCGGAAATATCTCGTGAATAGCTCACCCTGGGTGGATCATATCGACACCATGCTCAAGGGCAATACGAATAATATCGTCCTGCGCGAGGTACGCGGCAACGGGGGTTAAGCCTGCACCGACATGGTATGCTTCATCAGCCTAGGCCATGGGTAATTAGCAAGGGGCTCCTTCAACAAGGCAAGTGACGTCGCGTCGCGTACCTTTTGACGATGAGCAGACATCCGATCTTCATACGAGTAGATCGCGACTGTATGCATCGCAAGCTCATGGGCTGTGCGAAAAACACGGACGGCGATTTCCTACAGACGGACAGACGGATGAAATGGAATGTTACGTGAGTGGACCCGAACGCCGAGTTCATGAGCTTTCGTACCCCGCGGTTTGCGACAAGAATCTTTGTCAGGGGCCCGCCATGGCCCGCCGCCTTGCGGCGCATGGTTTGAATAGAGTGCACCGGCGTGCCTGGTGCACTGGGGGTGGCAGCAAAGATGGGTGCGAGCCTAGGGGGATGAAGGGTAGACATGATGGGGGACCGATAAATTCCGACAAGGGCCTGTTACAAGGCTTTTATAATCGGCTGGGACGGCAATCTTACGCCTTTGAGAAAGAAAAATTACGACAGGATGACGTCCGCCGGATCTCGTGGGGAATGGCAATGTACTTGGGAAGGAAAAGATAGTGTGGGGACGACAACGCCTAATATACTGGTTATCATCATTATCGGTTCCGCATTTAGTGCGCTTATCATGGACTATCTAATCTCACAGATTAAGATTATCATGCTCACTGTGACTACCAGTCCGGTTCTCATCCCTTCCTGTAATTTATACCCAACTCAATCAGTGGACGAAGTCGGATGAATCAATTTCATTCCTCTATTTATGGTGATAGTGTTGGCATTGCTGACGCTCCACTTGGGCCCCATACAAAGTCCGTGTGTCCGTATGTCCGTAGGGCTACTCCTTCCGTGTCATAGGTATAATTGTCTCTGTTTTCGCCGCACCGTCAGCTTTCTTTTGATTGTTCTTCGCAATCGCGTACAAGACCCCCGCAAAAAACCCCACGGTCACCGCTGTGACGGACCCAAGGGTTACTGGGTCGCCGAAGAAGATCATACCTGATGCGGCAACTGGTAATTTGTTGAGCGCACCAGTCATGCTACAATTTCGAGCCGTTGTCAACTGCCAAGGCCACCTTTCCAAGTCGAGTTATCACTCTCACCTATACGTCGTGCTACTTGTCACACGGATGCACCACGCCGTAGTATATGAAATGCCGACGGCGGCCCCGCCCGAGAATGCGATAGCAAAGAGGAGCAGGTTACGTGTGTCGGGTGGGCTACATCGGTGACCAAGTACACATGAGCAAAACGACCCGACGGCAGTGGCACATGGGCACGTACAAATTTCGGTCTAGATTATCTGATCCCCAGTCTTCGATAATGAAGGAGAATAAGAGGAGAACAGGTATTGATAGTAGATTGTTGTAGAACATTGAGTCCCAATCAGAGAAACCAGTCGCTTTGATTCTCTTCCGCATTGCCAAAACCTATTAAAAGCAATGGTATCAGCACTGTGCCTCTTCTTATCTTGTCAAATATCAAATATCCGCACATAGGCAGCACTAGTGAGGCAATTAGCAAACATCCAGAAGTACCCTACGTTAAGAGTGGCAACAGCACTTGTCACTGAATTCAGGCCACCTGGGCTGGAAAGTGATGAATGTGTTACATCACTCCACGCCGCAATTATAGACGAAACGACCTGCACAGGCTTTGAGCGCCAGGGAAGATTTCGCTCAAGCCGTTGTTACACACCATAAAGATAAACGAGACCAATGTCAACGCAGTGACACGGCCGCCAAACCATAAGACTTCCCCGTAGGCCTGTCCTCTCCGCTGAGTCACAAGAACACTCAAAAAAATCGAGACACGCGCACAATGAGTATGATAGTCAAGTTTTTAAAAATAGTATACACGGGGATGGTTAGAAATTGCTATGGTAAATGATTAACTGCTGGTCCCCAAAAGAAGCAAGGTCTCCACGCACCAAACTTTTCGAGCCGGAGTATATGACGGTAACCAACAAGAAGCTAATCGGGAACCACGTTTTGGCATCGGCCGCGTCGAAATTTCGGAACGATATTATCCGAAGTTTTTTCACTGAAAAAACGCACAAGACGCAGACGGTGGACTGGATGGCTAGGAGCAGGAAGTTCATGGAAAAGTTACGTCCTGAGACGACGTACTGCGGAGTGGTTTCAGCATCTTTGATCGCAATACCAGTGGCATCGGCGAGAAAACTTTGACACTCACTTTGTTGACCACAGTCATTAGGATCGATGCCAAGCAATAACAGCCAATAGATAGGCCTAGCAGTAATGGGTCGTGTCAACTACTAATGAGTGACCAAGGAGGAAAATCTCGCGTCTGCGCTACGCAGAGCCATCACGCACTTGCTGAAGAAATTAAGGGTTCCTTCACACTGCCCGTCGCCACTGCTTTTCTGAGCTCAACAGCATCTTGCTCTTCTAACGGCACGCTTTTGTAGTCCCCGCGGTCCTTTGATGTGGCCATTGTCTTGGGGAGATTAAGGAATGAAGACGACGAAGAAAATTATGCGATGAATGGAACCGTGAAGGGAGTGGGGTTAGAGGGGAAGGTGAGTGCAGTGCAAGCCCAGGCGCTGATTTACACGACGGGCGGGATACGGCAGTATCGGATAAACGCCCGACCAAGGGGACAAATAATATTGCGCTCGAAATTTTACAGTAAGCAGACTATATTTACTTAAAAATTTCAACCTAATATTAGTTGTCAACTTATTGTACATTATTTGACCCCTTATCGAATGTACCTACCCGACGTGTGTGCTGTGCGAGTGCAAAGCCCGGCCGTTTATTTTTACCGGGGCAACCTTTACCAGGCAACTAGGCAACGCTTCCTCAGGCATTAGGAGTCACATCGACACATTCTCAATCAACAGCCCAGAATTAAGCACTGCATTAAGGAAAAGGAAGCTAATGTAAGGACACTTCTGCCACGGAATAACCACCGCATGACAGAGGAAAGACCAGACGAGTCCATGCGTCTCCTCAAGCACAAGTACAGAGTCAAATGCAGTCACCGTCCGTTAATCGTGGCTGTCGAATCTCTCCTCCCAGAGGGGCCAGCAGAGGAGGCACCTGCCCGTTCTGAAGGTATCCTATTAGGGTGTTCAGGAATCTTGGCAATCTCTTTCTTTGCCTCCTCCCAAACCTCCAGGTTCTGCCAATTGTTATCAATGACAGACATCTTTGCTTCAAAAAGAACGGTTGTACACACCTTCTTGCACCACTCGCGGTGGCTACGCGCCATACTGATTGCCATCTCGCGCAGATCCGCAACCTTTTGGCGCTGGAAACGATCCAGGTCGGCCTGGATGGTAGAGCTGGCATACTTGAGATCCTGAGCCGAAAGATGAAGCGCGTCTTCGAGCTGAAAGAGGGCTCTCAGCCATTGATAATAATGGTCACTAGATGGCAGCTACCTGTGATATTGTCTCTCGCGTTTTGCTGATGCCGCTCCGCCGCGCTGATTCAGAATCGGCATCCATCATCCCATGGATCGTATAACTCAGTGCGCTCAATAAACCCATGCCTGGGGCCCTACGCCTCACTGGGCTGGGCCCTGGATGCGGTGGGAGAAACACTGAAGCCGGGTTCTCATCTTGTTCATGTCCTTCTTCTGTGTGCGTGCTGGTACCAATCTCATCGACTGCATCAGTAGGAGTGGATTGGGTGTCAGGTACAGATGGTCCGGTAGAACGCAAGCGACCACGTTCGAGGGCCTCTTCGAGTCTCTTCGCTTCTCGTTCGCTATTTTCTAGTTCGCCGAGCGACTCACGACGTGCTTCGAGGGCATCTTGGGTCATCTCCAATTGCACATGCTTCTGGTGGCGATACGCGAGTAACTTCTTAATAATTGACGCGAACTGAGAATATTCGTGCAAAGGTTCTTGCCAATTTTGTTCGAGATCCTGTAGCTAGAGTTACGTCAATGAGTGCAACTCTCACGAATGACGTGGATCCGAGGACTTACGAGTCGTGCTGTAGTCATGTAAGTGGCGTCAATTGCCTGGCCAGTCTTCTCGATAGCTGCTGCAAGCTCGCCAGTCTCATTCAAACTGAAACCGTTCCATATCGCGCCAAGTTCCATATGATCTTGTGAATAATCTATCGCAGAGAGATGTGGGGGGTAGGAGAGTTGAGTGGGCTATATCGGAGCAGAAGCAAAGGAAAGAGGAGGAAATGAAATATGCAATTCGAAACATGCTCGAAGGATTGACACCGACCTGACCAGCGTTTCATTGTCCTTCGGGTTACTTTTTCCATCGGACCGCTGAGATGCGAAGCGAATTTGTTAGTGAACACCTCGGAATCCAAAAAACGTTGATCCGGACGGCGCAGGGGGTGGGCTGGGGACGGGTTCGGCAGTGCCTCATAAGCGGGCGAAGAACTGGCGTCAGTTGGGTTATGCGCAGGGGCCTTGAGGATATTTTTCGGGAGCTGGGATATAGGAGGCGAATGCAGAACCTCCGTCTACGCGCGGGGGAGTTCAGCAAACCTGCAATCTTGTCAAAAAATGCGTACACACCCACGATACTTCTCCCTGGAGGAATCGATGAAACACATGCTCATTTGATAAAATTGGATGGCGTGCAATTCTGTTGAGAAAAGTCTGCAGCATGCGCTTACGCCGCGCTATCATCGCCACGTCCTCGCGCGCCTTGGCCTGCTTAGCATAATCACCAATTGTCTGTTTTGACGGGATAGGAGGGATTATCAAGGTCGGGTAAAGCTTTGTCAAGTTTAAGCGCAGGGACTCGAACTCTGAGTAACGATGACGGGCCTCCGCGTTCTGTGAGCAGAAGGTCAAGGATTGCTCGGGATCTTCTGCTGAGGACTTACACCCGAACGGATGACATAGGTTATGTATGGCGAAGTTGAATTCTCACTCGTCTTCTGCGCATCCGTGATCTACGTGTGTACGCGCCAAGCAGCTCGTCAACGACAGAAGACAAAAGTAGTTTGAGTAAGCACTCACAAGAATCTCGACATCTTCTCCCGAGTGTAACCAATGATCTCGAATGCAACAAAAGTCGCTCTTGGATGTCGGAGGGCGGGGGCTATGGCCGGAGCCTTGAGAAGGAAAGCCAGTTCGGAGTGAGGTTTGAATCGCAATGCGCGGAGGGGATGACGGTAAGGGAATAGGGTGGTTCGGAGGGGATGAAGGAGCCGAGACGTCGACGTGAGAGTTGGACGAGGCAGATGAGAGTGGTGGGTCGGCCGTGGAGAAAGGGCTCTCGTCTTCAAAAGGTTCCATGTCGTTAACAGTGCAGATGGGAGTGTGGGTGGAGGAGAGCGGAGCGGTCACACGGTGGCAACTTGAATAAGGTGAATTGGCTACGTGTGTCCTAAAGCTACTAGCTACTGTATGCTATGTCATCGTAAATCCCTTCCCCAGCAACGACGCAAACAACTCGTCGGTTTGCGCTTCGTGCCAACCCGCATGGTGAGCAACTGGAACCATGAAATTTTGTATCTTCTCGTGCACTTCGTACCTGTTGTATGCCAGTCAGACAATCTCCAACGACATAATAAGTACGACAAACCGAAGCTTCCGCCCTTTGCTCGCCCTCGTATCGACATTTTTCTTCGACCTTTTCCGTGTTTGGCTCGCCATCGGCTTCCCAGAACCCCCTTTCGACTCAATCACGTCGCGTAAGAGTTGCTGATAAAAATCAGTATCATCGAATACCTCATCCTCATCGGACCCTTTATCCCCTGCACCTTCCTCACTTGCCACATGGGGGCCCTTACTCCTGAGTCGTGTTCGGGATAGTAATGCTGGCCATCCGCTCTGGAACATATCCTCGATCTGTGTACCAACACTTTTCACCCCTTCCTTTGTGCTTCCTGCCTGAGAGAACCTTTTGCGGGACGCAGGAAGCAGGGCAGACGGCGCGACTGCTGCTACCTTTGCGGACCACTTTTCTAAAGTACGCGTGAGATGCGCATGATATCTGGAAGGTCGTGTGAGCCGAATGACGGCATAGGCATGACCGGACCATCAGTGAGAAGGCGTAAAAAGTTGTACCGCCTGATGAGATTGTACGACCCCTCTGGCGTAGCGAAGTCCTCGTGGGGACCAGGTGCAGGGTCTAGAAAGCCAATAAAAATGCTCACGCATGCTCGAGGCCCACTGCATCTTCGCTCGCTTCCCCGATTAGGGCGTCCCAATCTCGATCGACATTATCGATCTCTGGTGGGTCATAACGCCGCCCCTGCTCACTATCTTGCAAACGACGCCGTTTTCGTGGTTGCCATTGGACTTCCTTGTCCTTCTTCATGAGCTCCTATCATTCGAAACGTAATGAATAGACAGTCTGTTGGTCCCAAATTGGCAGATGTCATGTAAAGGTACGCACATCTCTTAGGGCCGACAATTCTTCCACGAGCGCAAGGGATTCGCCTAGGAGCGCGTGACGTGCCCCAAAGCAACGGCGGTGAAATATGAATTCGGATAATTCGGTGGGCTTTGAAAGGACAACAGTGAGCAACACGATCGGAGTGTTAAATGATATAAGGAGCAAAAACTCACGGAAGGCAGTTGATTAGACGCTGTGACAGACTTTTGTAGACGTATACGGGCATCGAGTAGACTGTCCCAAAGACCCTAATGGAAATAGTGTGGTCTGTAAACTGGGCAGGTCTCGACAACAGGGCATGCTCACCAATTGCTTGGTTACAGCTCTTCCCTTTTTTCTATCTTCGTCGCGTCTTTGTCGTACTATCGTGGCAAGGTCCTTCTCGTGACTTGAGGTTTCTTGAATGACTTGGCTATTTCTCTGAGTAGACTGTTCGCCTTCGCTTGCCTCCTCCTTGCCAGGTGCCTGAACCTTTTCTTCATCCTCTTCACTGACCGTGCCCTCACTTGGGATAGACTGAGATGCAGACTCGTCCTGTTCAGGTAAATTACCAAGAGCATCGTCCTCTTCTAACTTCTTCCTCGACGTCTTGATGCCAACGTACTTTGGATCTATGACGCTGTCAAGATGGCGACGAAGGGCCGAAGGCCTGAAGTACTCCGTTAGCCTTATCTAGGCAGGGTAGGTATTAAGGTGCACCCACCCAACTTCAATGTAATGTTCCCGCGCTTCCACCACATCTCCTGGCAGGTCCGGTGAGCCACCCTGTTCGTCCTCAGGATCAAAGTCTGAAATGATTGGTGAGCGCGGAGTGATGGATGTCCATGCAAACCGCTTGCCTGCTGGGGTGGACTCATCTATCTCTGCAATTTGTTGTGCTAGAGATAGGCCTAGATGGAAAGAGTGTCAACAAGGAACGACAAG
>WNFQ01015972.1_pt1 | contig 14213 bp, 14 predicted proteins | sample 5400171 | NCBI WGS metagenome assembly WNFQ01 (sample SAMN13153356, study PRJNA577476) | soil metagenome | isolation source: 20 cm soil under Madrone tree | place: USA:California | collected 2016-06-14
CACCGCCACGATCCTGCCGACGCCGACCGCCAGCGCGACGCGCACGCCGACCCCGACGCGCACAGTGACGGCGACGCGCACCCGCACGCCGACCCCGGCGCGAACAGCAACGGTCACGGTCACCGCGACGGCGACCCCGACGCGGAGCCAGACGGCGACCGCGACGGGGACCCCGACGATCACCCGTACGGCCACCGCCACCCGCACCGGGACGCCGACGCCGACGCGCACGCCGACGGCAACCCTGACCAACACACCGACGCCGACCCGTACCCCGACGCCGCCCGTGACGGCGACAGCGACGCCGTCGCGCACCGCGACCGCGACACACACGCCGACGCCGACGGCAACGCGTACCGCGACGTCGACGGCGTCGCGCACGCCGACACCGACCCGTACGGCGACCTCGACGGCGCGCACGCCGACGCCGACGCTGTCGGCGTCACCATCGCTCACGCCCACCGAGACGGCGAGCGCCACTCCGCCGCCAACGGCGACGGCGGAAACGCCGACCCCGAGCGCGTCCGCGACTCAGGACGTCACGACGACGCCGACACCCAGCGACACCGCGACCGCGACGCCGTCGGTGACGCCGAGCGCGACGGCGAGCGCCACGCCGACTCCGAGCGCGTCGGCGACCGCGACGGACACGCCCACCGCGACGCCGTCGGCAACCGCGACGGCGAGCGTCACTGCGATCCTCACCGCGTCGGCGACGCCGTCGGCGACGCGGACGACGACGCCGTCAGTTTCCCCGACGCCGCCGGCGCCGACCTGCGGGAACGGTGTGCTCGATGCCGGCGAGGAATGCGACGACGGCAACCTCCTTGCGGGCGACGGCTGCGACGCGAGCTGTCGCAGCGAGCTCGTGCCGGGAGGCGGTCCACGACACACGGACTGCATCCACGAATGGCTGACGAGCCCGGTTCCCCGACGCGGACCCGACGGCGTGCCGGTGGCGCGCGTCACCTGCGTCGACGACGACCCGGCATGCGACTTCGGGGTCGCCGCGGGCGACGGCGCGTGCACCTTCCACGTCGCGCTCTGCCTCGACGTCCGCGAGCGGCGATTCGTGGACCGCGACGACCGGCCGCTCTGCACGGCGACCGACGTCGCATGGCTCAGCCTCATCAGTCCGCGCGAAGCTGGTCCCCACGACGCCGCCGACGTCCACACACGCGACGCGCTCGAGACCGCCATCGCCGCGGTCGGCGGTATCGTCCGCCGTCAGTGCGAGCTGCCCGGCGCTGCGACGTCGACACCGTGCGCGTCCGACGCCGATTGCGGCCACGCGCGACGCTGTCGTGGGCGTTTCATGGTGTTCGCGCCGCCGTTCGACGCTCGGGGCGCGTGCACGCCGTTCGCCGACGTCGTCGTGCCGCTGCGACACGCCGGACGCGCCGTCCGCGCCGGCACCCGCCTGCTGCGCGTCACCGCGGCGACCAGCGATGCCGCGACGGGGCGCGATGCCGACACGCTGAAGCTCGTCTGTCTACCCGCAGCGCCGCCGTGAGCGCGGTCCCCGTCGCACGGGCGACGATCGTCATCGCGCGCCGACGACGTGAAGGCGCGGGCGCCGACGGATCACGAGGTGCGTCCGGCGCAGCCGGGGCGCGTGCGCGCGCTGCGCGACGGCGGTCGTCTGCCGCTGCTCGTCGTCCTCGGGCTCGCCCGCGAGCGCATCGGCGATCGCGTTCACATCGTCGGCGATCGAGCGGACGTCGTCGGACATCGTGCTCATGTCGCGCGCGACGGCGTCGAGGTCGTCCGAGACGCGCCGCAAATCTTGGGATACCACCATGAGGCCGTACCCGATGCCGGCCGCTGCCACGAGCATGGCGAGAACCGTCGGAAGACTGTGACGCATGCCGAGCCCCCGACCACACCACACGGTACCGTACCCGTCAAGGAACGTGCTATCGAAGACGCATGAAGACCTTCCGAGACAACGTAGCGGTCGTAACCGGCGCGGCGAGCGGCATCGGGCGCGCGATGGCGGAGCGCTTCGCCGCCGCAGGCATGAAGGTCGTGCTCGCCGACGTCGAGGAGCCGGCGCTCGTGGAGGCCACACGGGCGCTCGTGGCCCGCGGTGCGGCGGCGCTCGCCGTGCGTACCGACGTGTCGCGTGCCGCCGACGTCGAGGCGCTGGCGGACGCGGCCTACGCGCGGTTCGGCGGGGTGCACGTCCTCTGCAACAACGCCGGCGTCGCCGGCGACGGCGCCACCACCTGGGAGCAGAGCCTCGACACCTGGCAGTGGGTCCTCGCCGTGAACCTGTGGGGCGTCGTCCACGGTATCCACACGTTCGTCCCGCGGATACTGGCGCAAGGCGGCGAGGGGCACGTCGTCAACACCGCCTCGATGGCGGGGCACCTCTCGACGCCGTTTCTCTCGAGCTACAACGCCACCAAGTTCGGCGTCGTCACCATCTCCGAGTGTTTGCACCACGAGCTGCAGATGGCCGGCGCCGCGGTCAGCGTGTCGGTGCTCTGCCCCGGGTTCGTGCGCACGAAGATCATCGACGCCGAGCGCAATCGGCCGCGGGAGCTGCGTGACGACGAGCAGCGCTCGGAGGCCGCGCAGGCTTTTCGCACCGCCGTCCGCGGCTTCGTCGACGCGGGAACGCCGCCGGAGACGGTCGCCGAGCGTGTCTTCGAGGCGATCCGCGACCAGCGCTTCTGGATCTTCCCGCATCCGGAGATGCTCGAGGCGGTCCGCGCGCGGGCCGAGAGCATCCTCGCGCAGGATAATCCGATCTTCGCGCCGCCGTCCGGGATGGACCTGAAGCTCTGACGGCGGCGCCGCGCGCCCTGCTGCTACGGCGGCGGCGTGCACCCTTGGAGCGTGACCGGCGCGGTGCTGATGCGCTTGAACGCCCAGTGACAGGTGTAGACGCTGCGGGCCAGCAACACCGACGCCTTGAACGACGTGCCGGCAATCGATCCCGTGCCCTTGCTCGGGTTCGTCACGACCCTCAGGCGCCCGAACTCGCCGCCGAAATCGGCGGAGCGCGTCGAGTTGGTGTCACAGCGGATCACCGCGATCTCGCCCTTCTGCTCGTGACCCGCCGCCGGATACGACGCGGCGCTGAAGTGCACGCCGTCGACGGCGAGGTCGAGCGTCGATCCGCCGTCGTCGACGAGCAGCGTCGACGTCGACGTCGTCGCTTGCGGCGCGCCGTCGAAGGTTCCCTTGCACGAGACCTTGCCGGTCCACGTACCGCTCAAGTCGAACGCCGCAGCAGGCGCGCCGAGCGCGAGCGACGCCGCTACTGCCAACCCCAGCCATCCGAACGTCCGCATCATCCCGTCACCTCCCGTGAGCGACGCTGCCCCGGAGCGACCCGCACGTCAAGCCTCACGGCCCGAGAAACTCGGCGACCGCCGAAAGCGGCTTGATCTCGTCGCAGAAGATCTTCAGCGTCGCCAACATCGGCACCGCGAGCAGCGCGCCGGCGATGCCCCAGAGCCACCCCCAGAACGTCACCGCGAGAAAGATCACGACCGGATTCAGCGCCAGCCGCCGTCCGAGGAGCGCCGGCGTGATGAAGTTGCCCTCGATCGCGTCGATGCAGAAGTAGATGGCGGGCGCGACGAGCGCGCGGCCGATCGAGTCGAACGTCACCACGCCGACGAGCGTCAGCACGACCATGCTCGCGAACGGGCCGACGTACGGCACGAAGTTGAATGTGCCGATCATCACCCCCCAGAGCAGCGGGTTCGGCAGGCCGACGAACGAGAGGATGATGCCGACGACCGTCCCGAGCGCGACGTTGATGCAGGTGACGGTCAAGAGATAGGTCGAGATCTGGTCTTCGATTTGGCGCGCGATGTCGACGGCCGCCTTCTTGTCCTCCGGCCGCCGCAGCACGCGCGCGAGCTTGCGCAGGAAGAGATCGCCCGACGCGAGCAAGAAATACAGCAGGATCACGACCACCATGCCGCCGGCGAGGAATCCTTGCGTCAGGCTGAAAACCGACTCCGCGATGCCCGTCTCTTTGATCTCCACCTTCTGCACGTTTGGATCGGGCGCGGCGTCGCCGACCGTCGCCATCTGCTGCACTTGCTCCGCCGCCTGGTTCATCTTCTGCACCGGCCTGCGGAGCGCGCGGACCTTGTCGTCGATCTTGCGCAGGCTCTGCGGCGCCGACGCGATCCAGGAGCTCGCCGGGCCGCTGAGCGCGTAGATGCCGTAGAACGTCGCGCCGACGAACGTGAGCATCACGAGCGCGGCGGCGACCGGCTGCGGAATGTGCATGCGCCGCAGCGCGCGCATGACGGGCGCGAGCAAGAAACTCACCAGGACGGCGAGCACGACCGGCAGGAAAAAGGAGCGCGCGACGTAGAGCGTATACACGGTCGCCAGCGCCAACAGGCCGGTGAGCGCCACCGAGCGGACGTCGATCGGTCCGTCGATGAGACGGATCGGCGAGTTCGCCGACGACTGCCTGCGGCGCGGCGCGGCATCCATGCCATCACGTTGGCTGCTCCAGCGTTCCTAGGCAACCGCGACGCGGCGGCATTCCACCGACGGTAGCGGCGACGACTGGACCGGTCGCGCTGCGCGCGTGCTATAGAGCCGTCATGGACCTCGTACAGCTCGCGCCCAGCGTGTACGCCTGCCTCCAAGAGGACCGTGGTCTCGGATGCACCTCGCCGGCGGCCTGGTCGTCGACACCTTCTGGGACCTGCCGCACACGCGCGAGCTCGTCGCTACGTACGCGCGAGTGACCGACGAGCCGGCGCGCCGCGTCGTCAACACGCACCACAACGGCGACCATTGCTGGGGCAATCAGCTCTTCCGCGACGCGGAGATCATCGGCCACCGCGCGTGCGCCGCGGCCTTCGGACACGACGCCGCGCCCGCAATGCTCCAGGGCATGAAAGCGCTCGCGGGCGGCGACGACCCGGCGCTCGCCGCGTTCGCCGCGGCGCTGGCGCCGTGGGACTTCCGCGGGATCGAGCTCACGCCGCCGACGACCGTTCTCGACGACCGCCTCGATCTCGACCTCGATGGCATCGCGGTCGAGCTCCTCTACGTCGGCCCGGCGCACACCGCCGGTGACGTGATCGTGCACCTGCCGGCACAGCGCATCGTCTTCACCGGCGACGTCCTCTTCCATCGCTGCACGCCGATCGGTTGGGAAGGGACCTACGCGAAGTGGATCGAGGCGCTCGATCGGGTGATCGCGCTGGCGCCCGACGTCGTCGTGCCCGGACACGGGCCGATCTGCGGCGTCGAAGGACCGCGCGAGATGAAGGCGTACCTCGAGTACGTCCGCGGCGAGTCGCGGCGGTTCTTCGCCGCCGGCCTGTCGACGCTCGACGCCGCGAAGCGCCTCGACCTCGGTCCCTACGCGCGCTGGACCGAGCCCGAGCGCCTGCTCTTCAACGTCGAGCGCGCGTATCGCGAGTTCCGTGGCGAGCCGTTCGACGCGCCGATCGACGCCATGGCGATCTTCCGCGGCATGCACGAGTTGCGCGCCGTGCTCCGTCCGGCGGCCGCCTGACGGCGCGTCGCGCGATGCGCGAGCAGACGGACGGGACCGACACGCGCCCGGATCGCGGCGGGAGCGACGCCCCTGCGGATCGCGGCGGCGGCCCGGCGCCCGCCGACGGCGCGCCCGCGTCCACGCCGCCGGTCGAGCCGCCGCCGACGCGCTACCAAATGCCGGATCCACGCGCCGCCTTACCGTCGGGACTCCTCGCCGGCGGCGGCGATCTCGAGCCGGGGACGATCCTCGCCGCATACCGCGCCGGGATCTTCCCGTGGCCGGACGCGACCGGCACGCTCTATTGGTGGTCGCCCGACCCGCGCGCCGTGCTGCCGCTCGACGGCATGCACGTGTCGCACAGCCTCCATCGCACGCTCCGTCGCGGCCGGCTCACGATCACGACGGACCGCGCCTTCGGCGACGTCATCGCCGGTTGCGCCGACCGCGCCGACGGCACCTGGATCACCCCCGAGATGTTCGTCGCGTACACGCGCCTCCACGAGCTCGGCTGGGCGCACAGCGTCGAGGTGTGGGACGGCGATCGCCTCGCAGGCGGCCTTTACGGCGTCGCCGTCGGCGGCCTCTTCGCCGCGGAGTCGATGTTCCATCGAGTTCGTGATGCCTCGAAGATGGCGCTCGTCGCGCTCGTCGAGCGCCTGCTCTCCCGCGGCTTCGCGCTCCTCGACGTGCAGCTGCGGACGCCGCACCTCGCCTCGCTCGGCGTCGTCGAGGTATCGCGCGTCGAGTATCTGCGCCGTCTCGCTGCCGCCCTCGCGCCCCGTCCTACGTTCTGACTCAGCGGAAAAAGAGGAACGTCATCGCGATGAAGATCGGCACCAAGATGCCGACCGAGTAGGCCATGTAGCCGAAGAAGCTCGGCATGCGCACGCCGTGGTGCTCGGCGATCGCCTTCACCATGAAGTTCGGCCCGTTGCCGATGTAGCTGTTCGCGCCCATGCAGACCGAGCCGACGCTGATCGCGCGCAGCATCGCCTCGGCGTCCGGGCCGAGACCGAGGAACTCGGCGAGATACCGGCCTTCGGCGGCGACGCCCTTCAGCCCGGCCGCCGTCGCCGCGAACGTGAGGTACGTCGGCGCGTTGTCGAGGAAGCTCGAGAGGCCGCCGCTCGCCCAGAAGAGCTGCCATGGTTGCCGCAAGCCGAGCTCACCGCCGCGGGCGTTCAGGATGAGGAGCGCCGGACCCATCGTGACGAAGATACCGGCGAAGAGCACCGCGACCTCGATGATCGGCCCGAAGCTGAACCGGTTCTGGACGTGGTACTCGTCCGGCGTCGAGAAGTAAGACGCGAGCGCGGCGGCAGCCATCAGCCCCTCCTGCCAGCCGAACGGCCATGGCCGCCCGCCGAGGCCGATGCCGCGGCCCGACGCGTACACGATGACGATGATCGCACCGAGGAAGAACAGGTTGCGCACGCCGTCGATGCGGAGCGGCTGGTGCTCCATCAGCTCCTCGAGCTGCGAGCCAGGGCGCTCGCGCTCCTCGCGATCGAGCACGACCTGATCCCACACGTGCGCGACGACGAGCAGGATGCCGTTTACCATCAGCCACTCCGGCCACAGCCGCAGTGTCCATTGAAAGGGCACGCCGTTCAGGAATCCGAGAAAGAGCGGTGGATCGCCGAGAGGGGTGAGGAGCCCCCCGCAGTTCGACACCATGAAAATGAAGAAGACGACGAGATGCGCGCGCGCCCGGCGCGACTCGTTCGCCCGCAAGAGCGGCCGGATGAAGAGCACCGAGGCGCCGGTCGTGCCGATGACGCTCGCGCAGGCGGCGCCGATCAGCAAGAGCGCGCTGTTCATCAGCGGCGTGCCCGAGAGCGAGCCCCTGACGTGGATGCCGCTCGTGATGACGAAGAGCGACGCCAGCAGCACGAGGAACGAGCAGTAGTCGCGCGTCGTGTGCAGCAGCTCGGCGAGGCCGGCGTGGCCCCAGAGCGCAATCAAGTAGACGACGACCGGCACGGCGCACGCCGCAGCGACGATCCCTTTGTTCCGGTTGTGATCCCACCACTCCGGGATCGAGAGCGGCAGCAGCGCGATCGCGAGGAGCAGCGCGACGAAGGGCAGGACGGTGTACACGGGCAACGTGGCGCCCATCGTCGTCGTTTCCGCGGCCGTCGCGCTCGTGGGCAGCAACACGAACGCCGCGATCGTCATCAGTCGCGTCACCGGTGCTCCATCGTTTGTCGGCCGCATTCTACGCGGACGGGCGGGCGGTCGCACGTCCCGCACCCGACGTGCGCAAGAGGGTAAGTTTGCGCACCACGGGTGCAGGACGTGCGACCGCCCGCCCGTCCGGGTCGATCGTGGACCGACGCTGGTACACCGGCGGCGTGGAAATGGCGAGCGCGCGCGGCGCTGCTGCATATCGCGCCGGCGGGCGCAGAACGCGATGAGCGGCGCCGGATCACGTCCACGCTCGTCGCCGACTCGGACGGGCGGGCGGTCGCGTGTGCTGCACCCGTGGTGCGCAAACTTACCCTCTTGCGCACGTCGGGTGCGGCACGCGCGACCGCCCGCCCGTCCGCACCGAACGATGAACGCTGGGCGTGATCAGGTGCGCTGGTACATCGTAACTACGCACGCGCCGCCGAGGCCGAGGTTGTGCTGCAGCGCGGTCTTCGCGCCTTCGACCTGGCGCTGGCCGCATTGACCGCGGAGCTGTTGGTTGAGCTCGAAGCATTGGGCGAGGCCGGTCGCGCCGAGGGGGTGGCCTTTGGAAAGGAGGCCGCCGGAGGGGTTCACCACCCACTTCCCGCCGTACGTGGTCGCGTCCTCGTCGATGAGCTTCCCGGCCTCGCCTTCGTCGCAGAGGCCGAGGCCTTCGTACGTGATGAGCTCGTTCGGCGTGAAGCAGTCGTGGAGCTCGATGACGTCGACGTCCTCGGGGCCGAGGCCAGCGTGCTCGTACACCCGCTGTGCCGCCGCGCGCGTCAGGTCCTGGCCGACCATCTTGATCATCGACGGCGGGTCGAAGGTGGTCTTGAAATCCGTGGTCATCGACATGCCGAGGATCGTGACGGGGTTCTTCACGCCGAGCTTGCGGGCGAAGTCCTCGGAGCAGAGCACTGCCGCGGCGGCGCCGTCGCTCGTCGGGCAGCACTGGAACTTGGTGAGCGGCTCGAAGACGAGCGGCGCGGCGAGGATCTCCTCGAGCGACGATGCCTGACGGAACTGCGAGCGCTCGTTGTGGACGGCGTGGCGACGGTTCTTCACCGCGACCTTGGCGAGCTGCTCTTTGGTCGTGCCGTACTTCTGCATGTGCTCGCGGCCGGCGCCGCCGAACATCTGCGCCGCGGGCGGCGCCTGCTCGAAGCCTTGCTTCTCCAGCATGACCTTCACGTGGTGGTCCATCGGGTTCGTGCGGTCGGTGAACTTGGCGCCGAGTGAGCCGCGCTCCATCTTCTCGAACCCGAGCGCGAGCACGCACTCGTTCAAGCCGCTGCCGATCGCCTGGTACGCGAGGTAGAGCGCGGTCGAGCCGGTCGAGCAGTTGTTGTTGACGTTGTAGACCGGGATGCCGGTCAAGCCGAGCTGGTAGACGGCGCGCTGGCCGCAGGTCGAGTCGCCGTAGACGTAGCCGACGAACGCCTGCTCCACCTCGCCGTAGCCGACGGCGGCGTCCTGCAGCGCCTGCTCGCCCGCATCTTTGCTGAGCTCCGGGTAATCCATGACGCCGGGCTTGTGGAACTTCGTCATGCCGACGCCGATCACGCAGACTTTTCTGTCGAGCTTCATCCGGTCGTTCTCCTTCGTTGGTTCGCGCCCGAACGGGTCGCGCTCAGAGTCCGATGGTCACAGTCCCATGCTTTTGGCGATGATGATCTTCATGATCTCCGTCGTGCCGGCGAAGATCGTCTGAATGCGCGCGTCGCGGTAGGCGCGGCAGATCGGATACTCCTCCATGTAGCCATAGCCGCCGTAGAACTGCAGGCAGAGGTCGATGTTGCGCTTGCACATCTCGGTCACCCACCACTTCGCCATGCTCGTCTCTTTGACGATCGGCGTGCCTTTGATGTGCTCGGCGATGAGGCGGTCGACGAAGACGCGTCCGAGCTCGATTTCGGTCGCGATCTCGACGAGCGTGAATTGCGTGTTCTGGAACTTGCAGATCGGCTTCCCGAACGCGGTGCGCTCCTGCGTGTATTTGATCGTCTCTTCCAGGACGATCTCGGCCGCCGCTTGCGCGCCGATCGCGCACACCAGCCGCTCCTGCTGCAGCTTCTCCATCAAACAATAGAAGCCGCCGCCTTCCTGGCCGAGCAGGCTCGACGCGGGTACGCGGCACTCGTTGAAGTGCAGCTCGGCGGTGTCTTGCGAGTGCATGCCCATCTTGTCGAGCTTGCGGCCTTTCTCGAACCCCGGCGTGCCGTCCTCGACGACGAAGAGGCTCACGCCGCCGTGCGTGGACTGCGTATCCGTCTTGGCGGCGACGATCACGAGATCGCAGAGAATGCCGTTCGAGATGAATGTCTTCTGGCCGTTCAGGGTGTAATGATCGCCGTCGCGGATCGCCGACGTCTTGATCGCGGCGAGATCGGAGCCGGTATTGGGCTCCCTCCTCGGTGCCCCAGGTGTCGAGGTACGGCACGCAGATGTCGTTGTGGAGCGAGAGCGCGAACCCCGACGAGCCGGCGCGGACGATCTCCTCGCCGATGATGGCCGAGTACCCGAAGTCGACGCCGGAGCCGCCGTACTTGGGGTCGACTTGCGGGCAGAGAAAGCCCTGCTCGCCGGCTTTGCGCCACGTCTCGCGGTCGACGATGCGCTGCTGCTCCCAGCGCTCGACGTTCGGCGTCACCTCGCGCGCGCAGAACTTCTTGAACTGCTCGCGGAAGAGGTCGTGCTCGGCGGTGAATATCGTGCGTTCCATCGTTGCGATCTCCTCGATCAGCCGCGCCCGCGCGCGGCCTTGCGCCCGCCAGTCGGCGTGGACCGGGCGTGGCCCTGCGCGCGCTTCGCCGCGGGCGAACGGCGCTCGCTCGGTGCGAGCGCGCGGTTTCCCATCTGCAGCAGGCTGCGCGTGAAGCGCTCGCGGTCCTCGGCGGCGCTCGGCGCCGGCGCCGGCGTCAGCAGATCGCGCGCAGTGAAGTAGATCAGCGCCGCGCCCCAGCTGTTCAACGTGAAGAAGAACGGGTCCGCGTCGGCGCGAAAGACGCCGCGACGCTGGTGGCGGCGGACGAACTCGACCGAGAGGTCGATCAACGGCTGGACGTGGCCGCGCACCGCACGCAACGCCGCCGGATGCCGGTCGACGGCGGTTCGCGCCACCATGCGTGCGAACTCCGGCTCCTTTCCCATGATCGCGAGCACGGCGCGCGTGACCCGATCGAGCTGCTCGAACGGATCGCCGTCCGGCACCAGGCTCTTGCGGAAGATCGGCTCGATGCGGGCAAATACCCGCTCGTGTGCGGCCGCGAACAGCGCCTCCTTGTTCCTGAAGTGGTAGAACAAGCTCGGTCGCTGGATGCCGACGCGGTCGGCGATCTCCCGCATCTTGGCACCGACGAAACCGTCGCGCGCAAAGATATCTTGCGCCGCCTCGATGATGCGTTCGCGGGTGTCGTCGGGCCGGTCGCCGGCTGACCGAACGGCAGCCATTCCCACCTACCTACACGTCTGTAGGTGAACACGCAATGGCACCATGGCAGCACGCGACACGGTGACGGGATCCGCCTCCTCACGAATGTCCATCGGCATGCGCTGTCGCTCGAGGGCAACGGCCGGACGCTGACGATCAGCGGCGACGCGGGAGGACGACGGCGCCTCCCGCGTCGGCGCACCTCCCGCGTCGTCGCCCCCGCGGCCGCGTGATCGGTTGACTTCCCGCCGAATGTCGGGTCATCGAGCCCAGCATGTCCCGACCGCGCGCGATCGTCCTCGTCGCCGTCGTCGTCGGCATCGTGGCGCGGGTGTGGCTCGTCGCCCTCGCGCCGCGCTACGGCTTTCTCGGCGATCACGTCGACTACGTGTGTTGGGGCCGTGAGGCCGTCGACGTCGGGGTGTTGGCGCTCTACTCGCGGCCGCCCGGCGCGTGTCCGACCCGCGCGTACGTCGACGGCCAGTGGGGCGACATCGTCACCGGGTCGAACCAGCGCCTGAACTATCCGCCGCTCGCCGCGTACGTCTTCTGGGCCGAGGGGCATCTCCTCGCCGCCATCGATCGGTCGCGCACGGCCAACACGGTCGCGTCACGCGCCGTGTTCGCGCTCAGCACCTCGGTCGCCGAGCTCGTCGCCGCGATCGGCACCGCCGCCTTGGTCCTCGACGCCGCCGGGCCGACCGTCGCCGCGCTGGCGTTCGCGACGACCTGGCTCGCGCCGCCCCTGCTCGCCGACGGACCGTTCTGGGGACAGACCGAGAGCTGGATTCTGGCGCCGGCGGTGTGGATGGTGTGGGCGATGGGACGTGAGCGCTGGCTCGTGGCCGGCGCGCTCTGGGGCGTCGCGCTCGCGCTGAAGCCGTCGGCCCTGCTGCTCGGACCGCTCTGGGCGTACGCCGCCGCCTTCCGGCCGTCGCGGCTCCGCGTCCTCGCCGGAGGCGCGACCGCCGTCGCCGTTCTGAACCTCATCGCCCTCCCGTTCTGGCTGGCGTCCGGGGTCGCCTGGCTGCGGACGGCGTATCTCGCGAACTACGTCTACAACCTCCACTGGTCGACGATGATGACGTTCAACGTCTGGTACGCCGAGCTGCTCGTGAACGGCGTGCTCGACTCGCGTGCCGCGCTGCTCGGCGTCTCCCGTGACACGTGGGGCACGCTTTTGCTCGTCGCCGGCCTGCTCGTCGCGTTCGCGATCACGCGCTCGTGGGAGCGACGACGCCCAGAGCGCCAATCGCTCGCGTTCGTGCCGCTCGCCGCGCTCGTGACCCTCGCGGCGGTGACGTTTCCCACGCGCGTCCACAGCACCTACACCGCGTTCGCGGCGCCGTTTCTGATCGCCACCGCGTGCCTGGTTCCGCGGACGATCGTGAGCGCGGCCGTGATGCTCGTCGCTGCGACGCTGCAGATCCTCTGCTGGCAATGGGCGCATCTCCTCGCGGTCCACGTGCTTCCCAACGAGCGGTCACTGCCGCCCGCGCGGCAAGCGGAACGTCGCGCCATGCGCGACATCGATCGGCCGCGCGAATGGGCGCTCACGCTGGTGAGCCTCGGCGCGACCGCCGCGATCTTCGCGACGCTCGCGCGCCGCCGTGACGACGAGGACGTCGGCGTGCGGCCGGGGCGCCGCCGCGACGAGCGGGCCGCGGACCGCGGGTGAGACGCTGGCCCGTCACCGCCGCGCTCGCCGCGGTCGCGCTCTTCTTGATCGTCGCCACCCACACGCGCCAGGGCGGCTGGAACGACGCCTCGCGTCTCGCAATGGTCGAGGCGATCGTCGAGCACGGCCATCTGTGGGTCGACGGTACACAGATGTCGCGTTACACCGGCGACGTCGCGCGCATCGACGGCAAGCTCTACTCCGACAAGCCGCCGGCGATCGCGTTCGCCGCCGTCCCCGTCTATGCGGCCGAGACGGCGCTCGGCATCACGTTCCGCAGCGCGCTGCCACGCGCCTACTACTGGACGACGCTGCTCACGATCGGCGTGAGTACCGTCGCCGGTCTCGCCGTACTCGCCTGGTTCCTGCGGCGCGTCGTTCCCGATCCATGGTGGCAGGCGGCGACGATCGCCGCCATCGGACTCGGAACGCTCAACACCGCCTACAGCGTGACGTTCTCGAATCACCCGCCGTCGGCGACGGCGCTGCTAGTCGCGTTTCTGCTGCTGTGGCACTGGCGACGCTTCGGCGGCGGGCTCGCGAGCGTCACCGCGAGCGCGCTCGCGCTCGGGTTCGCGGCGCTCACCGATCACGGCGCGGCGTTCTACCTCCCGGCGTTTCTCCTCTACGTCGCGTGGCCCGACTCGCCATCACGCGGCGCCGCCGGCGAGCGCAGATCGGGTGACGCATCCGCTGACGGCAAGCGCGGCGCGTTGGACATCGACGTCGGTAACCCGTCGACGCCGCGGCGACGACGTGCCGCGGCGCTGCTGTTCGCCGCCGTGAGCGGCGCGGCGATCGTCGCCTACGCCGCGTACGCGATCGCGCTCTCCGGAAGCCCGCTGCCGCTGCCGCTGCAGCCGCGCCTCTTCGATTACCCCGGATCGTACTTCGCCGATCGCGCGCACCTCGCGGGCAGCGCCTTGCCCCACGCCTCGTTCGCCGACTTCACCCGCTACGTCGGTTTCTGCCTCTTCGGCTACCGCGGCCTCTTCACCCTCACGCCGCTCGCGCTCTTCGTCGTCTGGGGCATCGCCCGCATCGCCCTTTCCGCGACGCATACGCATCGCGACGAGGCGCGTCTCGCGCTCGTGCCGACGATCGTCCTCGTCGCGTACTATCTCGTCACGTCGTCCGATCCCGGCGGCAACGCGTACGGCGTGCGCTGGTTCTGCCTCTTCATTCCGATGCTCTACGTCTTTCTCGCCGACGCCTACGAGATCCTGCGCGCGCGCATGACGCGTGCCCTCTTCTGGATCGCGTACGCCATCTCGATCCCGCTCGCGCTGATCGGCGCCATGGACCCGTGGCTCGATCCGACGCGGTGGGGCAGCGGGTTCGCGTGGGTGATCGTCCTGCGCGCCCACGGCTGGCTCTGAGCCACGGCCGGCTCTGCGCTGTGACGCTGCTGAGCCGCCGTCACGGTGCCGCGCGCCGGC
>WNFQ01001026.1_pt1 | contig 14212 bp, 13 predicted proteins | sample 5400171 | NCBI WGS metagenome assembly WNFQ01 (sample SAMN13153356, study PRJNA577476) | soil metagenome | isolation source: 20 cm soil under Madrone tree | place: USA:California | collected 2016-06-14
CCAGTCTCCACGACACGAGGCCCCCCCAGGCGAACCCCGCAAAGATCGCTGCTTCGGACAAGCGATCGAGCAGCGTGTCGAGCCGCCGCCCCGCGTCGGACGCCAGGCCGTACTCGCGCGCGATGCCGCCATCGATGCCGTCCAGCACTTGGCCGAGCGCCATCAAACCGAGCCCCCCCGCCCAGCCCGATCGGCCCATCGCGACGGCGACGCCCGCCGCCACGCTCGCGACGAATGCCGCCCACGTCACCTGCGCCGGCGTGAGTCCGAGCGTCTCGTGGCCCAGCCGCAGCAGCGGCCGGATCGCGCGGTCGAGCGAGCGTCCGACCGCGGGGGCAAAGTCAAACACGATGATGCAGCCAGTAGAAGGCAAGGTTGGCCGCGAGCAGCAGGACGAACACGATCCCCTCCTTCACCTTGTCGGGGATGCTCGTCAGCCACCCGCGCGTGACCCATGGAGAGTACGGGTAGAACGGCATCTTCTCGAAACGGATACTGTAATCCATCGCCACATGAATCGAGAAGAACAGGATCGGCAGCAGCGTTCCGAGAAACACGCACAACGGCACGATCCAGAGCAGCGCCACCGGCTCCTGCAGCGAGGATCGCCAGTAGTAGCCGCGTTTGTCCCGGAGACCGACTGCCCGCAGGTAGAACGGTAACTTCACCGCATGGTCGATGTCGACGCCCATGCCGAACGCATAGGCAAGCACTCGCTCCCGCCCCTCCAGACCCATCGCCTGAACGCCAAGTGTCGTGGCGAGGAAGTGCGTAACGATGGTCACGGTGCCGCGGCGCGCTCTTGCGCCCGCCGTCCCGAGAACCAGACGAGGGCGAGTCCGCCCCCGATCCAAACGAGATCCCGCAGCCGGCTCACGATAGCGGTGTATACGCCGAGGGCCGGGTCGAGCCCCAGCAGCTGGAACACGAGGTAGAGCGAGCCTTCCTTGGTTCCGACTTCGAACGGCACCACGAAGATGACGTTCTGCACGAGGGAGGTGAGGCCGCCGATGACGTACGCCTGCGCGAACGTGATGTTCAGACCGACACCCGTCGCGATGAGCACGTACTCAAACATGAAGATCGAGCGGCTGAGGTATTCGAGTGCCACGGCCTGCACAAACCGCCGGGGGCGGCGGTGATAAAACTCGGTGATCTGCTCGTCCATTTGGGTCAGGGTAGCCCGTTTCGGCTCGAGGCGTCGTGCCAGCCGATCGAGTAGCGGGATGTGATGCAGCAGGTCCAACAGTCGCGCGAGTCCCCCGCGACGGTGGCCCGTCAAGAGCAGCAGGATGAGCGCGGCCAGCGCGACGAAGGCGAGCGCTAGGCCCGCGAGGATCGCCGGGTATGGCGGCAGCAGCAGGGCCCCGAGCACCACCGCGGTGAGGAAGCTGAGCAGCATGCCCAGCGTGTGCAGCATCTGGTAGATCACGACGGAGCCCGCCGCACGACGCAGGCCCAGCCATGGCGCGATCGCGGCGATCTTGAACGGCTCGCCCCCCACGTTGACCATCGGCGTCATGAAGTTGAGCGAGAAGCCCGCAACGGTAATCGCGTAGGTCCGCCAGAACGGCGGGTGGCTCGGCTCGTCCGCCATACTGAGCCACCACGCGCCCGCGTTGCAAGCGCACACCACGCCATACAGGAGGACGATGGGCACGAACAGCCACCCGGTCCGCACCGCGTCCGCGAGCAGCTGCCCCACCCCGATGCGGGTCACCAGGTAGGCGAAGACCGCGGAGCCGCAGACGAACAGCAGCAGCTGCAGCTTGCGGCTCACGCGCCGTCCGGGATCGCTACCGTGGTCCCATTCCGGGCGGCGACGTACGCATGCTCCACGACGCTCGCCACCCGCCGGATGTCGTCCAGAAAGGGTCCCGCTGCCGCGCCGGGATCGCCGCGGTCGAGCGCCGCCACGAATCCCTCGAACAAGCCCGCGAACCAGCGGCGATACGCCGTCTTCTCGAGCTCCGCCGAGTAATCGAGCCGCTCGACGGCGCCCGCGCGCTCGAGGCGCAGCTCGCCGCCCGTCCACTCGATCGCGCCCGCGTCCCCGACGAAGCGGATGCGGTTCTCGCGCGTGCGCGCGGCCCACGTGAAGAACATGGTGACCAAACGGCCGGGATATTCGAACCGCAACGACGCCGTGTCCTCCACCTCGTAGCGGGCGTGGCGCAGGCGGCCGGTCCACGCACTCACACTCGCCGGCATGCCGGCGATGTCGAGCAGCTGATACACGAGATGGGTGCCATGGTCGAGCAACACGCCGCCCCGCCCCGCCGCGCTCGTGCCGCGCCAGGGTGTGCCCGCAACCACCCGGCCGGGGTCGGCCGTGGTGCGATGGACCGAGAACTCGGCCAAGTGCCACCGGCCGATGGCGCCGCTCGCGAGCCATTCTTTGACCTTCACCCACACCGGATTGTGGCGGTATTGATGGCACGGCATCACGATGCGGCCGCTGGTCCGGGCGGCGGCGGCGATCCGGTCCGCCTCGCCGCGTGTGAGCGCCACCGGCTTCTCGCACACCACGTGGTAGCCTTGCTCGAGCCCCCACAGGGTGAGCTCGAGATGGGAAGCGGTCGGCGTGCAGATGTCGATGAAGTCGAGCGGGGCCAGGTCGCGGAGCTGTTCGCGTCGGGCGAGCAACGGGATCGCGTCTACGGGCGCCACGTCGGCGGCGCTATCCACCAGCGCGACGACCTCGACGCGACCGCGGAGGGCGGCGGCGGCGCGGAGCGCGGGGAGGTGGGACTGTCGCGCGATGCCGCCCGCCCCGATGACGGCACCGCGGTACCGCCGCGGCTCAGCTGACTCGGGCGTAGCCATTGCGCTCGGGGTCGAGCAGGCCGCCCAGTGCCGTCGCGTTCCACTCGTGGATCCAGAGTAGCACGACGAGCAACAGGCTCATCCAGATGGCCTCCACCCAGAGGAACGCGGAGATGTGGGCGGCGACCGCCGCGACGCCCAACAACACGAAGCGGATGTTCTGGCCGAGCCAGGCGCACAACGGCAACACCACCTCCTGGCGCGCGCGGTACTCGGCGCGGAACGCGTCGGTGACACCGCAGCTGCGCAACAGGCGGATGAGCTTCACCGATCGCGGGAACAGGTGCGCTTGTCGCCGCACGTAGTCGCGGTAGACGCGCGTGCCGAACCGCTGCAGGACGGTCCCCCGCCCCGCGCCGGCGACATCTTCGGGCAGGTCCAGCTCGCCCCCGTTGCCGACGCCAATGTACAGGAAGGCGTTGCGCACGAAGTCTATGGCGGCGCTCTGGAAGGTGTGGGCGAGTCCCGCCGCAGCGACCAGCAGAAACGCGCCCGGCCCCCAGAACCCGGCGTGGATCAGCCGGTAGATGAGGTGGAAGTACAGATTGACGAACCGGAGGTTGTCGCTGATCCCGTCCAGCGCGCGGCCGAACCGGGTGGAGGAGCCGCGCAGGCGGGCGAGCTGGCCGTCCGCCGAGTCGAAGATGTCCGAGACGACGAACAGCACGAACCCGATCACGTTGGTCCAGCGGTCCTGGTACGCGAACAGGTGGCCGGCGACGAGCCCGATCACGAGCGACCACAGCGTTACCTGGTCCGCCGAAATGCCCGTCGGCTGGAGCGCGCGCGCGATCCGGATGCCGACGGGGCGGAAAAAATGCAGGTCCGCCCACTCCTCGACCGCCTGGCCCTTATGCGACAAATCGTTCTGCGGCTTCACCGAGCACATCCTTCATGGTGGCAAGGGCGCCCATCGCCTGATCCTCGTCGATCACCAGGGGCGGATTGATGCGAACCTCGGGGTTGTAGATCATCGCGAGCACGCCGCGGGCCAGCAACGTGTCGAAGATCCAGCGGGCGGTCTTCTTGTCGAGCAGCTGTCGCGTCCCGGGAACGACGAGGTCCATCCCGATCATGAGGCCGCGCCCCCGCACGTCCGACACGATCGGCAGCTCCGACTCCCAGCGCTTCATCTCCGCCAGCATCTTGTCGCCGAGCCGGCGGGCATGCTCCACCAGTTGGTCCTCGACGATCGTCTCGATGGTGACGCGCGCCGCCGCCGCCGCCAAGGGATTGCCCCCGTAGGACGAGGAGCTGCCGCTGGGGTTGGCCCACGGTTTCGAGAAGGCGATCTCCTCACGCGCGATCACACCGCTCATCGGGAAGCCGCCGCCGAACCCCTTCCCGACCGTGAGCACGTCGGGCAGCACGCTCTCGTGCTCGATCGCGAACATCTTCCCGGTGCGCCCGAACCCGGTGATCATCTCGTCGCAGATCAGCAGCGCGCCCAGCTCGTCGGCGAGCTCGCGCAGCAGCTTCAGGTAGCCCGGCGGCGGCACCACGTTCCCCGCCGTGCCCTGGATCGGCTCGACGATGATCGCCGCGACGTCCTTCGTGGTTTCGAGCTCGATCTTCTTCCGAAGGAAGTCGACACAATGCCATTCGCACGACGGGAACGTCTTGTCGAAGGCGCAGCGCGCGCACGACGCATACGGTGACAGGTACGCGCCGGGCATGAGGGGCCCGAGCGCGTGCTTGAAGCTCGAGCCGAGCAGCGGCAGCACGCCACCGGTCTTGCCGTGGAACGCGCCCCAGAAACCGATGACTTCCGTATGGCCGGTGCGCGACTTGGCGAGACGGAGGGCCGCCTCGATCGCTTCGGCCCCGCTCGAGTAGAACTGCGAACGATTCAGATCCCCGGGCGTGAGCTCGGCAATCAGCTTCACGAGCGCCGCGCGATGTTCGGTCGTGAAGCTGCCGACGTGCACGCGCGCGATCTGCCGCTGCATCGCCGCGACGTATTTGGGATGGGCGTATCCGATGCTCGCCACGCCCACGCCGGCCAGCAGGTCGACATACCGGTTGCCGTCCACGTCGTACAGCAGGGCGCCCTCTCCCCGGTCGATCGAGAGCTGGCTGAACAGCGCCACGCTCTGCGTGCCGGGTGCCAAGTACATCGCCTCCGCGTCGAACAGGGCCTTGGACCGGGGGCCGGGAAGGGACAGCTGGGTGCGGCGCAGCGTATCCGTCACGAGTGTTTCCGCTGTGCGACGCGATGGGTGATGTAGGCCGCGATGGCCTGCGCCGCGTCCTCGCGAAACGGCGCGAAGCTCGGCCAATCGTTGATGTCGATAAGCACGGGGCGGTCGGGCTCCGGAAAGGCGACATCGCCACCGAACACCTCGAGCCCGAGGGTGGCCGCGGCCTGGAATGCGAGCGCCCTGAGCCGGTGCTCGTCCACCGCGGGCCGCGGGCCGGCGAACCCCGCCTCCGAGCCGTACCAGTTGAAGAAGTGACCGTCGGTCACGCCGTAGAACTTCACCACGGGACCGGGTACGTGCTCCTGCAGCGCCACCCAGCGAATGCCACGCAGGGTGAACGCCCGCAGCGTTTCCCCCACCTGCTCGAGCGGGGTCGCAACCACGTCTTCGGGCCGCTCCGCGTGCACGTCACCGCGCTTGACCCAGACCTTCTGGTGATCCGGGCACAGGGCCTTCAGCTCGCCCGCTGGCGGGAGCGGCGCAGAGGTGGCGTGAATGAGCGTGTGGGGGAACGGCACCCCGCTGTCGCCGAGCCGCTTCACCAGGCGATAGCGGTGGCAGTTCAGCGCGCTCGACGGACGGTTCACCACCACTACCCCGTCGCACTCGAGCGGCATCAGCTGCTCGGCCGCGAGCGAGCCCTGGCACATGTTGAGGTACAACTCCGCCGCGGGAAGGCAGCCCTGCTCGACCTCCCGCTCGCTGGTCTTGATCGCCCGCCAGCCCCGGGCTTCGAGTCGCGCGACCGTCGCGTCCAGGATGGCCGTGTCGTTCACGCCGTGCTGCAGCGGTGAGTACGAGGGGTTGCGGTAAATCGCGACCAGTGGGCGCAAGGCGACGTCGCTCCTCGAGTCCGATATCTAGGTTTCGCGCGCGGCGAGCCACGCGTTGGCGTGCTGGAGATCTGATGGCCGATCGATGTCGATGATGCGCGGCACTTCCACCGACCCTACGCGCCGCCCGTCCGCCACAACCGCCTTCAGGAAACCACGCATCCTGTGCCCGCCGGCGGACACGGCGTCCGCAGCGGCGCGGCGTATCCCGGGGCTCAGGCCGTAGACCCCTCCGGTGACGCACGGAGGATGGACCGGCTCGTCGCTCAGGGCCCGAACCTCCCCACCCACTCCCCGGGTTACGTACACAGGAGACTCGTCGTCCACGTACGGCGTCACAGCTAGCACCATCTCCGCGCCCCCCTGGAGGTGCCGCTCCGTCGCCTCGAAGACCGCCCGCCAGTCTGCTGGCCGCATCACGGTATCCACCATGCTGCAGAATACGGGGCCCGGCGGCACGGCCCGCAGCCCCTCGACGAGGGTGTGCAGCGACGACGGCGTGCGACACTCCACCACCGTAAGGAGGGGCCCGAACCTCCTCCCGTCAAGCAAGCGCGTGACGGCCGGGAAGTCGGCGCGAACAGCACAGGTGAGGCTCTGGCACCCCAATGCGGCGAACGTCTCGAGCAGAGCCACGATCTGGGGCCGACCGGCCACCTCGACCAGAGGCTTCGGCACGCCGATGCCGCCGGCGGCGAGCCGCGACCCTTCCCCCCCGGCGAGGATCAACCCGTGCACGTTACTCGAGCACCTCTTCGACGTCGGGAAGGCGACTGATCCGCGCCGTGGGGACGCGCTCCGCTCCTGGGGGCGCCGTCCGCTCGGATGGGGCGAGCCAGCACGTGCGGATCCCCAGCCCGGCGGCTCCGCGGATGTCCGCCTCGAAGTTGTCGCCCACCATCCACGCGCGCTGCGGCGATACCTGGAGGGCGGCCAACGTGTGCGCGAAGATGCGCGGGTCGGGCTTGCTCCACCCGACCAGCGTGGAGTCACTGAGCACGGCAAAGAATCTCGCCAAGCCGAGCTCCTCCAAACAAGGTCGCAAGTTGCCCGTGAAATTGGACACGACGCCGAGGCGGTAGCGCCGGGCGAGCCGCTCGAGAATCGGAAGGTTGCGTGCCACGATCTCCAGCGCGTCGGCGTGCAGCCGGCGCGCGAGTGCAGCGGCGTCCACCTGGTCGGGCAGGAGCTCGACGACCAGCCGAGCCTCCGCTTCGATCGCGGCGCGGAACCCGAGCGCCTCTATGCCAGGCAGGCGCGCGAGCGCGTCGTCCGAGACCTTGAAGAAGGAGTCGAAGGCGGCGAAGTCGAGCCCGCCACCGACCGCGCGATAGGCGGCGTGAAACCGGGGACTCCAGTGCAGCCCGTCGGCGTCGAGGGTGCCGCCGAAGTCGAAGAGAACGACGTCGGCCGGCGACTTAATGGCGGGCGTGCGAGGGGATGGACATGGGCTTGCCCGCCATCTCCATCATGTGGTGACCGCCCCCCTCCTCGAGCCGCATGTAGTGCCGATAATCCTTCTGATAGAGCGAGTCCCCCGGCTCCGCCGCGGGCCAGGTCACGCCGCGGTCGGGCACGAACAGGCCGCCGACCACGCCCATGCCCCCATCCGGGATCGGTGCGCCGGTTGGGTTGTCGTAGGATACGGCGATGCGGTAGCGATGCTCGGGAACGATGTGCACGCCCAGGCGCGTCCAGCCGTAGAGCATGGCGATCGGGATCGACGCGATGCGCCCGCCCGAATCCGCCACGGGCGCGGCACGGTAGATCACCTCGCCGGTCGTCACGTCCGCGAATTCGATCACGCGCCCGTAGTCGTGCATGTGCCCGCCCAGACCGACGATCTTGCCGGGCACGGCGGGGCTGCCCTCGTAGGCGCGCGACGAGCGACCCGGGGGAAGCGTGAACGACTTGTCCCCCACCGGAAACGCCACATCCATCTGCCACGGCGAGGCGGAGAACAACGGCCAGGGCCGCTGCGCCGGCGTGAAGCTCATTACCAGCCGCACCCGGGCCCGACGATAGGCGGCCGGCGTGAGGTTCTCGACCATGGCGCTCGCGACGACGTGCTCCCCGCGCTTCAGTGGCAGGCCGAACAGGAGCCGCGGCAGACGGATCGTGCCGGTCTCGTGACCCGCCGCCAGCAGCCGCCGCGAGATCGGAAGAAACAGCTCGCGGTGGTCCGGGTCGATGAGATTGAAGTGATGGATCAGCTCGTCGGGGAGCATGTGCCCGGCGCTGTCCACGACCTGTACGCGGAAGCCGTAGATGGACCCGGTCTCCGGAATCTCGAGCGTCGCGACGGGTGGCTGCGCGAGCGCGTGGTGCGACGTGTTCGCGGGCAGGTCGATCGGCGCCAGGTCGAGGACGAGTGTGCCCGCCCGGTCATCCAGGAAGATACGGGCACGGTTCGCGTCGGCCGACGACTCAGGCCCGGGCTGATCGCCCGTCGCGACGACGAGGATCAGGCTCAACAGCAAACGATTGGTCATGACGCGGGGAATTGTAACCACCCTCCAAGGCCCGGGGCAACGGACCCTACGACGCCCGCAACCGTCGCACGGCCGCGACCACGGCGGCAGGCTGCTCCTCGTAGATGAAGTGCCCTGCCCCGGGGACGCTATCCACGGCAAATACCGGCAGGGCGGCGGTGAGGATCGCAACTTCCTCCGCGCTGACCCCGCCCTCGTGTGCCGCTGTCCCGAGGAGCAGACGGACGGGGCACCGCACCTCGGCAAGATGAGGCCGCAACCGCTCCGGCTCGCGCCGCTCGGCCATGGCAACAAACGCTTTGAGCGTGGCGCCCAGATCGTACGCGGCGCCCGCCGTATAACCGTCCACAACCCTCTCGCTTACCCACGATGAATCTCCCGAGGCTCTGATCAGCTGCCCGTGGATCTTCTTGCGCACCAGTTTCACTCCGCCGAATAGCTTGATCCAGGGCGCGAGCTTCATGGCGCGCCGAAACGCACGCGTGGCCGCGCCCTCGGCCGGCCCGCCGTCGAGCGAGACGATCCCGGCGACGAGGTCGGGCCGCCGGTAGGCGAGGCGAAACGCCATCGACGCCCCCAGTGAATGCGCAACGACGACCGCGTGGCGCACCCCCAGCCGGTCGAGCGCAGCCGCAATGCGGTCGGCCTGGGCGGTGAGGGAGTAGTCCGCATGCTCCGGCCGCGCCGAACCGCCGATGCCGAGCGGTTCCACGACGATCGCGCGGTAACCGGCGTCGGTGAGAAGCGGGATCAGCGTGCGGTATCCGAACGCCGAGCCGAACAGCCCGGGCACCAGGACCAGGGGGTCTCCAGTTCCCGTCACGCTGACTTCGAGCGACTCGGCAGGTGACAGCGCCAGGGAGAAGGTATGAATGGTGTCGGCGACCAAGGCGAGGGCGAGGAGCCACATGATCCACTCCGGTTAGGGACGGAATCCCACCAGGGCGCGAGGCCCCTTGTGCAACGCCACCACGACGCCGGTGACGACCGCCGCGACCGCGCACGTGACGAGAACTTGGGTGGAGACGGGAATCAAAAGGCCGAGCGTCGTGAAGAACCAGACGCGGGGGGCGCGCCCGAGGAAGGTCGCGAACAGATATTTCCGCATGGAATACTGCGACATCGGGGCGAGAACCGACACGATCCAATACGGGATCGGACTCCAGGCGCACAACCAGATGGCGAAGAAAGGACTCCGCTGGAACAACACAAGCGTCTTCCGGACCACCCAAGAGTTTCGCGCCGCCTCGAGGCGCCGATGCCGCATCACGGCGCCGTATAAATGGTAGTTCACGTAATCCATGTAGAGGTTTCCGGCGACAGCCAGGAACGTGACGAGGAGGGGGTGGTAGAGTCGTCCGGCCACCATCAGCATCGGCTCGAACGCGGCGGGCAGCACCATCGAAATCGGGCCGCTCACAAACAGGGTGAGGCAGACAAAGCCGGCCAGCACGGCCACGTCCGGCCAGCGGATAGCGGGATAGATGGCGGCCAGCGCCAAGATCCCGGTGGCGCGCAGCACGGCGTCCCACTCCGGCGTGCCCCGGCGGATGAGCAGCGCGGACGCGAAGCCCGTCATGCGGCAACGCCCGATTGGGCGAGCCGCGAGAAAGGAATCCCATCCAGGCCTGCCGGGATCGGGAGGCCGAGTGTCTCGAGCATCGTGGGCATCAGGTCCACCGTGCGGATCGGCGCGTCGGGGAGCGGCACGCTCGCCGCGAGCGGGACCTCCATGTGGTCCGCGATCAGGCTACCGTGGCCTGCCCGGTGCTCGGGAATCTCCCACGCCTCGCGAAAGTCACTGCCGCGAGCGGCGGCCAGCACGACGTCACCAGTACGTGCAGAGCTGAAGAGCGGCTCGTAGTGGACGCCGTCGCCGTCCGCGCTGACGCACGCCCGCTGCCATCCGCTCGCGACCATGACGCCACCGTGCCCGTCCCGCCAGGCAGCGAGTTGCACGGCCGGCAGCCCCAGCACCTGCTCGACGAGATCGGACGGCACCGCCGCGCCGCTGCGCGGCATCGCGCGTCCGCACCGCGGGCGGAAGTAGACGTGGGCGCAACCGTTGCCCGACACCATGACCGCCGCCTGCGCGCCCCGGCGCCACACGTGCCACGGATGTCGGAGCGTAGGCACGCCCCACGACTCGAGGGCGAGCGCGATGTCGCAGTGTTCACGGACGGCGCTCGCGCCGTGATCGGCGGCCACGAACAGGGTGGGGAGTTCACCGCCCGTGCGCGCCCGGGCGACGAACTCCCCGAGCGCCCGGTCGATCCGACGGTAGGCCTCGAGCACCCGCGGATGGAAGGGATCGAGCAGGTGGGAGAGTCCGTCAGGACCGGGAAAGACCACGAACAGGAATCGCCACGGCTCCCCCGCGGCCGCCACCCAGGCGTCGGCCACCGCGCGATCGAGCGCACCGTAGGTCCCGAAGTAGTGGGCCGCGATCCCGAGAAGCGCGCGCCTCGCCGGCATGAGGTGCGCCCCCCGACGCAATCCGCGGACGATTGGTGTGCAGATCGCCAGACTCTGTGGCACGAGCTCGAAGATCGACGGACCGCAGGTGATGTCGCGGTTGATCCAGCTCGCCTGAGCGCCGCAATAGCTCCGCGCGGCGCGCCACTGGGAGCGCAGCCCGCTCCCGCGCACGGCGGCGCCGCGGTCGAGCCAGCGGATGCCTGGGACGTTGGCTGTCCCCGGGTACCGGCCGAAGAGAAACGGGATGTACGCCACGCCGGTGGTGGAGGGGAAGACCGTCGTCCCCACCGTCATGCCACCCAGCTCGATGACCCACCGGGCAAGATTGGGAAGGTCCCCCTGCGCGAGGAGGGCGCGCAGCACATCGTGTCGCGCGCCGTCTATCAGAAGGAAGACGACCCGGCCGTGCTGAGGATGAGGCGCGAAGACCATTGCGTATACTATCCCGGTCTGAGGTGGCGGCGAACACGTTGGGTCGGCTGCCTCAAGCCATTATCAAGTCGTGATGTTCTCGCGATAGCGGCGAGCTTGTCCGGGCGCGATCATCTCCTGCAGCAGGACCGCCCGCTCAATCGGGGCTGCGAACACATAGCCCCGGGCGTCCGCTACGAGCCAGCGGTTCCACTCGAGCAGGTCGAGCACCCCCTCCACGATCGGCCGATCGAGGGCCGTGGCGCGCGCCAACCGGTCCGCGCTCAGCCGCTGGTCGAGCGCGGCCGCCGCGCCCAACACCTGCTGGGCGGCCGCCGGGAGAGCGCGGAACCGTAGGCAGATCCCGCCGATCACCGCGGGCGGGAGATCGCCCGGCAGCGAGTCGACGAGCGTCCGCTGGCGTGACGGCCACGCCGGCGCGTCGGTTGCCAGCGTGAATCCGGCCACGACGGCCTCGAGCATGGCGACCGCGAGAAGCGGGAGTCCGCCCGTGTCGCGCTCCACCCGGCGGGTCAGCCGCTCCGCGTCACCGGCGTCGTATCGCGGAAGCGCCCAGCGCACGAGCTCCCGCAGCGCCGCCGCGTCGAAGCGTCCCAGGCGCACGACCGTGCCTTCGAGATCGCGGCCCAGCCGGGCGCGCAGCTCGTCCAACCGCTCGCCCTCGGGTGAGCCGCGGGAAACCCCGAGCAGGAGGAGCACTGGTCGCGCCGCCGTGTCGCGAGCCAGCGCGGGGAGCGCCGCAAGTGTGGCCGGGTCGGACCACTGCGCGTCATCGAGCGCAATCAGGAGAGGCCGCTCCGCCGCGACGGCGCCCACCGCGGCGCCGAGCGCTTCCCCGACGGGAGCAGCGGGCCCCGCAGCGCGGAACCTCGCTCGCAGGTCACCATCAAGCCCGGCGAGCCCGGCCAGGGCTCCCGGCGGCGCGCCCGCAAGCCCCGGCGCGTCGCCCAGCCCGCCGGCGAGCAGTCCCGCAAGCGCGCTCCACTCCGCTTTCTGTTCGGCGGGCACGGCGCGGGCCGTGGCGACGCTCGCGTCATCCAGCCGCGCGTGGGCCACGAGCTCTTCGATGAGCCGGGTCTTCCCCTCCCCGGGCTCGCCCTCGACGATCACCACCTGCCCACGTCCGCTGCGCGCCCGCTGCCACGCCGCCGTGAGCATGGCCAGCTCGACGCTCCGGCTCACCAGCGGCGGCCGCGCGCGAGCGTCGGGTGGAGCGGCGACCACGCGGCGCCCCACCCGGGTGTCCCGGACCCGTTCGGCCAGCCGAGCGGTGTCTTCGCTCACCTCCGCGGACAGCGTCTCGTGCAGGGCGTGCGCCAGCTCGTCGGCCACGCGCAGGGCGGCGGCGCGATCGCCCGCCAGCGTGAGCGCGCGCATCGCGGCGCGGGCTGCCGGCTCGGACGTGCGGTCCAGCGCGACCGCGCGGAGTCCCACTCGAGCCGCCGACGCCGGGTCGCCTCGTGCCAGGTCCGCGGCGACCCCCTGCAACAGGGCTTCGAGCACCCGCGCACGCCACAGCGCCCGCTCGGCTGCCAGCCAGTTCTCGAAATCATTCGCCTCCGGGATCGCCAGGCCCTCGAGGAACTCGCCATCGGCCAGCGCGGCGGCGGTTATCCACTCGCTCCGCTGGCACAGCTCGGTGAACCGGTCGCAGTCGAGCGTCACGGCGTCCGGCGCCAAGCGGACCTGATCCACGTCGGCCACCAGCCGCTCGTCCCCGAGCGCGCGCCGCAGGACGCGAAGCGCCTCGCTCAGCGAGTGACGGGCCTGCCGCTCGTCGCGGTCGCTCCACAGCAGGCCGATCAGGTGCTCGCGGGTGCGGCTCTTGCGCGGACTCCGCGCCAGATACACGAGCAGCGCGACGTGTTTGCGCCACAGCAGCTCCGCGGGCGCGTCCGCGCCGGCGACGGTGACACGCACGGGACCGAGCACGCGACAGAAGACGGAGGGCATGGCGCCCCCGAGTATCGGGTACGCTGCGGCCGCGGGCAAGCGCAGGTACATTCCCCTGCTCTCATGCAGACGCCCGACCTCGTCGCCGTGCAGCGCGCCGTCGGCGACCGTTACGAGGTACTGAGCCTCGCCGGCGTCGGCGGCATGGGCGCGGTGTTCCGCGCCCGCCACCGCACCCTCGGTCACATCGTGGCAGTGAAGGTGCTGCCCCCCGACGTCGCAGCGAGTACGATGCGCCACGAGCGTTTCCGCCGCGAGGCGACCCTCGGCGCCTCGCTCGACCACCCCAACATCGTGCGCGTCTACGACTTCGACACGCGGGAGGGGATCAGCTTCCTCATCATGACGTTCGTGCGGGGCGACACCTTCGAGGAGCGACTCCGGAGCAACGCGCGCGTCCCGACCGAGCAGATCCTGCGTCTGGTGCGCGAGATTGCCGACGCGCTGGGGTACGCCCACCGGCGCGGCATCGTGCACCGCGACGTCAAGCCTTCCAACATCCTGCTCGACGAGGACAGCGGCCGAGCCCTGCTCGCCGATTTTGGCATCGCCCGCGTGGAAGGCGCCGGGGAATCGTCGCTCACGCAGCCCGGGGCGGCGATCGGCACGCCCGGCTACATGGCGCCCGAGCAGGCGGCGAGCGGACGTGTGGACGGACGCGCCGATCTGCACAGTCTCGCGGCGGTCGCGTTCGAGGCGCTGGGCGGCGGACCACTGGCGTTCAAGGCGGATCGCGCTGCGCTGGTGCGCGCGCTGCGAACGGCGCGGCCGGACCTGTCCACTCGTCTCGCCACCGCGCTCGCGGACCCGCTCGCGGAGCAGCCGGATGATCGACCAGCCACGGCCGCGGCCTGGCTCGCCGCGCTCGCACGCGCCGAGGTCCGGCCGTGGCGCCCGTGGGCGGCGGCCGGAGTCGTGGCGGTGGGGGGCGCCGTGGTCGTTCGTCTCATGCTCGGCGCTCACGGGGACTGCCGGCTGCCACGCGACGCCCCGGCAC
>WNFQ01002143.1_pt1 | contig 14208 bp, 12 predicted proteins | sample 5400171 | NCBI WGS metagenome assembly WNFQ01 (sample SAMN13153356, study PRJNA577476) | soil metagenome | isolation source: 20 cm soil under Madrone tree | place: USA:California | collected 2016-06-14
GCGGGAACTGGACGTAACTCACGTTGCGCCTGCCTGAGAGGTCGGCCTCCGGCCGGTGTGCCGGAGCCGACCTAGCGGGAGTCCGCGCAGGGCCGGATCCGTAACGCGATCCGGGCCTGCGCATCGAGGGCATGTGGCGAAGCTAAGGCTTGTTCGGAAATGGCCGCGGCATCCCATGCTTCCACTCGGGTACCACGTGTCCATCACGATTCGGCATTTTGACCTGCGGCAGACTCTGAGCGTCGACTACCTGGTCCTCCGGAATAACACCGTTCTTGTAGAGCAGAAACGCCGTCAGTGCGTATACCTCGTTGGGTGTCAGCGTGCCCTCTTTTGCGAAAGGCATACCGCGATTGATGTAATCCCATATCACCGTCGCGTAGGGCGAGTGAATCGCCATTACGTTTGCCCCTCGGATGCAAGGTGAGAGACAAGGCGGCTGCCTACCAGGCGCAGGCGCCGCGTCAGTGCTTTCGGTTTTTATCAACTGAGGAGCCCTGCCCCCCGACCCTGTTGCACCGTGGCATGACGCACACTTCTGGGCATAGAGCGGCGCACCTTCCCTGGCGCTCCCGCTCCCCGGCGGCAGTTCCATTCCGTCAGGACTGATAGCGATATCCCAGGCACGGATTGCTTCTGCGGTTGGAGTCTTTCCCAAACCATAGGTGGGCGACTGTGTCCACCCGAGTTGGCACGGTCCCCCCGTCATCACAAGGGCCATCACAAGCAGAGGAAGCTTAGGCAAGCGCATTGGAGACACTCCCATCGGTGGCCACTTTCCACGGCACAATGGTATTGTCGGTACCTTGCACACCGTGGTCATGGTAATAGTCTGCGGGCACGTTAAAGACTTTGGCGACCTGGGCTCGTGTCGGCTGAACCTGGCCCAGTTCGTCTATGCAGCGTGACATGAGCACACACTCTTGTCCTTCCCACTTCCAGTTCATGCCAAATCGGGTGTGCGCCATTTTGTGGATCTGCCCTCGAATCTCAGCGTCTTTCCATGTGTGGCCGCCATCGGTGGATATTTCCACCTTACGAACGGCGCCCCCGCCGGACCAGGCCAGGCCGGTGATCTGGTAGACTCCGTGGCCGGGCAGCTTCTGTTCTCCGGAAGGAAACGTAATGACCGATTTCGGTCCCCACTGGAAAGTCAGCGCTGCGACTTTCGGGTCCTTGGAGATGTGCCCATAGTCGTTATAGGTCAAGTAATACTGATCTACCACCTTGATGCGTCTCAACCACTTGGTGTTATAAATCCCCTCGAAGCCGGGAACGATCAGCCGCACAGGGAAACCATTCTGAGGACGCAGAGGCTCGCCATTTTGGCCGTACGCCACCAGGCAATCGTCCATGGCCTTCGCCAGCGGAATACTTCCCGCTCCTTTAACCTCCTCCGCTCCTTCCGAAACGACCCAGGACGCCCCCTTTTGTACTCCGACCTCTTTGAGCAACACAGACAGGGGCACTCCTGTCCATTCGGCGCAACTGGTCAAGCCCGTCGTTTGCTGAACTGTCTTATGGTCGGGCTTCGCACGGTTTCCCAGGCACTCGAGAAAATGAGGGCGGGATACGGAAGGAAAGCGCTTCAAGTCTTCCAACGTGAATTCCAGCGGCCGGTCCACCGTGCCGTGAATCAAAAAGCGATACTCGCGAGGATCGATGTCCGGGACAATGGCGCCACGGTGGGTGCCCACAAAGTGGAGCGAGGATGGCGTGATAATTCCTACAGAATCCTGAAGCGGACTCAGTACGTGAAAGATAAGGCCGAACTCATCGGGCGAAGGTCTCTCGAGCACGGCTACACGTGCCGAGGTCACGAAACGGGATCGCTCGCCATAGGCGACCTCATCCTTCAGAGAGCGCTTTACCGATGCCGGTGTCTGACCGCTTGCGGACTGTATCGCACTAACGGCAGCCGCCGCGGCGCCACCCTTTAGAAATTTTCTTCGACTGGCTTTTTTTGAGTCCATGGATCTCTCCTTCGCCGTTATGTTTTACCGCTTGCCCCGATGCACCTTCTGGAATTTCAGATTGCACGAAATGTATGCGTTCTCCGCGGCTCTAGTCAATAACAATGCACAAGACACTTCTATTGTCCTGGTTAGAAGTTTCGGGGGCCATTCCCGCTGTAGCGGCGGTCTATGACCGCCGGTTTTATGGCATGTCGCGAGGAAAAACCGGCGGTCTATGACCGCCGCTACAGTGTGGCGCTTCTATCCGTTGCGATTGTGCAACATCGCGATGATGGTGCGGCTCCTCTGGTTTTCACCAATCCTGTCAAACGTCTTCCTGAGGATTCCCTCGTAAATCAACGGATTGTTGTTTCGATCCTGGCTTTGGGCTGCCAGGTCTGATTTGGAACACACTGTGCGTCCCGGTGCGAACGGGGGAAACAGATGAAGACTTGTGGCTTAAGAAACCTGATTCGAGTGCGCTGGTTCCTGTCACGTCTGGCGCTATGTGGGACGACACTCATCGCGCAAACGTGGAACTGGACGATAGTCTCTGTGGGCTGACAACCACCTCGAGATCTCGAGCCAGGGCATGCGCAGCCTCACTCGTCACAGCCGCGAGGACATGCGCTAAGGCCGCGTGTTACGCTGAATATCGGTTTCAAATCCCGAATTGTGAGGGTTGCCGTGATCAGCGATCTGAAGCGGATACGAAACATCGGAATCAGCGCGCACATTGATTCCGGTAAAACGACACTGACCGAGCGAATTCTTTACTATACGAAGCGGATCCGCGTCATCCACGACGTCAAGGGGAAGGACGGCGTCGGGGCGAAGATGGACTCCATGGAGCTGGAGCGGGAGCGCGGCATTACGATCCAGTCCGCCGCGACTTACTGCGAGTGGAACAACCACTTCATCAACATCATCGACACCCCCGGCCACGTGGACTTCACGATCGAGGTCGAGCGGTCGCTGCGGGTTCTCGACGGGGCGGTCCTCGTCCTGTGCGCGGTCGCCGGAGTGCAGTCGCAGTCGATGACCGTCGACCGGCAGATGCGCCGCTACAAGGTTCCGCGGCTCGCCTTCATCAACAAGTCCGACCGGGCCGGGGCGAACCCGTTTCGCGTCGTCGCACAGCTGCGCGAAAAGCTCAAGCACAACGCCGTCATGATGCAGATTCCGATCGGCCTCGAAGGCGACCACGAAGGCATCGTCGATCTCATCGAAATGAAGGCGCACTACTTCGGCGGCGCCAATGGAGATATACGACGCGTGGAGGACATTCCCGCGTCGCTTCGCAAGCAGGCGGAAGAGAAGCGCGCGGAGATGCTCGACGCCGTCTCGATGTATTCCGACGAACTCATGGAGGCAGTTCTCGAGGACAGAGCGACTCCGGAACTGATCCATGAGGCGATCCGCAAGGGTACGATCTCCCTCGAACTGACGCCTGTCTTTCTCGGTTCGGCATACAAGAACAAGGCGGTGCAGCCGCTGCTGGACGCGGTAACGCGCTACCTGCCGAGTCCGGCCGAGGTCGTCAACGAAGCGCTCGATATTTCCAAGGGCGAAGAGAAAGTCACTCTCAACACGAACCCCGACGCTCCGTTCGTTGCTCTCGCGTTCAAGCTGGAGGAAGGACGATTCGGCCAGCTCACCTACATTCGTATCTACCAGGGGCAGCTGCGGAAGGGCGACACGATCGTCAACGGCCGCACCGGACGCGACGTGCGGGTCGGCCGGCTTGTGCGCATGCACTCGGACGAAATGGAAGACATCCAGGACGCCGGCTCGGGCGACATCGTCGGCCTGTTCGGTATCGACTGCGCCTCGGGCGACACGTTCACTTCCGATAAGATCCGATACTCCATGACCTCGATGCACGTGCCGGAGCCGGTCATTCATCTGAGCATCAAGCCGAAGGACAAGAAGGCTCAGGCGAATGTCGGGAAGGCGCTGCAACGATTCACGAAGGAGGACCCGACCTTCCGCGCGCGCGTGGACGAAGAATCCGGCGAGACGATCATCTCCGGCATGGGAGAGCTTCACCTGGATGTCTACGTCGAGCGAATGAAACGCGAATACGCCGCCGAGGTTGAAACCGGCGCTCCCCAGGTCGCCTACCGCGAAGCGATCTCCCGCAAGGCGGAGTTCAACCACACGCACAAAAAGCAGACCGGCGGTTCGGGACAATACGGACGCGTCGCCGGGTATGTCGAGCCGATGGAGGAGGGCGATTTCGAATTCGTCGATGAGGTCTCCGGCGGCTCGATTCCCAGGGAGTTCATTAGCTCGGTCCAGAAGGGCTTCAAGTCGATGATGTCGAAGGGGCGCCTGATCGGGTTTCCGGTCACCGGGTTTCGCGTCGTCATCAACGACGGAGCCGCCCACGCGGTCGACTCGTCGGACAACGCGTTTCAGGCAGCCGCGCGCGGCGCATTCCGAGCAGTCTACTCGTCGGCGAGGCCGCAGATTCTCGAGCCGATCATGAAGGTTTCGGTGGAAGGACCGCTAGAATTCCAGGGGGCCTTCGTGCGCACCATCATGCAGCGCCGGGGGATCATCATCGGAACGACCGAGGAAGAAGGGTTTGTCCGGGTCGATACCGAGGTGCCGCTGGCGGAAATGTTCGGTTATTCGACCGATCTCCGGTCGTCCTCCCAGGGGAAGGCCGAATATACAATGGAGTTCTCACGCTATGCCCCGGTTCCGGCGGAGGCTCATCAGGAGCTGGTCAAAAAGTACGGCACCGGCTTGATCGCTGAAGACGAGGAGTAGACATGTATCGCAAGGAACTCAACGAACGCAACCCGCTGCGATTGTTCGAACACTCGATCAACGGCGGACTTGGCCGCGGGAACATCGGAGTCGTCGTTGCCCGCCATGGCATCGGTAAAACCGCCTTTCTCGTCGGGATCGCTCTTGACGAGGCAATGCGCGGGCGAAAGACCCTGCACGTGTCGCTCGACAAGAGCGTCGATCACTTACGAGAGTTTTACGACGAGATCTTCATGGACCTCGCCCATTCCGCGCACCTCGAAGACCTTCCCATGGAGCGGCTCGAGATGGAGCGAAACCGCATCATCCACACTTACGCGGGCAAGTCGTTCACGATCGACAAGCTGCGCCACTCGATCAACTTCCTGAAGGAGAATGCCCACTTCGATCCGGCCTGCCTGATCCTCCAGGGCTTCGACCTCGAGCGCACGACGCTGGCGGGCATGGAGGCGTTCCGGCAACTCGCCGCGGAGTTCAATGTCGAGATGTGGATGTCCGCCATGACACACCGCGGCGTGCCTGCGAATGAGCACGGCATCCCCGAACACCTTGCGAAGCTCGCTTCCGTGATCGCGGTCATCGTCCAGATGGCGGACCACAGCGACGGCGTGCACGTGTCGCTCCTGAAAGATCACGACAATCCGAATGTCGCCAAGCTGACGCTAGCCCTCGATCCCTCGACGATGCTACTCGTCAAGAAGTAGGAGGGCGGAGCGGCGTCAGAGTGTAGCCCCACGCGTAAGAAAGTGTGAATGAATTACAATTTGCGCGTTCCAGCCGCGAAGCGGCGTCAGAATGTAGCCCCACGCGTAAGAAAGTGTGAATGAATTACAATTTGCGCTCCAGCCGCGAAGCGGCGTAAGAATGTAGCCACGGGCGCAAGCCCGTGGATGGAATAGTGTCGAAGTCCCAGCCCCGTAGGGGCGCAAGATTCCTCGAATCCATTCGAATCTTTCGCCCCTCTGGGGCTGGGATCCAGCTTTACTGTTTACCCCGGGCTTGCGCCCCGGGGCTACATTCTAACGCCGCGCCGCGGCTGGGAACTCACACCTAACGATCCATCGCTTTGTCATCGGCATCCCCCGAATTACAATAGGCCCTTCGGTACATACAAAAGGAGCAGGTCATGAAATCAGCATGGCAGTTGTCCCTTGTGGGATTGGCCGCAGCGGCCCTCTCCCTGAGCGTCTGGGCGCAGGGAACGGACTTCGGCAAGATTGAATTCACGGCGAAGAAGATTACGCCGAACCTTTACATGGTAAGCGGTTCACCCAATGTCGATGTGAACCATCCCGACGCGGCCGGCGGGCTTGTCGGGGTGCTGGCGGGCCCGGACGGCATCTTCATGGTCGACGCCCAGTACGCCCAGGTCTCTGACAAACTGCTGGCAACGATCAAGAAGATCAGCTCCGAGCCGATTCGTTTCATGGCCAATACACACATCCATGGCGACCACACGGCCGGCAATCCTTTCTTCGGCAAGATGGGAGTCGTGATCTTCGCGCGTGAAGAGCTGCGCGAACAAATGGTGCATCCGCCTCGGCTGGGCAACGGCAACCCGGCTCCCGCGAGGGATCCGGCGGGATACCCGGTTGTCACCTACGGCATGGGCGCGCCGGTGAAGTTGCATATGAACGGTGAAGTCATCGACCTGATTCCTGTTCGAGCGGCCCATACGGCCGGCGACACGATGATCCGATTCGAGAATGCGAACGTGATCATGATCGGCGATTTCTACCGGAATTACGGGTATCCCTTCATCGACCGCGCCAACGGCGGCACGCTGAACGGCATGCTGGAAGGGTGTGACCAACTCATGAAGGTTGCCGGGCCGGACACGACGCTCATTCCAGGCCATGGCACGTGGATCAAGCGGACGGACCTTGTGCCTTACGCCGACATGATCAAAAGCGTCCGGGACAAAGTGCAGCAGCTGATCGCGCAGGGCAAGACCGAAAAGGAAGTCGTCGCAGCGAAGCTGACCGCTTCCTGGGATGCGAAAACTGCGGGTGGACTCGGAGCCGCTGGAGCAGGCATCACGAGCGCCGACCGGTTCGTCAGCGAGGTCTATCAGGAGCTGAAGGGCGGCGCCAGGTAAGGCGCCGAAGGAGAATACATCGTGAATGCGCGCCGCCAATTTCTCGTCAGCGCTCCGATTGGCCTCGCTGGAGTGATCGCCGCCTGCAAGAACGCCGGACGCGATGCGAGCGCCGAGGCCCATGCCACGCTCGCGGGCTCAGCCGCGTCCACGCAAAATGCGCCGCTCGCAGTGTACCCGGCCGATGCACCCACGCTCCGCTGGATCCCTAAACACGACGAACTCGTCTACACCTTTGGCGGCGCGGCCCCGCGTCAACGCATCAAACCTGGCACGCGCATCATCAGCTGGACAGAAGATTGTTTCGACGGGGCCGCGAAGACGGCGGCCGATCTCCCGTCGAAGGTGATGACTCCGGGGCACGACAATCCGCAGACGGGCCCATTCTATATAGAAGGCGCCGAACCGGGAGACACGGTCGCGGTTTACATCATCAAGCTCGAGCCCGCGCGGTCGTACGCCGTGTCGTCATTCGGACCCGGCTTCGGCGCGCTCGTCGGCAGCAGCCAGACTGCAATGCTCGGGCCCGACTTTCCGGAAACCACCTGGCGCTACGACATCGACGCCAAACGCAACGTCGCCATTGCATCCTCGCGAAATGGTTCGCACACATGGGCCGTGCCGCTCGCGCCCTTCCTCGGCTGCCTCGGTGTTGCGCCCGCCGGCAGCGAAGTGCGAACGACGATCGTTCCCGGCCCGTTTGGCGGCAACATGGACTGCCCTGAGGTCCGGGCCGGAAACACGGTCTTCCTCGGCGTGAATGTGCCGGGGGCGCTCCTCTCCTTCGGCGACGGTCACTACGCGATGGGTGAGGGTGAAATCATGGGCGCGGCGATCGAGGGCGCGATGAATGTCGAAGTGTATGTCGAATTACTCAAAAGGACATCAACGCCGGTTCCGCGCATCGAGAATGCCAGCGAGGTCATGTTTGTAGGCTCGGGCCGCCCGCTCGAGGACGCCGCCCGCGTCGCGTTCAAATCGATGGTCGGTTTGGCGCGCGAGCGGTCGGGGCTTTCCGAGATGGACGCCTATCAGTTCGTGGCTCAGAACACCAAGGCGTCGATCGTGCAACTCGTCGATCCCGAATACACGGTTCTCGTGCGGCTGGAGAAGAACAGGTTGCCGGGCCTCGCGAGCAAATAGCGTGCCTATTTGAAATGCTCCACGTCCTTTTCGTTCTCGCTGCAGAAGTATTCCAGCAGATCTTCGTCAGGGATTAGTGTCACCTTCTGGGTGTACGTAAAGGGCTTCGTGTATGCCTTGGGGTCGTCAATCGTCATTTCTATTTCGAGGTGGCCGGCATCGGAGCGTCGAAATCGTTCGATCACGTGCAGAGCGTCGCTTTGCGGGTGACCCATGCCATCAAGCCAGCCTCGACCGTTGAAGCCGGTTGTATCGACGACGAGCGTGTCGCCATCCCATTTGCCGCTCGAATAACCCATCCATCTCGGCTCCGGATCTTGAACCGGCTTTCGGGCATCAAGAAAAATCTGGCGAAAGACTGTCTCCTCCTCGTAGAGAATCACGATCAATCGAGGCGTCTGAACGATCTTGAAAGGAACTGGTGATGTGTTGATTCGTGGCATACCGGTCGGCTGGCAGTGCGCTGTCGGCGACCCCTGGCCTCCATCTTGAAGCCGCTGCCTGAACAGAGCGGCGGCCCAGGGTTGGAAGGGCGCCTCTGCAGGCTTCAGATCTGCCGTAACATCGATGAAAAACCTGGAAAACGGCATATTCTCCACGTTTATTCGATTGGATGTCGCCTCGCGGTCAGCCAGCCAGACACCCGACAAATCGGGTTTTCCGTCTCGCGCTTTCGGCGCGGGTGCCGAAAGATTCGGCTTGCCGTCACGTGTCCGCGGAATCGAGCCGTCGGAAGACTTCATCCACTGTGCAGAGGCTGGAGCAGGCAACATCAACAGAGTAGCGGCAACGGCGGCGACGATCGAATTCATAGCACCTCCAGTTAGTGAACGCAGGAACGCTGTGTCTCTCATTAACAGGTTGCGGAAAAACTCGAATCGAGCGACTGTAGCGGCGCTCTATGAGCGGTCTTCCCTGAAATCAACGAAATACCGGCGGTCATAGACCGCCGCTACAGTGCAGTTTACCTTCTCGAAGCATTTTTCCGCATCCTGTTAAGTCCTCTGCTCCTTGAGAAATGCCAGAGTGTGGGTGACGCACTCGTCCGCATTGGCAGCGGCGATGTGGTACGCGTCGCTGCGGATGACCACGAGTCTCGAATTCGGAATTTGCACCTGGTAGGCCCGCGCTTTTTCGATCGAATGCATTTTGCTGCGGTCCGCCGTGATCACCAGCGTGGGGGCGGTGATGCGCTGCAAGACGCCCTCCTTCGCAAGATCGAAGTTCGAAAGCGACTGGCTGAGGCCCTTTACGCCCTCTCGATCGGGCCGGGTGAAGAGCGTGTTCCAATACGCGATCATCTCCTTCGACGCGTTCGAACCCAGCCGATCCCGCTGCGGAATTGGCGATGGGTCGGCGATCGCCAGCGGTGACGCCGGCCCGCCAACGACCACGAGTGCGCGGGTGCGCTTCGGATAGTCGGCCGCAAATCGCATCGCAACGGCTCCACCCGTTTTCGCTCCGACGATATGCGCCGAGTCGACGCCGGCCTTGTCCATTACCTGCGTGACGAACCTGGCGAGATTGGCCAGCGAATATTCGAAGCCGCGTGGAACGTTGGAATGGCCCAGTCCGGGCAGGTCCGGCCGGATCAGGCGATACTCCTGCGCCATGCGCGGCACCCATGCGTACCATTCCACGCTGGATTCGTCGTTGCCGTGGATAAGAACCACAGGCTCCGGCTTGCGCCAGGGCTCACCCAAGAAGTCTTCTCTATAGAAGAAATCTTCCTTGTAGTCCTCTTTGACGCTCCTCACGGGCAGGCTCTGAACACGCAACCCGACAGCTGCTAACGCGCCACCGCCGGTCTGCAACAACTTTCGACGCGAGATCGTTCGAGTCATTTGGACCACCTTTCTATTGTAGCGGCGGTCTATGACCGCCGACGATCTCCAGGACCGCAACATCGCCGGCGGTCATAGACCGCCGCTACAGTGTTCACTTCTTGCCCACGTCCGGCCGCGGGTCGGCAACAAAGCCGTCGCGGTTCGGCATCCTGACCTTGGGCAGGCTTTGCGCATCCATTACGGCAGCGTCTCCGATGATGCCGTTGAGGTTCAGAATGTAAGCCACGACCGCGTACACCTGCGGCGGCTTCAGAAGACCGGGCTTATCAAAGGGCATCGCGCGATTGATGTAGTCCCACAGGGTCGTCGCATAGGGCCAGAAGCTTCCCACCGTCTTGAGAGGCCTCGCGGTTCGAAGCGTACCTTGCCCGCCCACGAGGACCGGCCCCACATCTCCTTCAGCCTTTGGCCCGTGACACCGGGAACACTCAGCGGCGAACACTTCTCGTCCTGCCGCGACCGTCCCCGAGCCTTCAGGCAAACCGCCGCCGTCGGGCGCAATCGCGGCTCCCAGGTCTCGGATCTCCTCCGGGGTCGGCGGCCGCCCCACGCCAAACCTGGGCGACTGCGCCGCCAGCGGGATCGCGCTCGCCAATACCAACACCAGCGCGCTATGCCTCCACATTGCTCACCGTCCCGTCGGCACGCACTTTCCAGAACTTCATCCCGTTGAAGTGATAGTTGGAATTGGTTCCTCGCACGGCGATCAGGGCTTCGCGCGAAGGTTGGATGTAGCCGCTTTCGTCTGTCGCCCTGGAGGCGATCACGGTTTCGCGGCCATCGAAACGCCAGGGCAGGCGGAAGCGTGTGAACGCCATCGGAAGCCGCGGCTCTTGCAGTTGTGCAGGCACCCAGGTCCTCCCGCCGTCGGTCGTGACCTCAACGCGCTCAATTCGCCCGAGCCCGGACCACGCAAGGCCGGTCAGTTCGTACGGACCCGGACCCGGCAAGGTCTGCCCTCCCGAAGGAAAGGTGATCACGGACTTGGCTTCCATTTGATAAGTGAAGATTCGCGCCTTGCCATCCGGCATCAGGTCCGAGTACTTCGAGGTTTCGTCTCTCGCCATGTAGGGCTGATCGGTGACCTTCAGGCTGTGGAGCCACTTCACGTTCGTGTTGCCCTCCCACCCCGGAATTCGCAGGCGCAGCGGATATCCCTGCGCGGGGCGAAGGGCTTCGCCGTTTTGTCCGTACGCGACGAGGATGTCGTCCATCGCTTTCGCAAGAGGAATGCTGCGCTCCATCCGGCACGCATCCGCCCCTTCCGCGATCACCCAGCTCGCCCCCGGCCGCACGCCAGCTTCGGCGAGCAGGAGCGACAACAGGACGCCGGTCCACTCGCTGCAACTGACGAGGCCGTAGCTGCGCTGGACGTCTGGCCCCGTGCTCGCGGCCCATTCCGATCCACTGTTGCCACCGCATTCGAGGACCATCGTGCGCGTCACCGAGGGGAGACGCCGGATCTCCGCCACCGATAAGGAGAGCGGCCGATCCACCATTCCGTGAATCACCAACCGGTGCCTGGACGGATCGATCGTGGGGATTCCGGCGTGATGCCGCTCGTAGTGCAGGGAGGAAGGCGTCAGTGTGCCGACCGAGTCCTGCAGCGGCGTGAAACTGGATCCCGTTTCCGGTGTCTTCGATTCCCGCCGCCACCGGACTGCTTTCTCGAATGGTGACCGGTCCCCATAGGGACCGAGCGGTTCCCCCAGCTTGCCTGGGGTTTCAGCCGCAAGGGTCTTTTGCTGTGCCAGCAGCCCTGCGCCTATGGCCGCGGCGCCAATTTGCAGGATGTGCCGCCTGCTCGTTTTTCCGGAGTGTTTCATGGACGCACCTCGGCGCGAGTCTATGCCAACTTATCGTGTTCGCCAAAAAGAATCGACCCGTTTGCTTTGACATCCCAAGTATTCACCTCCTATTCTGATATCTGGAATGCCTGGCATGATGAGAACCCTCCTGGCAACACTGAGCTCCTTCAGGGAACCCTCGATATGCTCATCCTGAAGGTGGCTGCCCTCGGGCGTTTTGCGTATCGCACGAATTCAGGGATTGAGGTACACTGCCGCCTCTTTCTGTGACACTTCAACCGGCGACGCGCCTTCGACCTTCCGAGATCGTTTCCGCTGTTGGCGCGGGCGGAATGGGTGTCTTGTACAAAGCCTGAAGTGGATGAACAAATGACAACAGCAAGGGCCCTGACGGCAAAAACGCGCACGCGCCTGAACAGGAATCAGATTGTGGGCTTTTGGGGAGCGTGGGCAGGCTGGACGCTCGACGGCATGGATTCCTTTATCTATGCGCTCGTGCTGGCACCAGCTCTGACCGAGCTGCTGCCGAAGTCCGGCTATACCGCAACTTCGGGCAACGTTGGATTGGCGGGCTCGATCCTGTTCGCACTCTTTCTTCTCGGCTGGGGCTTGTCGTTCATCTGGGGTCCGCTGGCAGACCGCTTTGGGCGGACCAAAGTGCTCGCCGCGACCATTTTTACCTTCGCGGTTTTCACCGGTCTCGCGGCGACAGCGCAGAGTGTATGGGCATTAGCCTTGTACCGTTTGATCGCCGGTGTGGGCATTGGAGGCGAATGGGCGCTCGCCGGCACCTACGTCGCCGAAGCCTGGCCGGAGGACCGCCGCAAGATGGGAGCGGGCTATCTGCAGACCGGCTATTATGCGGGTTTCTTTCTGGCCGCCGCACTCAACTACACAGTCGGAGCGCATTTCGGCTGGCGTGCGATGTTTTTGACAGGTGTAGTGCCGGTCGTTGCGTCAATCATCGTGTTAACGCGTGTGAAGGAGCCGGACAAATGGAAGAACGCCGGGGTGTCGGCCACGCAAAGCAAGCCGCCTCTCGCCGCGATTCTGAGCGGCACCCAAGCGAAGAGGACGCTTGTTGCAGCAGCGCTGCTCACGGTCGCGATAATTGGTTTATGGGCCGGGGCCGTGTATGAACCTTCGGCAGTTATCCAACTGGCGACGAAAGCTGGCATGACGCCAATCGATGCGGGCAAGATGGCGTCGGTCGCCACGGGCCTCCTCTCGATCGGCACGATCCTCGGCTGCCTGGCTGTGCCACCGATCGCGGAGAAGATTGGACGCCGCAAAACACTCGCGGTTTACTTCGTCGGCATGGCGGCATCCATTGCCGCCAGTTTCGGCTGGGCGTTTTACTTGCCCAACGGCCTCGCGCCATTCATGGCGATCCTCTTCGTGCTCGGTTTCTTCGGCGGCAACTTCGCGCTCTTCAGCCTTTGGCTGCCTGAACAGTTCGAGACGCGCGTACGCGCCACAGCTTTCGCGTTCTGTACATCGGTCGGCCGCTTCGTCGGCGCCGGAGTCAATTTCCTCGTCGGTGCGGCTGTGCTTCGCATGGCAACGCTTGGGATTCCAATCGCCTGTACGGCGATCGCATTCCTGCTCGGTCTCCTCCTCATTCCCTTCGCACCCGAAACAAAAGGACAGAGGCTACCGGAGTAAGAGTCGCGCTTGGGGCCCAATCTGCAATCTGGAAGCGCCCAATCGGCAGATAGGCGAAACCACATCCTTGGGAATGTGAACTTGAGTTTCTGTTCGACCTGCTCTCCGGGCACAAGTCCGGTTTGCCGACTATTTGGGAGTTGGCCTCGGATCGGTAAACCCTTCGGCGTCAGCTAGGACTCGCTCCGCGCGACGCTAACCGGCCGCTTCCGCAGCCCCGTTGACAATATTCAGCGATATGGCTGAACATTACTGAGTCGGCGAACGTCAACGTTGGGCAATCGTTTGGAAACCAAGAAAGGCAACGTCAATGATCTTTGGTGCGCATGTCATTCTCTATAGCAAGGATGCGGCGGCTGATCGTGCCTTCTGCCGGGACACCCTCGGATTTGCCTCTGTAGACGCTGGCCACGGGTGGCTGATCTTCGCGCTCCCTCCTGCAGAAATGGCCGTTCATCCTGCCGACGAGGGTGAGAGGCACGAACTCTATTTCATGTGTGACGACTTGAAGGCCGAGATCGTGGCACTCGGAGAGAAGGGTATCCGTGTGACCGACGTGCAAGAAGCCCGATGGGGTTCGATCGCAAAGATCCGTCTTCCCGGCGGAAGTGAAGTCGGCCTGTATCAGCCGAAGCATCCTACGGCGTTGGCCCTCACCTCGCACTGACCCATCCGAGTACGGAAACAGCCGGGGCACCGAATGTTTTCGATCTGGGTACCACCGTTGCGCGCGCGGCTGGAAGATATTCCCCTTCTGGTGGACTACTTTATCAGCGATTGTGTCGGTCAGGCCAAACGCCTGGTAACAGCTGCCGCACAACAAGTTCTGGATTTATTCCAACAATATTCGTGGCCGGGAAATATCCGGGAACTGCGGAATGTCGTCAAGCGCCAATACGGTTCACTTAAGGATG
>WNFQ01012719.1_pt1 | contig 14208 bp, 17 predicted proteins | sample 5400171 | NCBI WGS metagenome assembly WNFQ01 (sample SAMN13153356, study PRJNA577476) | soil metagenome | isolation source: 20 cm soil under Madrone tree | place: USA:California | collected 2016-06-14
TCGCACTCGGCGCGATTACTACCAGATTGAGTGGCCGATGCGTTCACGGAAGTACGAGTACGGGATCTATGCTGACGAGGTTTTGCAGCATTACTTCCCGCCCTCGCTTGCGATCATCACCAATATCGCAAACGGGTGAAGTTGTTTGTGAGCGGGCAGTGCGTCTCCTCCTCCCACGTCTCTCCAACGGGCGCATTGCCTTTTTGGCAGAGGGGTATCCTCCGACGGGCCCCTCTGCATTTTTCCTAAAACCAACTAAACTATAGGCGGCTAAAATGGCACAAAGTTCCAACATCAGAACACTCCGCTTTCCCGATGAGGCAGATGTGCCTGTTATTTCTATCGGGGGGTTCACTCTCGAGGCGGATGCTAACGGAGAAGTCCAAATCCCTGTTGAGCACCTCGAGCAGGCTCTGGCCCACGGGCTGATCGATGTAGATGCAGAGCGCAGGCAGGCGGACAAGGAAGCGGTCAAGGCCGAGGTCGCGGCAAGGGTGGCTGCACGCAAGTCAGGAAAAACGTCTCGCCCGCGTATCACGCGTTGACGTGAGCAATGCCCAACCCTACCACCTTCAATTTAGCGTCCTTGGACGACTTTCGCCAGTACGCTGGAAAGCAGAATACGGGAGATGACGGGCTGATAACGCGTCTGCTTCTAGATGCGGAAAGGGCGATCTACACGTTCCTCAATCGCCCTGCTTTGGTATCTACCGCATTCACGATAACGATTAATGGTAACGGTCGGGCTCGCATTTCAGTTCCCTATTACCCGTTGAGTGCGTTGACCTCTGTTACCGTATTCAATCGGTGTACCTCTTTTCCCCCGGGGTATTCTCAACCCACTTCAATCCCTTTGGCCTACTGCACGTTCGGGTCAGAGGACGATTCCGACTCAAGGTGGATATACATCATTGGGGGTGGTTACAATTTCTTGAAGGGGGTAAAAAACGTCGTCATCGCAGGGACGGGTGGGTATGGTACAGGAAAGGTTCCTCAAGACATCATCCAGTCCCAACTGGAGATGGTCTTGTTGGAATACCGACGCAAGGACCACATTGACAAGCAGAGCGAGAGCCTTGCTGGGATGAGCACTTCCTTCATTCAAGACGCAATGCCAAAATCGGCCATTGCCAAGTTGAGTCAGTACCGAAACAAGATAGGTTGGTAACGTGAGCATCTTCCCTGTAACCGTCGATTCCTCAGTCCTCAACGTCAGGATCCGTTCCTTCGATGAGAGGGTTAAGGAGCGTCTGCTGAAGGTCATGCGCAAGCTTTCCATTGAGCTCACCACTTATGTGCAGACCCAGAAGTTGAGTGGACAGGTACTTAGGAACAGGACGGGGCAATTGCGTGCGTCGATTCATCCTGTAGGACCCACTGTTACCCCCATAGGGATCACAGCAGGGGCAGGAACCAATCTTTCTTACGCTGCTTTTCATGAGTACGGGTTCACTGGAACTGAGCAAGTTCGAGCGCACTTGCGCGCACTCAAGAGTGGGAAGATGGCTCAGGTTCGGGAGCACGCGAGGGTGGTCCATTACCCAGCCCATTCCTACTTGCGCTCTGCGCTCAAGGATATGGCTGCTACCATTGAAGCCCGAATTAGAGAGGCAGTGATTGCGGAGGCTAAAGCTAAATGAACCGCGAAGCCTCCTACGCTGCGCTCTTTAACTTCCTCCAGATGAACGTGGTTGGTATTACCACCTGGACTAGATTCCTACGGCACTGGACTGATGTCCCGCAAGACGAGATGCCCTATCTCTGTATGGCGCAGGGGAAACAGATTCCTAATTCGGCGAAGGGCAAGCCTACATCCTGGATGTTCCATGGGACATTCCACTTGTACATCTGGACTGATGCGTCCTACAGTGATCCCAGTATGGTCCTGCCCGCCACCATTATGAACAACCTGTTGGACAGTATTGAGCAGGTATTGACCCCGGACAACGTTATGCAGAGCATCACCTTGGGTACCACTTTCATTAGCCACATCAAGTTCGAGGGCGATATCGAAACGGATGATGGTTGGTTGGGGCAGAAGGCTGTTGCGCTAGTTCCTTTTGCCATGAACGTAGCACCATGAGAGGAGATTAAGATGCAATTTGCGTTTGGTAGTGGAGCACTGTTCGGAACTCGGACAGACATAGCCAACCCAACCCCTCGACAGTTTGGAATCCTGCAAGATGGTTCGGTTGACTTCTCATTCACGGTCAAGAAGCTAAATGGGACGTACCAGTTTCCTGTTGCTGTCGCTCGCGGGGTTGGTGCCATCACAGGAAAGGCTAAGTTTGCTAACCTGAACGCGGGGATGCTTAACGACCTGTTTTTCCAGGGGACGGCGGCTGCCAACGAGCTTCGTACTGCGATCAACGAACCCGGTACAATTCCTACGACACCCTATCAGGTTACAGTTACCAACTCCGCAACATGGACAGCAGACCTGGGTGTCTTCAATCGTACCACGGGTCGCTTTATGACTCAAGTTGCCTCCTCACCGGCGACGGGTCAGTATTCAGTCGCGGCGGGGGTCTACACGTTCGCGGCAGCAGATACGACCAATACTGTCTATATCTGCTACACCTACACCTTCACTAGCACCTTCGGTGAGGTCATCACCATCAACAATCAACTGTTGGGAACCATTCCACTGTTCTCAATGACCCTGTCCCAGAACTTCGGAGGTAACCAAATCAATCTACACCTTAACCAAGCAACCAGTTCCAAATTGATGTTCGCGACCAAGCTTGAGGACTTCCAACTCCCTGAGTTTGACTTTGACGCCTTCGCCGACACGGCAGGAAACATCGGAACGATAAGTGTCGCTCAAGGCTAATTGAAGGACACAAACTAAAATGAACCAGGCGAAATTCAAAGGCAGAACCCATGTGCTGGGTGGAGAGGAGTACGTTATTCCTCCTCTCTCCCTAGCGCAGGCTGAGGAAATGGAAAATGTTGTTGCCACCCTTCAGGATGCCACTAAACCCTTGGCAGAACGTCTCGCGCTTATGCGCAAGATAGTCGGGATGGCTATAAGGAGGAATTACCCAACCTTCGACGTGGAGATGTTAAAGGACCTTCTTGACCTAGGTAACTTCAGGGAGGTTCTTGACAGTGTACTCAATCGGAGTGGCTTCAAGTTGGGAGAGCCTAAACCGGGGGAGTCCGGGGTGGACAAATGAGTACATTGCCCACTCTCTTAGCTTCGAAGAGGTCGAGGTTCTTCAGGCGTACTGGAGAGAAAACCCTCCAGTCCATCTTCTTGTCAAGTGGTACGTCGGGTATAAGCCTGAAATGCTCAAGTTGCCCGAAGCACCCACGGTCGGTAAAACGGGCACCATTGTTGACCTTCTTGCGATTCTTGGGCAGGGTCCAATACATGCCGGGGCTACTATAAATGGCTGACGACGTAAGCGTAAGCTTTGGTGCAAACCTCGAGGGTATCCTCGCTGGGTTCCAAAGCATAAAGAACCAAGGGCAACAAACTGCGGATGGGCTTACTGAGGTCTTTAACAGTATTGAGGCCGCGGTAGGGACCTTGGGTGCTGCACTGGCAGGCATCACAGCCATACTGGCGGGCGGTGCTGCGTTTGAGGAAGCAGTAAAGACCGTTACCGACTTGAATGATACCATCAGGCTGTTGACGCTAACAATGGGTACAACCGCTGAGGAGGCGTCTGTACTCAACGTGGCTCTGCATGACATTGGGTCTGACGCGGGGACCTACGAGGCTGCATTCAACAAGTTCGCGCGCACGATGCGCACGAATGAGGAGGCCATAAACAGCTTTGGGATTACCACGCGTGATTCCGCAGGTCATCTGCGCGATGCCAATACTGTATTCATGGAGGCGCTCAAGTCGGTAAACGACTACAAACCTGGTCTGGATCAAACTATTGTGGCCATGACCATGTTTGGGCGTAGTGTGCAATCAGTGCACCAACTCCAGCTGTTGCTCGGGCTGGATATGGATGAGGTCAAGGCTAAGGCTACAGCCTTAGGTCTCGTCATAGGGGATGAGGAACAGGAGGCATTGCTCAAGTACAAAATTGCCATGAACGAGGCAAAGGATGTTGGAGAAGGAGTTTGGCATGGGATTGGTGTGCAGTTGATCCCTGGGTTAACTGCACTGGCTCAAGCCTTCTCAGGCATAGGTCCGACGATTGTGTCGGTCACCAATGATGCCATGCGCATGTTTATAAATGCGTTGGATGTGATCAAGGATTTGGACCTACTAACAATTGATTCCATAAACCAACTGTGGAGGGCTGTAGTTGCTCTCCTAACTGACACCCCAGGGAAGGTAGAGTTCTGGAAGGACCTGTGGATTATAGCTTTCACACTAGCCAAGGAAGCGGTTCAGTCCCTCGTTATAGGAGTTCAGGTTTCGTTTACAATCATTATGGGGGTATTTACCCAGGTCATTGACTTTGTGGATGGTCTGATTAATGCCCTAGATGACCTTGCTCACTTGAGAGGAAAAGCTGCTCTTGAGGACATGGGTAAAGCATTTAAAAAGATGGGGGATGATGCTGCGGAGTCTTGGGTTAGACTACAGAAGGAGGTAAACGACACATTAACCTTGTTCGAGAAGGGAATACCAGAAAAGAATTTTGGTATCACAGGAGAGGAGTGGGAGGATAAGAAGAAACCAAAGGGGACTAAAGAGGCGCCTGGTGCTACTGCTCCAGCTGACCAATCCCCAATCCTCAAGGCACAGATTGAGGCTCAAAAGGCTTTGGACAAGGAGGGGATTGCAGTTGCCCTGGCCATGTACGAGGACTACCACAAGCAGAGTAAGATAGATTTACAGACCTATTTCGCGACCAGGTTGGCACTCACTCAACAGGCCATAGACAACGAAATATCGGCAAGGAATAAGTTATTGGAGCTTGCTAGAACTGCTGAGAAGGTGGCTCCAGATGACAAGGGTAGAATAGCTGCACAGGCAGAGCAGGTAAAACTAGAAGGTGAGATTGCGGTCCTCCGGGCTAAACGTGAGGAGGCTGCTATTGAGTCAGGGCGCAAGGAGGCGGATGCAGAGGCTAAGCTAAACCTGGAATTGGTCACTATTCGAGAGAAGACTAATGCCAAACTTGCGGCCCTCGACGAAAAGAGGATGAAGTCTAGCCTTGACTACCAGAAGGCTATGGGGATCATCAGCGAGCAGCAGTACGTGGCAGGGATGGAGTCTCTGGAAACTAAACGTTACGTGAAGGAGAAGGAAGGGTTGGAAACACGGCTCGCACTTGTGCAAGATGACGCGAAGAAGCGAGCGGAGATCATTGGTCAGCTTGAGATCCTGGAATCGAACCACCAATTGAAGCTTACCGAACTTGAGCGCCAAGGTGAGCAGGACCGGATGAAGTACGTCAAGGAGGGTCAAGACGCTATTACCAGCAATACAGAAACCGCGATTCAGAAGATGATCGAGGGACACACCAAGTTAAAGGATATCCTCATGTCCTTTGCGCAAAGCATAGAGGCAGCGTTTGCCAAGATTGCGGCGCAGAAGCTTACTCAAAGCCTCGTGGGTCCTGGGACTGCTGGTGGGGGGTTTTTAAGTTCCCTGCTTGGATCGTTTCAATATGGAACCCCAAGTGTTCCTGAGACGGGGATTTACCAGCTACACGAGGGAGAGAGGGTTGTACCCAAGGATCAGAATGTGTCCGGTGGAACAGGCGCTCCGTTGACGGTTTACAATACGTTCAACGTCCCGGCCGAAACTACCTACGAGTCGAGGGCTTTGATTGCCTCAACTATAGGTAGGACGTTGCAAGCAACCAGAAGGAACATGTAAAGTGCCTGGTGCCTTTCTTGAGTCCCCTCGCTTCCCCGATGACCTGGCGGTGTGGGCTAAGTCTGGTGTTGGCTTTTCGAATCAGGTCATAACGCTAAAGAGTGGGAAGAGGGTAAGGAATCAAGTTTGGGTGTACCCACTAGCTAAATTCGACGTGGTCAATGCCCTGCGGTTAGCCGGGTTGAGCGGGGTGCCCGCTGCTAACTACTCGGTCCAGGTCCTACGTGATTGGATTATCGTCATGCAGGGACAGTACAGTGGGTTCAGGTTTAAGGATCACACCGATTTCAAGGACGAAGGTAAGGGTGTTTTTGTAGAGACGCCTGACAGCGCTCGAACCGTTTTTCAGATGGCAAAGAATTACACTGTGGGTGCGGTCACGGTTCAACGCGCGATCTACAAGCCAACAGTCTCCCCTGCTACCAAGGTTTACGATAACGCGGTGTTGGGTTCTCCTACAGTTGATACCACAACAGGGCTCGTTACGTTTGGCTCTGCTCCTGCCACTGGGCACACATTGACTTGGACTGGGGACTTCGATATACCGGTAAACTTTGCGGTGGACATGCTGGAATATGCCTTGGACCTCGGGGCTATGTACACGGTACAGTCCATCCCCCTAGTTGAGCAGAGGCAACCGTGAAAACGTTAACTTCCGGTTTCATAGCCGACCTGCAGAGCGACACCCAAACATTCAATACCTGTTTGTCCATCGTTCGTCTCGATGGACAAGCGTTCTACTTCACTGACTGTGATCAGCCCATAGTCTTCGGTGGTCATACCTACGACCCGACCGAAGGCTATTCCCCAACCAAGATGCAAAGTTCGGCTGATCTGACAGTTGACCATGCAGAGGTGATAGCCTATCTTCAGTCAGGCGTCTTCACCGAGGCCGACTTGATGGCTGGCAAGTGGGACGACGCTACGGTGCGTCTGTTCATGGTAAACAGGAAAGCCCTTTCCCACGGCGCCTACGAAATGCGCTACGGTATATTGGGTCAAGTTACCATCACCAGTCCGAGTCAGTACCAGGCCGAACTTCGAGGTCTCACTCAATGGCCTCAAAAACAGATGGGGCGTTTGATAACTCCCACGTGCCATTGGGTTCTTGGGAACTTGAACGCGCTAGGGGCGGTCCCCTGGTCACATTGCCCCGTTGATCTTGTGGCACTCGCAGTTACGGGTGTGGCGGTAACAAGCGTCACGAACAATCAAGCGTTTCACGCCTCGAGTCTGGGTCAACCTAATGCCTATTTTGCGTATGGATTTCTTACCTGGACAAGTGGGTTGAATAACGGCCGCTCTGTTGATATCCAGGCTAGCGCGATGTCCGGAGGTTCAATCGTTTTGCAATTGCCAATGTTGAATAACATCCAGGTCGGTGATCTGTTTACCATTTACCCGGGCTGCATGAAACGCCGTAAGGAGGATTGCCACGATAAGTTTAGCGTCGTGTTTGGATTCGGAGGGTTCCCGAACTTACCCGGTATGGACAAGATGATTCGCCCAGGAGGTGTGTGATGGTCACGCGCGCGCAAGTAGTTGAGTGCGCACGTAGCTACATCGGAACTCCTTGGCATCATCAGGCGCGGGTCAAGGGCCCTAAGGGAGGTATTGACTGCGCTGGTCTTGTCATCTGCGTAGGCGAGGAATTGAAGCTGTTTGAGAAGGTTGTCGAGACCCCTAACTACTCTCGCTATCCGGATGGGTCACTGCTTCCTACGTGCGCGAAGTACATGCAGCCGATTCTTTCACACACTGCACGTCCTGGTGATGTGCTAGTCTTCACCTTCGATGTTGACCCACACCACATGGGGATCGTGGCTGAATTCGATGGTCAGCTGACTGTGATTCATTCCTACGCGCAGGCGCGCATGGTAGTAGAAAACAACATCGATCCTACTTGGCGTCCGCTGATTCGAGGAGCCTTCGCGCTTCCGGGAGTCAAGTAAGTGGGCCAGAACGCCGGCCAGATCGCACTAGAAATAGTTGGTACCGTAGTTGGGGCGTATTTCAACTACCCGCAACTTGGTTTTGCTTTGGGTGCCCTTGCGGGCAGCACAGCCTTCCCGACCAAGATCGACGGTCCGCATACCAAGAATCTACAGGCAATGAATGCGTCCTACGGGATGATGTTGCCATTCGGGTATGGTAACTTTCGTGTGTCCACAACGTTGATTGAAGAAATACCAATTGTTGAGGCCGGTACAAATACTGGTAAGGGCGGTACTTCTAATACAACCTATTCCTATTATGGTTGGTTCGCAGTAGCCTGTCACGATGGACTGATAACTGATATCCGCAGGATTTGGGCTAACGGGATCTTGATTTACGATGTGAGCGATTCCGCAACTCCCGCAACCTTGCTGGCATCGAATCAGTTTCGCGCGAAGTATCTCACTGTCTACAAGGGTGACTTTGTTCAGGGCCCGGACCCAACGCTTCAATCCTTCCCTCAGAACGGGGTAGGGAACACACCTGCCTATAGAGGAACTGCCTACATCGTCTTTCGTGGTATTCCTCTTGCCAATTACGGAAACGTTCTTCCCTCGATCAACGTCGAGATAGCTAACGTTGCCTCGTCTTTGGTAATCACTAAGGTTTGGGAGAACGCTGCAACCGGTTTTCACTTCAATGCCTTCGCAGATATGCCTTACTTGACGGGTTTCTCTGGAGGGGCCTGTCGCGCGATCAAGAAGACATTGACCTTCTACAACAGCTTCACTGGAACATACCAGGTTTCGTTGACTGACGGGAGTTCGCTCGGCAACGACACGCCGACTGGGTACGAAAACTCGATCAGCAGCGGCCCGCTATTCCTTGATCCTGCCAATCAGCACATGGGCATGATCATGATTCAGACGAGTGGTCAATCGGGTGTTTTCTCACACGCACTGGGGAACATTGTCGGGCACGCTTCGACTACCTCAGCAGCTAGCCTGTACGTCTGCGACACGGGATCGTTCTCCATCTTGGGTGATGTAATACCCAACCTTACGCTGCCTCCCGGAGTGACGGGAACATGGCAAATTACTGGAGCGTTTCCCTCTGCTGATTGGGGTCATCTCGCAGTCATCACACACGACACGGGTAGTGGTAAGTACTGGCTGCACGTGGTAACGATTAATTCGAATAGTCCAGGCAGTGAAGTAGCTTATTACCAGTTTACCAACAACTCGGACGGCGCCGCAGCATCAAACCCGCCTCCTGGAGATGTGGGTGCGTGGGTCGATCCGTACTTTGATATCGCCAGTGATACGATGATGGAGTCAAGTCTCACGTCGTTCTGGCACATCGATGGGTCGGGTGGCGGTAATACTGCGCGCTATTTCAACTTGTCGGGAGGTCAAGTAGTTCAAGCTGCTAACCTCACCTACTCTGCTCTGGTAGGCGTCGGTTGGGCCTCTATCTACGCGGACAGTGGCATACTTGTCTACATGGCGGACGATATCTGTCTGAGCTCCGGTATTCCTGCTGGTAATATTGATACCACAGCGCTGACTGATATGGTCTGGGGGTTTTGGGTTGATCGACAGATGACAGGTCGTGCTGCGCTTGAAGCGCTTATGCCGGCCTGGTGGTTTGACGCAGTAGAATCTGATACCAAACTCAAGTTTGTGCATCGTTCCTCGACCCCTGTTGCCACAATTACCCTGGACGATATGGGTGCGGAAGTCGGGGATAAGGTTAGTACACAACCTTTAAGCTTCACACGTGGTAGTGAGATCGAGCTCCCAACGCAGATCAACCTTACCTACTACGCTATCTCAGCCCAGTATCAACCAGGACTACAGTACGCGCGCAGAATCAGTACCAGCCAGCAGAACAACATCCAGTCCATCGATACGGCAGCGGTGATGGATGATACACAGGCGGCTGTTGCTGCGAATATCATCTTGTGGGACATACTAGCTGGTAGGACTGTATTCAAGTTCGCAACCTCCTATAAGAGTGTGAGCGGGTCGGTGCCGTTGGCTCAACTTGAGCCCACCGACTGCATTTACGTCAACAGCGGTAATGAACTTTACCTGTCCCGGTTGACGCGCAAGACAGAGGGGTTAGGCAAGATAGAGTGGGAAGCTACAGCCTGCGCGCCTGTCTACTCACAATCAGCAGCGGGCGGGGCTGTCACCTCGAGTCAGCCTGTAGGTGGGGTAATACCAACCACTGCTGTGATCATGGATCTACCCCCGCTGCGTGACGCGGATGGCGCAGGCTCGAATCTCTACGTGGCAATGTACGGGTCAACTGGTTGGCCTGGTGCTACGCTGTTCAAGTCATCTGACAGTGGAATCACATGGGTTGCGGGTGTGTCACAGGGAGCGCTCTCAACAGTAGGTAAAGCTACTACGGCGCTTGGTGATTGGCTTGGCAATAATATGTTTGACGAGGGTAACACCGTCGATGTTCAGATATTGAGCGGCAACACTCTCTCATCGTTGCCAGAACTTTCCATCTTGAATGGTGGCAATGTTGGTCTGTTGGGTAACGAGATTTTCCAATTCAAGAATGCTGTCCTTGTGACCGGGACGACCTACAGGTTGTCTGGTCTTTTGCGCGGGCGCTTTGGGACAGAGTGGGCATCGGTCGGGCACGGAATCGGGGAACGCTTCGTGCTGTTGAGTTCTCCAGGTGTGATCCAAGTTCAACCTACGCCTACCTCTGACATTGGTCAGCCACGTATCTATCAAGCAGTCACAGCGGGTCAAGCGATCGGTAGCGGTGTACAGCAGACCATCACAGAGAAGGGTAATACACTTGTCTGTTTCTCGCCTGTGCTGTTGAATGCGGGAGGTGCAGGCTACTACGATGACATCATCCTAACGTGGACGCGGCGCAATCGAATTACGTGGCAGTGGCTTGAGAGCGTGGATACGCCGATGAGCGAGGCAACCGAAAGTTACCTTGTCTCAATCTTCAATGGTGCAACGGTTGTTCGCACGTTCACTGTAGGTACGCCGACGGTAACCTACACGCTCGCGCAACAGATCACGGACTTTGGCGGAAGCGGCCTGAGTACTATCACGTTCGGGGTACAGCAGATATCGGCAGTGACAGGGCCGGGGAACATGGCAAAGGCTACGATCACGTTACCGCCTCACGCCTATATACCAACCACCTACACCAAGGTCCTATCTCTAACGCAGGGGACATCTGTTGCTCTGAGTAAATCGTATGTGCAACCAAAGGCACTTACGATATCTCAAGGTACTAGTGTATCGCTCTCAACCACGTTCATCAGTGGCAGTGGTACTACTTGGGACCCAGCGAAGACTCAATCTAATCAAACGCTTTCGAATGCCAATCTAACAGTCTCCGCGACTACTCCGGCCTCTGCGGCGCGTGGCACTCAAACTACTGCCAGTCACAGCACGGGCAAGTTCTACGTTGAGATTACAGTCGATGCAGCAACCTCCGGACCGTCTGTGGATAATGCCCTACTCCCAGGGGTATGTGATGCAAACTGTAATGGAAGCCTTTCCACTGAGCAAAATATTACTTATGGTGGATGGGGGAGTGGTGTTGGTGGAGGCTATCTTGTTCTCAATAATAGTGTGATTGCTACCGGTCTTGCAACCTATCAGACAGGAGACATAATCGGCATTGCGCTAGATTGTGCTAGCGGAGGAGCCCCGGTAATCAAGTTCTACAAGAACAACGTACTCCAATACACCTACACTGCCTCAAGCTGGACCGCTCCGTATTTCATCTTCTGTGCGGCCTATTCCGGATCAAGCACCCTTTGTCGAGGTACTGGAAACTTTGGAGGTTCTGCATTTACTTACACACCGCCAGCCGGCTACACGGGAGGCTTCTAAAATGGCAGATGGACCAACTAGCATCATTGACCAAATCAGCAGCGCTCAGGCTCAGAAGGAGGTCACGGCGAATGCGGATATTGACTCTCTCACGCCGTCGGCTTTGGGCGCCCGACGCGCCGCCGCGTGCATCGGGCTCACGTGGGGGTATTATGGGGGTCCCTACCGCGACGGCAGCAATGTGCTACAGAGAAAAGCCAATGGTACGATTGCGATGTCAGCTAGTACGGTCAATTACGTGGAATTCAATAAAACCACTGGGGCTGTAACCACCAATACTACGGCATACACGTCGGGTCTGATGCCACTGTATCGGGTGACCACAGGTGCTACCACGATCACAAGTTGGCTTGATGATCGAATACTAACCTTCGCTACCACACCTTGACCACCGATCAATCACTCAAACTGCATAGCAGCAGTCCAGCAATTCTTGCAATTGCAAGTCACGCGTTCCTGTTAGTCTTCTATCGTGTGATGTGATCCGTCAGAGCGGAGAGGACTGTGTTGGCTGAAGGTTTAGCGAAACAGAAGTTTGACCTACTGCTTGTTGAGACGAAGCGTAGGATAAGGCTTCCTCGCGTTCGCTTGGCGCTGGTCAATATAGCTCTGGTCGTTGCCTCAATCCTTCTGGTTGGTTCTCTTGGGTACGTCTTCTTTCATCAAGCTGACAGCAACCATGCCTCTCTGCACGAGGATTTGGAGTCGATTGACCACAAGATAGTTCAGGAACGAGATGAGCGCAAGACTGATACGCGCGAGATCCATGCTGAGATAAAAACCTTGATAATGGGTGTAGGTGCTCAAGCACCTATAGGTCCTGCTGATGCTCGCAAGGTCGGGGCAAAGAAGGTAACTAATCTCATTGACCAGCTGATTCGGGACGAGGGGGTATCACTCAAACCCTACCTGGATCAGACAGGGCACGTAACGATAGGGGTTGGCCGTAACCTAACAGACGTTGGGGTAGACAAGGTTACTACGGGGTTGATGTTGAGGCAGGACATTGATAACGTGCGGTCGCAGCTGGTCACGTTAGGTTGGTATGCGTACACGGGTTTCTGTCTCAGACGAGTATCGTCCATGCCTATGAGAGGCAGGATTGGTTTAGTGCGGTCACTGCCTTGTCTGAGACGAAGTGGTGTGTAGTAGTGACTGTGCGTTGTACCAGGTTGATGAAACAGATTGAAACAGGAGAGTGGCAATGAGAGCGTTTTTTGACCTTGTTCGGCATTTGGGTGGCAGTGACACGGTTATTTGTGTAGCCATCTGCGTTGGGGTATTCATTGGTGACTACCTGCTGTTGCACATTCTGCGCTTATTCCAGTATCCTGCCATGTAGGAGGTCAAAAATGGGCGACGATGAGAAGCCAGCAAAGGCTCAACTAGGTATCGGGCTTTGGATCACGATCATCTCCACAGTATGCTTGGTGATTGGTCAAGCGGGGTTACTTCTGATAGGGGGAATAACCTTCTATATCAATACCAACAACGACCTGGGATTCTTGAAGTCAACCTTCAAAGAGACCATGCCTGCTATAGGAAAGGAATTGGAAGAGCTACGCACCAATTCCCAAATCAGCAAGGTAACAGAGAGTAACCTTGAGCAGCGTATGAAAGCGGCAGAGGATGAATTGAGGAGGAGAAAAAGATGACCAATTTCGAACAGGCAATGCAACGGCTATTGCCTATTGAAGGTGGGTACGTCAACGACCCAGAGGACCCCGGAGGAGAGACCAAGTACGGAATCTCAAAACACACGTACCCCGATGAGGACATAAAGAACCTGACCATCGAGCGAGCGAGTTTCCTCTACAAGAGGGACTTCTGGGATGTGGTACATGGGGATAGCCTACCCTTCGTTATCGCTGATCAGCTACTAGACTTCGCAGTCAACGCGAGTCCACAGACTTCGATACGCAAGGGTCAAGAGGCATTAGGGGTTGTTGATGATGGACACTGGGGACCGGTTACTCAAGCTGCCATGAATGCAGCTAACCCGGGGGTCTTTACTGCCAAGTTTGCTGCGCGCAAGATTAGGTATTACACAAGCCTTAAACCTGAGAAGTTCGCGCATGATGGGGCGGGGTGGATGAACCGAATTGCAACCGATCTTGACTATGCAGCGGGGGATATGGTATGAGTATAATCGGTGATATCTTTGGTGGCGGTCAGGTTGCTGACCTGATCAAGGAAGGTCTGAAGATAGCCTTTCCTGATCCCGCAAAGCGAGCAGAGGCAGAGGCGGCACTACTCAATGCGCAGAACGCAGGTGCGTTCAAGCAGATGGATCAAGATTTCCAGGTCCAGATGGAACAGATCAAGACCAACGCGATTGAGGCTGCGTCACCTAGCTTCTGGGTCTCTGGGTGGCGCCCCGGTGCAGGTTGGGTTGGGGTAGTATCACTCTCGCTGATCTACATTCCGAAGGCTATTGTGCTAACTACCTTCTGGTGTATTCAAGCCTACTACGTAGTTCACGCATGGGATGGACATGGACCACTATCGCTTCCAGCTTACCCAGATTTGGGTGTTACGGACGTACTCGGCTTACTGGGCGCTCTGCTGGGTATCGGGACGATGCGGACGGTT
>WNFQ01002145.1_pt1 | contig 14207 bp, 14 predicted proteins | sample 5400171 | NCBI WGS metagenome assembly WNFQ01 (sample SAMN13153356, study PRJNA577476) | soil metagenome | isolation source: 20 cm soil under Madrone tree | place: USA:California | collected 2016-06-14
TCGATCGCATTCTTGCTCGCCATGTTGACGATTGCACCGCGGCGGCGCGGCACCATACGCCGGGCAATGGCCTGGGCGACGACGAACATGCCGGTCAAATTGACGTCGAGGACGCGCCGCCGCTCTTCCATAACCTGTACATGCGCGGTGATGCCGGCGGCGCGAAGTTCGCAAACCGCGAGATCAAGGGTTCTGGGCATGACAGTCCGGGATCGCGCTATCGCGGCCGAATGCATCGGCAATGGCGCGGCCGATACCGCGTGCCCCACCCGTCACGAACACATGCTTGCCTTTGAGACCATTGGGCATGTTTCCCTAATGTCAGCAGCGCCAGGACGGTGCAAAGCGCAGCGCGATGCACCACTTTCGCGCGCGGAACTGCGTCACGGAACGAGGGTAATGTCATTGACTTGAGACTCACGGAACCGTAGGTTTTACCAGTAGGATTTCGCTCCATTCTTCATGTCAGGCAAATCCTGAATCCGGAGCTAGTCCATCAGGGTGGACGCTAAGAATGACAGTTCATAATCGTTTGGGATGGATTGATTGTACCGATGGAAATGCCGCGACCGCCCTCATGCAGGCGGTCCAGCTGCCTTGGGTAATTCAGAAATGGGATGCGGAAAACGCGTTGCAAGCGCTGAGCGAGCGGCAGCCCGATGCCATCGTGTTCGACTTCTGCGACGCGTCGAAAGAGAATCTGCGGTTGCTCCTCACGGTCAAGCGTCGATATCCCGCGATACCGATATTGATGGTCACGGAAGAGCATAGTGAAACCCTGGCGATATGGGCGTTTCGTGCGCGGGTATGGAATTATTTCGTCAAGCCTGTGTCGATCCGCGAGTTCAACCGCAACTTGACGCAGCTTGCCAAGGTGATAGCCGCGCGAGGATCCTCGAGCCGCGAGATTGAACGCCCCAGCAGCACATTCCCGGGTCAGTCCGACGCAGGTGGGAACTCGCCTGGGGTGGTCGATCTCATCGCTGAAACGATGCGCCGCGATTATGCAAGGGAACTGCGCGCCGGTGACCTCGCGCAATCCTTGAAGATGAGTCGCTTCCAATTCTGCCGGCTGTTCAAGCGAAGTTTCGGATGCAGCTTCCGCACCTACCTGACGCGCCTGCGGATAGGGTCAGCGTGCCGTTTGCTCAGTAAATCGGGGGGTGCTGCGTCGGTGACCGAGGTGGGCTTGGCAGTGGGCTTTCAGGACGCATCCTATTTCGCGCGCATGTTCCGGCAGGCGACCGGCGAGAGTCCCTCTACGTACGCCCGAACGGCGGTAAAGCCGACAGACCCGGAGGCGTCAGTCTTTGAGGAAGCGGACGATATGGACGAGTATATTTCCGGACAAACGGAGTTGTTTGCAGCGACAGGCTCGGACTACTAATTACCGTCCACGGCCAGGTGGTCCGGAGCATCGCGAGCTACCGAGCTACGTCATGCAGTCCCACTCGTCCAGCCTCGAAAAGCGAAAAATTTCCTCGGGTCGCGAGCCTTTCGCGGGCTCTCGCGGTCGTTGGATTTCATCTCGTCCCGCTCATGGCAGGCCATATTCAACAGAGGTTTCCTGGGAGTCGATCTCTTCGTTCTTCTGAACGGATTTATCCTCACCACTGTGTACAGCAAAGAATTGAACGTGCGTCGTTTTTTTGTGGGAAGCGCTGCCAGAACGTATCCATTGCATCTTTTCACCCTCGCAGGGTTGCGGCCTTGTTTTGGCAGAGCACAGGAATATTCGGCCGACTCCCCTCGTATGCAACCTCACCATGGGTTGTGTCAGCGTGTCGCCCGCCATGAATCGGTCAGCCAAAACCACGGTCGGAACGGCTATGCCGCTGTGACCGCCCGATCTTCTCCGTATAATGCGAGAAGTTGCAGCTAATGAGTCTATCCGCCAGCACGGTGAGAGACTTGTGGCAACGGTCAACCGCGTTTGAATAACATCATAGGGAGCGAAGAATTGCGTGAATGGCAACACTTCTTGTTCCCTCGTACACAGGCTTCGCGGTCGTACCGATATGCTCATACGAGCGGAACAATGAGATGATTCGTGGCCTCCCTTCCAATAACACTGACGTTGGAGCCAGGCGTTCGCTTGCTGACATTTACGTTAATTGGTTTCTCAGGGTATGGGGTGCGCGCGACGTTCGGCCATGGCGGTTGCGGGCTGTTTTCTTTGCCGGCTTGGCGCTGATTTGCGGCACAACGGCCCTGGTGGGTGCGGTTCCGACCCGAGTCTTTGGGCATGACATCTTTTTCTTGCTGGACAACGGATGGCGGGTGATCAATGGCCAACGCCCGCATTTGGATTACTACAGCCCATGGGGCCCGGTCACATTCCTCATCACTGCAACGGGCCTAACGATCTCCCGCTATTCCGTAGATGGGGTTGGATATGGCAATGCCCTCGTGGCCTTACTCATCGGGAGTTGGACTTTCTATCTTGCCAAGAATCGCCTGACGCCGCCGATTCGGCTCATCCTCAGCTTTTTTCTTGCTGTGTTGGTCGCAGCACCCTACGCGTTGGGCACTTCTCCTATCTTGTCTAGCCATGCCATGGTTTACAACCGCTATGGGTATGCTCTTCTCGGCTTGATCGTGCTCGAATCATTCCGCTCATCCAGCGGCGACGGACGGGATACGAGAGCGGAATGGATAGGCGGCATTTCGACGGGCATCGCCCTTAGCCTCACGTTATTTCTGAAAGCCAGCTACTTTTTGGTTGCAGTCGCGGTTGTGATGATTCTCACGGCGTTCCTTCGCCGCCTTGCAATTCAGCGCATCGCAGGCTTGTGCTTGGGAAGTTTCTTCGCGGCGCTCTGCATGTTGGCGTATTTACATTTCGACGCGGTGGCTATGATGAGCGATCTGCGGATGGCAGCGGACGCCAGAGCGGAATCTCTGGGCATAGGGATCCCTATATTTAACCTCCTGAATCACACATGGTTTCTGCTGGGAGTCCTTGCTTTCGGCAAGGCCTCCGCACTTATGTTCGGGAGCCGCGTTCCGTGGTGGCGCGGGTGGCGCTTGCCCGCTGCAGGGTCTTTTTTCTTTTTCGTCGACATCGCTCTCATGTCGAGCAACGCGCAAGCAGATGGGTTTCCGATATGCGCCGTCTTCGCGCTCCTCGTGTTGAACGAGGTCATTGAGGATCAGAAGACTGTGCCGGCTCACGCAGCGCCGCCGACACTTTCTTACTGCGCAGCGGCACTGTGCATTGGTCCGCTGCTGTGTATTCCACTATTCGCGTCGGACCTGACGGGAATCGCGTACGGAGCGTGGAACAAAGCGCGGCCATCTCCCGCGACTGCGCCGCATTTTACGACGCACAATTTAAAGCCTCTACTCTTGTACGATACCGACGGATATCACCCGCGCAGTAACGGACGTATCTACACTACCTACGTGAATGACGGTGTTGCTCTTCTGGAACGCGTGACCCGCCCGGAGGAGAGAGTTCTGACGATGGACATGGTGAATCCTTTTCCATATGTCATGGGGAGACGACCGCCCCGGGGAGGTATTGCCGCGATGGCGTATCATTACACGTTGAGCGATGGCCATCGGCCTTCCGACGACGCGTATTTTGGAGATGCTGATATCGTGATGGTGCCCAAACATCACGCATCAGAGGACGTGTATTACACTGATTTTTGGAAAGCTTACGAGCCGGGCCTGCGCCAAAGATTCACGTTGATCGCGGAATCGGATTGGTGGCTTGTATACAGACGTACGGGACACGGGCCGTAGCTGGGACCGCCGCTGCTCCGATCACGGCGATCCGGGCCAGCGTGTGCAGCAATCCGTCTGACGCTTACCGCCGAGGCCTGGCACGAATGAACATCTGTTTACCGAGCGGCTTTACTGGGGAGGAGAGATAAGCGGCGATCAGCCACGGCGATACCGGCAACCGCGATTTGACCGTCAACGGCAGAAACCGCGGTATCACCTGGATTACCTCATATCCGTTTGCAGTCAGGAAATCGGCGAGACTGACATGCGAATATACCGAGACGTGGGTGTAATCGTCGAAGTACTCTCGCGCCGCATACCGATAGTTTGGCTGTAGAATATTGAGCGTTCCGTCAGCCGTCAGTTTCGGACGAAGGCACTCCAGCACCCTCGCAAACTCTTGCTGGGTCATGTGCTCGAACAGGTTGCTCGCGAACGCGAAGTCGACCGCGGCTGCCGATAGAAAGCCAAGGTCGGTGGCCGGGCGGATCTCTGCCTCCACGCCCGGAGCGAGGTGAAGTGGCAGATCGGGCCAAACATCCAGCGCGATACGCCGTGTCGCCACGACATGATTGATGAAGCTGCCGTAGCCGGAGCCGAGATCCAGCACGCAGAAATCAGCCGGAATCAGTCGGCTGAAGTAGAATCGCCAGAGCGCCTCCCACACGACATCCCGCCTCGGATCCTCGATGAGGCGTGACGAGTGATAGTTCAAATGCGGGCACGCCACGATCGCTGGCCGAGCCTCGATCGCCAGCCGAAAAGTATTCCCAACATCATGCGTAGCCCCACGTGCAGGGCTCGTCCGTTATTGCTGTTACCGCCCTTGCTGACTCCCACACGCGGATGGAAAGTTACCGGGCATTCCACGACAGAATACCCCTCCGCCAGCGCCGTATCGAGGAAATACGCGTTGAATTCCAGGTTTATCGTAGGATCGAGCACCGGTATGAGATGACGCAATGCGTCTCGGCGGCATAGCTTGTAAGTGGTTCCCACATCCGTCAATGTACATCGCCCAAGATGCTTGGTCTCCAGCAGTTTGCCGACGAATACGTTGCCATAATACATAAAGGTACTTAATTGAGTACTGTACTGCCGGAGCATTTCCACGGTCCGTGTGCCGTTGACGATATCTGCGTGCGGAGCGTAGGCGATCAGCTTCTCCAAGTCATGTGCCCTAAAGGTGCGATCGCCTTCGCATAAAACAATGAGTTCGGTGGCATCCAAGCCGATTGCTTCATTCAGGCAGCGATGGACGCAGTGGCCGTAGCCTTGCGCAGTCTCGTTGAACGTGATGGCTCCGGCGGCCTTGGCCGCAGCGATGGTGCCGTCGCTGCTGTTGTTGCTGACCACAATGACATTTCGCACCAAAGGGTGATTCAAAAAGTCCCGAACCGACTCGGCGATGCTCAATTCATCGTTGTAAGCCGTCAGCGCCACCGTGACGGCACGTTCAGGCAACGAATCGTAACGAACTTCGTTGCCGCGGCGCTTGCCGGGAAATAGGACGAAGAGATCCGTCAATGCGAGAGCGAAGCCCAACATGATCGGAACCCCGCTGTACCAGACGATCCATTGGTTGAACGGCAGGAGTAATTCATTCATCCCGAGCAGATAGCGGGGAATCACCATCACGACGCCGATGAGATGCATCGTGAGGCCGATGCAAATGAGCAAGGTTCCCCAAAGCAGGAAGGGCTTCCGTCTTGTCCGGCCTTGAATCATGGGTTTGAGGTGAGCGAGCCTTGGTGGGCTGACGGTGTTGCCACGTGCCATGTCGTTACCGCTTTCTCTGATGACGGCTTATGCCGAGGGTTGACTTCATTTGCCTGCACCCCGGACGTGAACTACGGCGGTCTCGTCGGCATACAGTCGCCTCCAGCCCGGCAGGCGGTCCATTAGTGCCACGGCCGGCAAGCCCGGACGTCCTTCGCTGTTCGGAGTCTTTCCACCACAGGGCCAAGCCTGGAAGGCTGCAAAAGGCGCTGAAGGCGCCAAACATCACCGAGAACGCCAAAGCAGCTTCGTGCGAGATTCCGACCTTGGCCAAGAGCGCTATAAGCAGCCCTTCCCGCAGCCCCCATCCGGCTATCGAGATCGGGATTACAGTGACTGCTACGACCAGGGGGATGAAGGCCAGATAGTCTGCGAACGGTAACCGAAGCCCGAGCGCCGCGCCTAGCAGCCCACCAGCGACGACAAAATTTAGATTGCCTACCAGGCAGAGTATCGCCAACGGTGCCGTCCAGCCCGAAGCCACCACACACCGCGTATCACGCGACAGTCCGGCCAACCAATGCAGAATGCCGGCGTGAGTGCTGGCGAACCGAGCCGAAATCCGATCGGCTACAGCCAGGAGGCCGAGACCGCCAAGGCCTCCAATCAGAAATACGACAGGAACCCAGAGAGGCTCACTTGCGCCGGGCGCGACGTACGAGAGCAAAGGCTGGGTGACCAGAACGACCAGCAGCAGTACCAAGACCATCAGTATCCGTTCCAGAAATATGCTGTGCACCGAGGCTGAGAGCGGAACCCCCCGACGAACTGAAAGCCAGACACGCGCGGAATCGCCCGCCGCCGAGGGTAGAATTTGGTTCAACAACATCCCGGTCCAGAACAGCGCTGTGAGCGCACTGAGCCGCGACGGCTGGCCCATCGCCCGCAGCACGACCCACCACCGGGCGCCCCCGAGGATCGCGATCATCAGAAAGCACGCAAAACTCAATCCCAGGAACGGGAGCGACATGGTTGCCAAATCATGCTGCAAAGCGCGCGGATCGATCATTTCAGCGATGTACCAAAGACTCACACCCGTAACTGCAACTTTGACCAGCACAACGAATCGGCCGCGCCAGCGACGGGGATCGCCACCTGATAAAGCAACGCTTTGATCCGATTGCATACCGTTCCACATGAAACTGCGCACGACTACTTCTTTGAGCATTGCGTTCATTTGCCTGCATCACGGACGTGGACTACGGCGGTCTCGTCGGCATACAGTCGCCTCCAGCCCGGCAGGCGGTCCATTAGTGCCACGGCCGGCAACCCCGGTCGCAGCAGCGTCCAACCTGGCTGGTAGCGTTCAAGCAGCTTGGGAAGAACCTCCGAGTCTTTCAGTTCCATCGCGTTTACGTAGTCAAAGAAAAACTCATCGCCGTACATGTCACCCCGGCCGTCGATGAACGGCGCGATGCCGTTGAAGATCAGGTAACCCGCAAATTCGTCGCTATTCAATACCCGCTTCGGAAAGGGCGTTGACGCGCCGGGATATGCCGCACGCACGGCCGCCAATGCGGCATCCGGGGTCGTGTTGGGCGGTGGGCGGAGCGCGTCGATGCGAATAGCCGCGAGTCCGGTCGCCGCAAGTGCGGTCAAGACCATCGCGCAGGCGACTCTGGTTGCCGGCGGCGCAAACGATGCAAACAATCGATCCAGAACGGCAGCTTGCTGCCAGGTTCCTCGGGCGGCAAACCATTGAGCGCCGAGCGCTTCAGCGACAATAGCCGGCCCAAGAAATCCCAGCAGATCCTGGTGTCGACGGTGGTGCAATGCCATGTGGACCAGCCCGATCAGCAGGACCAAGCGCACCGGCGGAAGGCGAAGTCCTCGAGTCATCAATGCGACAGCACCGACGAGTAACCAGAGTTCGAACGGCTGCACACCCTCGAAAGAGGGCGGCATCCATTCTCGTACCTTGCTGATGAAGTCCATTCTGCTGAGGTCATACACGAACAGCAGACTGTAGGGTCCGTGAGGATTGACCATCGATACCAGCAAGGCCGCCACGAGAAAGACGCCCCATTGCCGAGCGGCGTGCCATCGGGCAGCGGGCCCATCCGCCGCCAGAACGGCCTCGGCGCTGAATACTCCCCCGAGCACCAATCCTAAGACGAAGCTGCCGTGCAGGTTAGCCCACAACACCATCAGCAGAGCCGTCCACAGCGGCGGCGCGCGGTCCGACTCCCGCGCGCGCAGCAAGGTCACCGTCCAATACATCAGGAGAGGCGCCACCAGAGTATGGGGGCGTGCAAGCAAATGCGGTGACGCCAGGCTGAACGCCATGGAAGTCAAGACCAGGGCGTAGAGCGGCTCGATGTAACGCAACAAGTAGCGCGCCAGAATCGCGAGCGCGGCCGCGAAAGCCGCCGCCGCGAGACCGACAACCGCCGACCAGCCAGCCAGTGAGTAGGCTGCCGCGTACACGATCTCGGCCAGCCACTCGTGTGCAATCCAGGGTGCGCCCGGCATGGTATAGGAAAACGGATCTGCGGTTGGAATTGCAAGGTGCTGGAACATCCACCGTCCGGCAACGATGTGCCAGTATAAATCGCCGTCTCCCAGCATCTGGCTGCGGGTGAGGAGAACCAAGAACGTGCTCGCGGCGATGAGCAGCGGCCAGGACAAGCCGCTGCGATGGCCGGCAGCGACGTCGGTAGCCGATAGCGTCATCCTGGGATTTGAGAGCAAGTCTCCCTCTCATTCATCCGCTGGTATTGCGCAGACGCTCGTCCACCAGAGCCAAATTCCTTTGCGCCGATTCGAACCATGCCGCGGAAGCGCTGATGGCCTTCATAAAATATTCCCTGGCGTCCTTATACTTTTTGACGTCCATGAGGGTGACGCCCATTTCGTTGAATGCTTCGGCCGTGCTCATCACGTTGAGCAGGCTCTCGAGTGCCCCGGCGGCATCACTGCGCAGTGTCAGCACATCCCCGAGGTATCGCCACGCGTCATCCCTCGGGGCAATCCATGTGTCGTCCCGCTGCGGCACGGACAAGGCCGAGCGCAGGTCTGCCTCAGCCCCCACCAAATCCCGGCTGCGCAGTTTTGCGTATCCACGGTGAGTCAGGACGGCCGCCGCGTCCGGCTTGTCGGCCTTTAGAGCCAGATCGAAATTGAGAATGGCCTGACCATAATCCGACCTCGCCAGGTAAACCTCGCCCATCCCATCAAGAGCGCGAGTTCGATTCGGATCAGCCGCAAGCACCTGCGTATATATTTCCGATGCATTGTCGACTTTGCCGGACTTCAAGTAGAGCCGGGCAAGGCGTTCAGCAATGCGTGGCTCCTCTGGGTTGGCCCGGTGGGACATCTCGAACGCCCTCTCCGCGAGTACAGCATTTCCGCGGGCATCTTCGATGGTGCCGATTTTCGCCAGCGTCACCGCGTCGCCGGGTGATTTGTCCATCGCCTGTACGTAGAAATAAATCGCACGGTCGAAATCTTGCGCCTGCCACGCCTGGTCGCCGCGCTGCACGGCTTCCGCGTACCCTTTGGGTTCCGCGGCAGACGTGGGCTTGGCATCTTCCCGCTTCGTCGCGTCGGCCGCTGGCGTGTGCTGGACCGGCGCTGTCGGTGACGATGCGCAACCTGCCATCGCAATGGCCAGGGATACCGCAGTAACGATGAATCGAGAATTATTTTCCACCGAATGCCTCTATCATCCGAATCACGGCCGGACCGATCGCGACGACGAAAAATGCGGGGAACAGGCATACCACCAGGGGAAAAATAAGCTTGGTTCCGATTTTTGCAGCGGCCTCCTCCGCTCGCTGCATGCGCTTGTCGCGAAAATCCTCCGAATACACGCGAAGCGCCTCGGCGATACCCGTGCCGAATCGGAGCGTCTGGGCCAGTAGACTGACGAGACCTCGCACATCGTCGAGGCCGGTTCGAGTCGCCAAGCTGCGCAACGCGGTCTCGCGATCCACGCCCGCCCGCATCTGCGCGGTGACCTGGCCGAGTTCAACTGCGAGTTCCGGGTGGCTGACGTCCAACTCATCGGCCACCCGCTGCAGCGCTTGAGGAAGTCCCAGACCCGATTCGACGCAAACCGTCAGCAGGTCAAGCGCATCCGGAAAGCCGTCGCGAAGCAGTTTGTGCCGCTTCGCCACGGCACGATCGAGCCAGATTCCCGGCAGCAACATACCCAGGAAAGTGGCGGCCACGGCGAAAAAGACCACACGCCCGGCACTCAAGCTCGAGAGGAAATGTGCGACAAAGAGCCAACCCAAAAGCAGGCCGATGGATAACGCCAGTTTGACACCATAAAACGTGCTGACCGCTGAGGTCCCTCGATATCCCGCGAACTGAAGCCGCTGCTGCGTGCCCTCTCGTTCCGCTCCCTGCGGCAGCACATACCGCTCGACCGGCCGCAGCGCACTGGCAATGCGCTGCCCCAGGTTCGCGCCCGGGGCTACGCCCGCGCCGAGCGCAATTTCGTCCAGGCGCCGGCGCGCCGGATCCCAGCTGCGTCCCACGGCGCTGATAAGCCCCCAGACGAACAACAACACCGCCAAGGCAGCCACGATGGAGATCACTAGGGGATCTCCGGCCGAGAGCATCATCAGTAGTCGGTCAACCATGATGGCTATTACACCTCGATCCTGATGATCTTCCGGATCCAGAGAACGCCGATAACACCCAGAATGCCGGCCACATAAAGCATCTTATGTCCCACGGGATTTGTCAGCAGAACCGGCAAATAGGTAGGCGAGGAAATCGATAGCATGGCCACGAGCGCCAAGGGAACCATCGCCAGCACCCAGGCAGACATTTTCCCCTCCGCCGCGAGGGTCCGGACTTTGCGCTCGAAACGAAAGCGGCCTCGGACTACCTTACCTATTTGATCGAGTATCTCAGCCAGATTGCCTCCGGTCTCACGCTGCACGAGAACGGAGGTCACCAAGGCCATGATCGTTACACTGGGTACGCGCTCCAGCAGGCCGAGCAATGCACGCCGCACATCGCTGCCATAGTTGAGATCGGAAAACATCGTTTCGAACTCTTTTGCGATCGGCTGATCCATGTCATCGGCAACGAGTTTGATTGCCGCATTGAACGGGTGACCCGCGCGCAGGGCTCGCTTGATCACATCGATGGCATCGGGCAGTTGTTCATCGATTTTCCCCAGCCGTCGGCGCCGCAGCGCGGATAGACGAAGTATCGGCAATAAAAAGGCCAGCGCCGCGACGATCAGCCCCATGAAGCCGCTCTGCAGCAAAAAGCCCGTCACTGCGCCCGCCACGAGCGCCAGCACGATGCAATTGACGACCACTTGATACCCGGGCTTTGGACGCCCCGCCTGTTCACCCAGGTCCGCCAGCTTCTGCATGAACGGCATTTCCTCGAGACGTCGCTCCAGCGGCGTCAGCGAGGTCAGGTATTTCTCGCGCAAAATCGAGGCCACATCTTCGTGTGCCTCGGCGCTGATCCGCTCCAAACGGCGGCGCAGCGTGCGGCGCATGCGCGAGTTGCCGCTCGCCGATGTCGTGAGCCCGAGCATCATTATGAACACCGCCGCGAATACGACGACGAGAAATCCGATGACTGGGATTACGTGCATGCTCCCTCCCGCTTCAGCGCCGATTGTCCGGTAATGCGAACACACTCACCGGCAGATCGATGCCCCGCACGGCAACACGCTTGTGGAATGCCGGGACCACGCCGGTGGCCTCCAGGCGGCCTTGAACGTTGCCTTCGGCATCGACACCGGTACGGCGGAACGTGAATATCTCCGACATGGAAATGATATCTCCCTCCATACCGCTGATTTCCTGAATACTCACCAGACGCCGTCGTCCATCGTCGCCGCGCTGCACTTGAATGACGATGTTGACCGCCGAGGCAATCTGCGCCCGCAAGGCACGGATGGGAAACGATATGCCGGTCATCGACACCATGGTTTCGATGCGGCCGATCGCGTCGCGCGCTGAGTTGGCATGGACCGTCGTCAGCGATCCATCGTGACCCGTATTCATGGCCTGCAGCATGTCGAGAGCTTCCGCGCCGCGCACTTCGCCGACCACGATGCGATCCGGGCGCATTCGGAGGCTATTGCGCAACAGTTCTCTTTGCGGCACCTCGCCCTTCCCTTCGATGTTGGGCGGCCGTGTCTCCAGCCGCACGACGTGCGGTTGTTGCAACTGCAATTCGGCGGAGTCTTCAATGGTGACGATGCGTTCCGTCGCGGGTATGAAACCCGACAGGACATTCAGCATGGTGGTTTTGCCGGCGCCGGTACCGCCCGATATGACGGCGTTGAGTCTTCCCAGTACGATGGCCCTCAATGTATCGGCCACCGGTTCGGTCAAGGTCCCGAACTTGAGCAGATCCGCAATGCCCAGCCGCTCGACGGCAAAACGCCGGATCGACAAAACCGGTCCATCGATGGCCAACGGCGGAATGATGGCGTTCACGCGAGATCCGTCGGCGAGACGGGCGTCCACCATCGGCGAGGATTCGTCGACGCGGCGCCCAACGGCCGACACGATCCGGTCGATGATATTCATGAGGTGAGCATCGTCATGAAAAGTAATGGTCGTGGGTTCGATCTTTCCGCGGCGCTCCACATACACGGATTTGGCGCCGTTCACGAGTATGTCGGAAACGGTGGGATCGCTCAGCAAGGGCTCGAGAGGCCCAAGGCCCAGCACCTCGTCCTCGATGCGCCGCGCCAGCAGGTGACGCTGCGGGAGCGCCAGCGGCGCCCCCATTTCCGTAAACAAGCGTTGGGTGATCTCGCGAATTTGAGCACGACCCTTGTTCTTATCGAGCGCGGCGAGCATCGTGAGATCGGCGATCTCGAGAAGTTTATCGTAGATCTTTTTTTTCCACTCCTGCTCCAGGTGCGAGAGCGTTCGCACGCGATCGACGCCAGCCTCGGCGTCGGCCTCAATACCCAATCGATCCTTCAACGTCGTGCTCATAGTCGTACTCAATTGCGTAAGAATGATGGCAGTACGCGCTGCAGGAGGCCCGGACGCTGGGTTTTTTCACCCATCATCTGGGCCACGATGTTCAAGAGAGATGTCGTGATCGGCGCGTTACGATCGGCCTCGTACAGCGGAACGCCGGAATCGCTGCTCTCGAGCGCCTGCTGATAGTGGTTGGGAATTACGGCGGCGACATCGACGCTGAGCGCGTGCGTGATATCGCCTATTTGGAGAAGCGAATTCTTGGATACACGGTTGACGAGCACCTTCAGCCGCTGCGGCTGAACCCCGAGCTCGTCGCGAAGGATTCGAATCAACCGGGAGGCATTTCGGACGTGCAGCGTGGATTGCTGCAATACGATGTAAATCTCTGCGGCGATGCCGAAGGCCGTCGCGGTGAGATTGTCAATCGCGTGTGGGAGGTCGATCACAACGTCTTGGTTGTGGGCGGCCAGCAATCCCACGAATGCCGACAATCGATCGGATGGCAAGTCTTTGCTGAGAACCGCGTGCTGCGTCGTTGACGTATACAGCAGGAGACCGCTTTCGTGCCGGGCGCCGAATCCGCTCAACGCGTCCCCATCCAGAGTGCTCACCTCATCGAGAGCCTCGAGCAGGCCGCGCTGCGAGCGCAAGTTGAGGTGGTGCGCGGTGGGTGAAAAGTTGAGGTCCAAGTCAACCAATGCGGTGCGCCGCCGGGCATGCTTGGCCAACATGTGTGCGATGTTAGCCGCAATGAATGAACTTCCCGCACCGCCCGCGGCGCTGACGAACGCGTGGATCGTGCCGCGTCCCTTGGTTGCGCGTGCGCGCAGTTCGGCGCACACCTGCTGTACGCTTGACAGCAAGTCGGACTTGGCAACCGGCTCCGGCAGAAAATCGCGGGCGCCAGACCGAATGGCCAGTCGTGTCGCTTGTCCGTCGCCGCCGGGACCGACGACGATCAACACGGGTCGCCCCTCAGGCGGCCGGGCCGCCCACGCCGACAATTCAGCGGTGCGCTTGGCTTCGAAGTGCAGAAGGACGATATCCGGCGTGAAATCGACTCCCTCGAGCGGATCGAGGTGGCCGTTGGTGATGACGTGCCCGCAGATCTCGAGTCCGGCCGACCCCTGCAGATGCACCTTGAGCGTTTCGACCGCAGCGCCAGATCGGCCGACAATCAGCACACGGGTCAGCATGGGGGTAATACCGTCGCGGCGCCGCTCACTGTCAGCCCCAGGCTCTCGGCAGGGCGAGTTGCCGTGAAGGCCGGCGAAGTGATGTTCAAGTTCAGTCCCGGAATGAAGAGAGGAATTTGGTAGCGCGATGCGCCGCTCGCTATGCCGACCCGCACGTATTTGACGGCGGCGACGGCGGGAGCACCGCCGAGCGATGCGCCGCTGGCGTCCAGATACTGCAAGTCGACATTGCCGCCATTGCCAACGGTGGCACCGTTGAAACCCGCCAGACCCGCAAAGTTCACCGCAGGCGCGATCACGGGATCGTTGATGGGACACACGGCAGCGAGCCGCGCGGCACGCCGCGTACCCTCATTCAAGGCTGCCAGAGTATAGGTTAACCGGCCGAATTCAAGGCAGCCGAAAATGACGGTGAGGAGCACGGCTCCCACGATGGCGAACTCGACCGTGGCCACACCCCGCATTTTCTTCATAACGCCTTCATGGTCGTGGAAATCTTCAATCTATAAGCGGTCGATAGGGAACCACCCATAAAAAACGTGGGGATGGCACTACCACCGAAAAGCGAGGTGTAAGG
>WNFQ01002146.1_pt1 | contig 14206 bp, 12 predicted proteins | sample 5400171 | NCBI WGS metagenome assembly WNFQ01 (sample SAMN13153356, study PRJNA577476) | soil metagenome | isolation source: 20 cm soil under Madrone tree | place: USA:California | collected 2016-06-14
TTGTACACATTGAACGTTGCGTTAGGTGGCTGTAACCGATCATGCAGCGGGTAGAACGTAGCATCAGCAAGCGCACCCTGAATCGCGACGGCACCCGCCCACGTTCCTGAGGCGAGGAGTGAGGTTGTTACGTAGGAACCCTTTCCCGTTTTTTCGCGGCGATAGAGAGCCGTCACAATCGCAGAATACAAGCTCACGGCGGTGGCGTGATCTCCGCTGCCTGCGACGGGTAGCGTCGGAGGAGCGCCTGCATCTCTTGTCAATGAGAGCAGACCACTCCTGGCCCAGTATGAAGTGATGTCGAATCCAGGCAGATCGGCATCAGGTCCTTTGTCTCCGTACCCGGTGACGTCGGCATAGATCAAACGCGGATTCCATTGTGCGACATCCTCATAGGTCAGCTTTAGTTTCTTACGCGCCGGATGGGGTGTATTAACGATAAGAACGTCGGCCCATTTGACTAGTCGCTCGAGAATCTTTGCGGCATCGGCTGATTTCAGATCAAGAGCCAAGCCTCGCTTGTTTCTGTTGTTCAAATGCCACGGATAATTGTCTTTTGCGCGTGGTTGCGGCGGGATCTTGTAACCGATTCTCCAGGTATCGCCTGTGGGTGGCTCCACTTTGATCACCTCAGCGCCAAAGTCGGACAAGATCACTGCGGCGCCCGGGCCTGCAATGAAGCTCGCCAGGTCTACTACTTTTAATCCCGAAAAAATATTCTCAGTCGTCATTACGTCTCCTTGATGTCAGTACCACCTGCGGTAGCGGGTGGCTCGTTACAGAACCGGGAGCGGTAGCGACCGGATGCTGTCACTCAAGTTGAGTCTATGATCCCGTCGCTACCGCTCCGGGTTCTGTAAAGGTCCCACCCGCTACCGCAAGTGGTACTGACTTCATTGCTTCATCGACCTTGGAATTGTGGCGCGCGCTTTTGCAGAAAAGCTTGCGTGCCCTCCTTCTTGTCTTCTGTTCCGGCGCAGAGTCCGAAATAAGAGGCTTCCAACGACAAGCCCTCAGTCTGACTCGTCTCCAGTCCTTTGTTTACCGCTTCGAGCGAGTACTTCACAGCCAGCGGAGCGTTGGAGAAAATCTGTTTCAGGATTGCTTCGGCGCGGGCAATCAGGTCGGCAGCGGGAACGACTTCGTTGACGAGTCCGATGCGATAAGCTTCCTGCGCCGAGATCACTTCGCCTGACAGGATGAGTTGCAGGGCTCTGCCTTTGCCTACCAAACGTGGCAGACGTTGTGTGCCGCCTCCGCCCGGAAGGATCCCTAACTTCACTTCGGGTTGACCGAATTTTGCGTTTTCAGCAGCGACTCGAATGGTGCAAGCCATCGCGGTTTCGCAACCTCCCCCAAGCGCGAAACCGTTGATGGCTGCAACCACGGGCTTGCCCAGATTCTCAATCAGGTTGAGAACTCCTTGCCCGAAGGTACTGGAGCTTTCGGCTTCGACGGCGGTGACCTTAGACAGCTCCCCGATGTCGGCGCCGGCGATGAATGCTTTGTCGCCCGCACCGGTGAGAATGACGCCGCGAATTGCCGAGTCCTCTCGCGCATCTTCAAACGCGGTTCGCAAATCCTCCCACGTTCTTCGATTCAAGGCGTTGAGAACCTTCGCGCGATTGAGCGTCACATACGCGATGGCGCCCTTCTTCTCGTAAAGAACATTTTCAAGTGTCAACGCTGTAGCCGGTGTACTCATGATGCTCGTTCTCCTGTCTATCTGATTTCAATATGCTTTCGGTCCTCTTCGACGGTTTACACGAAGGCGCTCAACCCGGTGATCGCTTTGCCGATGATCAGGTTCTGCATCTGGTATGTGCCTTCGTAGGTGTACAGCGCTTCGGCGTCCGCGAAGAAACGGCCGACCCCGTACTCAACTGAGATCCCGTTGCCGCCACAGATTTCCCTGGCCCAGGCAACCGTCTCGCGGCACTTGGCGGTGCAGAATGCCTTAGCGACTGACGCGTGGGCGTCCGTTAGCTTTCCTTCACCTTGCAGTTGGGCCATGCGCATCACCATGCACTGGCAGGCCGTAATGTTGCTGATCATTTTGGCGAGCAGTTCCTGAATCATCTGGAACGAGCCGATCGGCTTACCGAACTGCAACCGCTCCTGTGCGTACTTTAGCGCGTGCTCGTAAGCCCCCATCTGGCAGCCGGTCGACATCCAGGAAACGCCGTAGCGCGTTACCTTTAAAACCCGGGCCGTATCCCGGAACGATGTATCCTTCTGCAGTCGATTCGCTTCGGGCACGCGGCAATCTTTCAAGGTAATGTGACCGTTCTGAACCACCTTGAGCGCCATCTTATCCGTGATTTTTTCGACGCTGAAACCGGGCGTTGTCTTGTTCTCTACGATGAAGCCCTTGACCTGATTGTCAGCGACATCGCGCGCCCAGATGATCGAGATGTCGCACCACGGAGAGTTGCCGATCCACTTCTTTTCACCATTCAGAATCCACGTATCGCCCTCCCGCTTCGCGGTCGTCAGCATACCGGCAGAGGTTCCCGAGCCCACTAGCGGTTCTGTGAGTCCAAAGCAGCCGATCTTTTCAAAGCGAATCATCGGTGGCAGCCACTTCTGTTTCTGCTCCTCGGATCCGCCCAGATAAATGCTGCCCATTGCCAGGCCGGTGTGGACGCCAAGAAAAGTTGCCAGCGATGGATCGACTCGTGCGAACTCCATCGCGATGGTGCCCCAGAGGCCCAGGCCTCCGCCTTTGCCGCCGTAACCCTCGATACCAATGCCGCCGATGTTCAGCTCCTTTATTCCGGGCAGCAGTTCAAATGGAAAAGCGTCCTCGAGCCAGTACTTCGAGATGATGGGCGCAGCCTTGGTGTCCAGGAACTCGCGCACCTGCTTCAGAATTTCCTGCTCGTCGGCGCTGAATGTCGACTTGAAATCGTAGAAGTCGCTGTTCGGCGCCGGCAGCGGCTTCGGTTGTTTAATTGCTTTTCTTTCAGTTGCCATTTTCGTTCTCCTCAAATCATGTTCGCGGATTCCGTGCTGGAGTGTCCGTAGTTTTTCTTTCTCGCAAGCACTCATCGTTTACGCTTGCGCAAAATTCACGTAAGCGACGCCGGTCAGATTTCCCTGGACAAAAGCCAATGCTTTCTTTTCCGAGCCATCGAGCTTTGCGGAATAGATCGAACCACCAAGATCAGCGAAAAACATGCGTCCGCTCTGCAGATCGAGAGACAGCCCTATTCCCTCCATTAAATCGTTGACGAGGATCTGTTGGTCTTTGCCATTGTCCAATGAGGCTCGACTAACTGTGTTGCCTTGTGGTGGGTTCCCGCGATCTGTCCAGTAGATAATTCGATTGTTGAGATCGAGATCCAGGTCTATGGGTTCAGGCAGACGGTCGAGGAACAGCTCAATATCCGGGCGATTGGCGGCGTTCTTCCCCTTAGGGATTTCGAGGTTCGCCCGGAAGATGCGACCCTCACTGGCGTTGTCGCCACCTTTCTGCGTCCAATAGATCTTTCCGCCGTCGTAATCGACCGCGATTCCGACACACCATTTCCTAGCGTCCAGGCCAGGACGAGCGTCACCCTCACTCGTGTCGACAAGCGTCTCGATCTCCGAGCCGTCGAGGTTCGCGCGCATGATGCGCATTCCTTCTCGGTCCGACCAATAAACTTTGCCGCCTTTCTTATCGAGCTTCAGTTGTTTTGGAGTGAATGTCGCACCTTCTGGCACGATCGTTTTGCGATTTTTTCCATCAAGATCAGAGCGTTCAATGGAACCATCATTCTTGGACGGATTACCACCCATGTTGGTCCAATAGACGTGCCCAGCTTCGACATCGACTTCAATGCCGTCAGGCATTCTTCTGAGTCCGTCGAGAATCACCCGACGATCGGAGCCGTCCGGGTTAAGAGACTCGATACGGCCGCCACTCATATCCAGGAAGAACACGCGTTCGGATGCCTTATCGTTCACTGCCGCACTGCTTTTAGTTGTCGAGGCTTGTTTCGATGGTTCTGAAACACGCCCATTCGTTGTGCGCAGTTTTAGCAGTCCGACCAGTACCCTGTTTTCCTCTTGAGCCAGTTGGTCCACCGAGCGATCTCCGGCTTCCCGGAGCACACCTTCGATGATGGTTTGCTTGACTTCAGCAGTTACTTCCGGATTTCCCAGACTCTTCATCATGCCGACCAGCGGATCCATGAGGTGTTCCATGAAATGTTTGATCCCGCCCGAGCCGCCGCCTAAGTGCCATTGCAGGCTTTGGCCCATCACTCCCCAGCGAAGTCCCGGTCCATAGGAAACCGCGACATCAGCCTCCTCTACACTCAGCACGTCCTGCTCGATGAGGTAAACCATCTCTCGGTAGAGCGCCGCTTGCAGTCGGTTCGCAACGTGCCCGGGAAGCTCCTTCCGCAGGTAGATCGGCTTTTTCCCGATTGACGCATAAAACGCCATCGCTCGCTGGATAGCCTCGGGCGACGTTTTAGTGCCCCCAACTACTTCCACCAACGGGATGATGTGCGGAGGATTGAAAGGATGCCCGATGAGGATACGCTCAGGGCGTTTGCACTTCGATTGGATAACGCTCGGCGTGATCCCCGAAGAACTCGATGCAATAAGCGAGTCCGGCGGCGTGGCGTCATCCATATCGGCAAACAACTTCATTTTGAAGTCCGGACGCTCGGGCCCGTTTTCCTGGACGAAGTCTGCCTGCGATAGCGCCTCCTTCACGTTGGCCGTGAAAGTGAGACGCTCGCGTGATGCTCCCGGCGAGAGACCGATCTCAGTGAGCGACGGCCACGCTTCGTCGACGTACTGGCGTAGATTGGCTTCTGCGTTTGGCGCCGGGTCTGTGGCGATCACATCAAACCCTCGAGCCAGGTACTGCGCGGCCCAACTGGCTCCGATGACTCCCGTACCCACAATTGCGATGCGATGTACTGCTTTATCAAAAGACATAAATGTTTCCTCTCTGCTTCGGTTTTTCCGGTCATCCCTCGTCGCGGTTAAAACTGCCTTCATCATTTGGTCGACTTTCGGCAACCTCTTCGTTTCCAGGCTGGTTAGTCTAGTTAGATCTGCGGTGAGGTTCTTTTCGGTTTTTGCTGGATTTGTCTGTCTTTAGCTTGATTCACCTCCCGGACATCAGAAAGTGTGAGGGACCACAAGAGTTGAGACACCGGAGTATCAAGTTCCAAGTAGTCCGTGCTGCATTTGTTCTTGGGTTATGACTGTGATTGAGGCGCTCTAACTGTAGCTGGAGCCTCGCGGGTCAGTTCATTTGGATGGCGGACGGGCGATCTTTGATTTTCGCGAACGCTGTGAGAGAGCGCGGCAAAAACAAGTAAGCGCAAGCATGATCGTGCAAGATCGCGTGTCGCAAAGGAGCCACAATTCACCATTAAAGAGTTTGGTTCCAATGAAGCAGCCAACAACAAAAGGATTCGATTTAAGTAACCGCGATAACCTGAGTGATGATCCAGAGCGCATAGCGGGTTATCGCGCGGTCAGCTTAGCTGGAGGGCTAGCAAAAGGTTCGGAGGCGCAAGTGCTGTGGGCCTGGCAATGGTTGAGCGACCACCCTCACGTCACCAACCGACTGCGGGGATGGTTTCAGCGTCGAGTAGCCGAACTGAGAGACATGGACCGAATTAAGTAACACACCCTGGCTCAATATCCTTTCTTAAAACAAGTACGCTCAAGTTCCGCCCCGTTAGCATCGTGTCATGGAGTCAGTACCGAGAGCGGTAGCGACCGGGTCTCACTTATTAGCAAAATCAGAATCGAATTATTGTTACCCGGTCGCTACCGCTCTCGGTACTGATGACCTCATCATCAAAGCGGAGCTTAAGCGAACGCTGCGTTCGCATTCTGCCACGCCAAAAATCAATTGCTGCGAGCAAATTGTCGAAAGAGCGTTCGCTTGCAGATGTCTAAGATGAGGAAACGGTCTGGGGTCACATCAGCGGACCAAAGTGATCGGAAAATCAGAGTTAACGAACGAAACAGATTTTGGAAAAGGAGCGGATATGATTTCAAGCAACGGCAAGGTAAAACTCAGTGAGAAAGGCTTGCTTACCCCTGACAATTGCGTGGTCGCCCTGATTGACCACCAGCCGCAAATGCTGTTCGGAGTCAGCAACTTCGATCGACAGTCGATCATAAACAACACGGTGGCACTCGCGAAGGCTACTCAGGTATTCGACGTCCCGGTCGTGCTCACGACAGTGGAGACGAAAAGCTTCAGCGGGAATATTTGGCCCCAAATAAAGGCTGTGTTTCCGAATCAGGAGCCGATTGAACGGTCCTCGATGAATTCCTGGGACGACAAGAATTTCGTCGCAGCGATCGAGCGCACCGGGCGCAAGAAGATCGTCTGGGCCGGTCTCTGGACTGAGACCTGCATCGCCCTGCCCACCATTCAGGCGTTACACGATGGCTACGAAGTATATGTCGTTGAAGATGCCTGCGGAGACGTTAGCCAGCTCAACCACGACAACGCGATGAAGAGAGTGATTCAGGCCGGAGCAAAACCGGTGACGGCACTTTCCACTCTGTTGGAGTGGCAGCGTGATTGGGCGCACAAGGACACCTACGATGCCGTGATGGATATCGTGAAAACGCACATGGGAGCATATGGCATCGGTGTGGAGTACGCGTACACCATGGTCCACGGCGCGCCCGCTTCGAAATTTCCCGAGTACGAGATCCCGTTGCTTGTCGGAGCTCATTAATACAGTAGCTCACTGACAGGAAAGGAGGCGCGCGGGCTGGGAATTTCCCCGCCCTCCGGTCGCAAACAGCTCAACTGGAGCGGTTCGACTAAGGAGATTGCAATGCCGGCTGACACGATATTGTACAACGCCAGGATTGCCACGAACGGAGTTCCTTCATTCGTCGAGGCTGTCGCCATTACCGACGAAAAGATCACTGCGATCGGGAGTGACCGCGAGATCTTCAGGCTGCGTGGTTCCAATACCAGGATCATCGATGCCAGTGGCCGCACAGTGATTCCTGGCCTTAACGATTCACACATGCATCCGATTCGCGCCGGACTCAGCTACAACATGGAACTGCGATGGGACGGAGTGCCTTCGCTCGCCGACGCGCTACGCATGCTCAGGGAGCAGGCCGCGCGGACGCCGGCGCCACAGTGGGTGCGGGTGATCGGCGGGTGGACGGAATTCCAGTTTGCCGAGCGGCGAATGCCAACCCTGGATGAAATCAATGCCGCTGCGCCCGACACGCCTGTCTTTGTGCTTCATTTGTATGACAGTGCCCTGCTAAATGCGGCAGCGTTGCGGGCGGTCGGATATACAAAGGACACTCCTAATCCGCCTGGAGGAGAAATCCAGCACGACAAAAACGGAAACCCGACAGGACTGCTGATCGCAAAGCCGAACGCGAATATCCTTTACTCGACTCTGGCAAAGGGTCCAAAGCTGTCACGTTCAGATCAGACAAATTCAACGCGCCTGTTCATGCGCGAGTTAAATCGCTTTGGTCTCACGAGTGTCATTGACGCCGGTGGCGGCTTCCAAAACTATCCCGACGACTATGCAGTTATTGAGGAGCTCCACCGCAGTGGCGAGCTGACTCTCCGATTCGCAGCCAACCTATTTACGCAGCACCCAAGAGGAGAGCTCGCAGACTTTCAAAACTGGACCAAGATAACGAAGCCGGGCAATGGGGACGATTTCTACCGGGTGAACGGCGCCGGTGAAATGCTTGTCTTTTCGGCTGCTGATTTCGAAGACTTTCTTCAAGTGCGTCCTGACATGCAGCCCGTGATGGAATCTGAACTAAAGGCGGTCATCCGGCACCTGGCCGCGAACCGTTGGCCGTTCCGTTTGCACGCGACTTACGACGAGACGATCACTCGCGTTTTGAACGTCTACGAAGAAGTCAACCGCGAGATCCCTTTTGATGGCCTCCACTGGTTCTTTGACCATTGTGAAACGATCTCCGACCGGAACATCGAGCGTGTAAAAGCTCTGGGCGGCGGCATTGCAGTGCAAGACCGGATGGCGTTTCAGGGTGAGTACTTTGTTGATCGGTACGGCCGGCGACAAGCAGAACGAACCCCGCCGATCAGGCGCATGCTCGAGCTCGGCGTGCCCGTCGGCGCCGGCACGGACGCCACGCGCGTTTCGAGCTATAACCCGTTCGTCTCTCTTTACTGGCTCATCACCGGCAATACTGTTGGCGGTCTGAACCTGTACCCCGAAAACAATCGCCTCGATCGCGCGGAAGCGCTACGGCTCTACACCGTCGGAAGTTCCTGGTTCTCAACCGAGGAAGGCAAGAAGGGGGAGATTGCTCCGGGTCAACTGGCCGACCTTGCCGTACTTTCAGCTAACTACTTTTCTATTCCTGACGAAGAGATCAAAGGACTCGAATCGGTGCTGACGATGGTCGGGGGCAAGGTTGTTTATGCGTCGGGAGAATTCTCGAAGCTCGCACCGCCGCCGGTTCCAGTCAGTTTGGACTGGTCGCCGATCAAGCATTACGGCGGCTATCAGCAACCGCAGGAGTCGAGCGTGGTCACAGCGGACCGTGCCGCTCGGTCGGGGATCGAGCCCGAAGATCACCATAAGCATCGCTGGGTTTTTGGTGAAGCGGGAATATGGAGCCTTGGGTGCGATTGTTTCGCATTCTGATATCGACTTATGAGTACGAAATCGCAACTGCAAGCAAGTACGTTGATTCGCAACAGCGCGTTTGAGTTGATTCTCACTTCAGCCTTGCTCTTCGGAGTCACAACGTTCGTTAGATTTGTCGTGGGCGACTCGCCGATTTCGCGCGCGCTGCCGCAGATCCATGTCCAATTATTTCTGATTGGTGCGTTGGTCGCGGTCCTGCTGTCCTTATTAATCATTAGCCGGCCGGGAAAAATCAGCGGCGGCCACATGAATCCGGCCATATCGCTTGCGATGTGGCGCTTCGGCGTGTTTCCCGCGATTGGCATAGTCCCTTACATAGCAGCGCAGTTGCTCGGATCGATACTCGGCGTGCTTGCTGCCCGGGCAGTCTGGGGTCCAGTCGTCGCCCGGCCGCCGGTGTTGTACGCCGTCATTCAGCCAGCGCCCGTCTGGTCGTCGGTGTCGCTGTTTGCGGCGGAACTCATCGGTATGGGGCTGATTGTTTTCGTGGTTGGTTACTTTCTGTCTAACCCGCGGCTGGCCCCAAATGTTCCATGGCTGGTTGGAATTCTGATCGGGCTCGGGATTGCACTGTTAGGCACCCAGAGCGGCGGCAGCTTAAATCCTGCGCGCCAATTTGGGCCCGCAGTCGCTTCCGCACACACAGCCAAACTTTGGGTGTTCTTAGTCGCTCCGATGGTGGGCGCCGAACTCGGAGCACAGATGCTCCGCGCTTTTCGAAAGCGACGACAGGTGCTCACGCACCGACTGTGTGGGACTCATACTGACGGAACCCGATTGGATGATCCCCGCGGTGAGGCGCGCCCTCTGATGAGGGCCGCCGCGTAGTAGTGATAAACGAATTGATTCTTGGTCGGGTGAGTAAAGGAGATTCCGATGCGATTAATACGAACATTAGCGGCAACTGCTTTTACGATTCTTTTGATTGTTGGAACGGTTCCCGTCGCTGTTGGTCAGCAGACATCGACACCCAACGTAGCCGTTGGGCCGCAATACGACACAACACACGTTTACGTCTCGCCAGATGACTTCGACCACTTCGTTGCAAGCGTCTTAGCAACCTTCGGCGGAACTACAACGAAACAGGTTGTGGCAAACGTGACGCCAACCCCGAGCAGCACGCTCTCGCAGTTAATACTCACGCCAGTGGGATCGATTTCCGTATTTGGCTACAAGACCCCGATTCCATATCCGTTTGGCGTGGAGCGAACTGGATATCTGGTGAGTGACATTGAAGTGGCGGTGCGCGCGGCCAGGCTTACAGGCGCTGATGTTCTGGTTACTCCTTTTGACGATCCGATCGGAAAAGACGCGATAATCCAATGGCCAGGTGGCGTAATCACACAACTCTATTGGCATACCGCACCACCATCCTACAAGTCGCTCGAAACGATTCCTGAGAATCGTGTCTATGTTTCGTCTGATAGGGCGGACACGTTCATTCGGAGCTTTCTTTCCTTTTCGCAGGGCGAGATTGTCTCTGACGAGAGCCAGGCACCGGGTATTGAGATTGGCCGACCGCGAGACACCTATCGGAGGGTTCGTATCTCCTCGAATTTTGGAAAGCTAACAGTCTTTGTAACGGACGGTCAGCTTCCGTATCCGTATGGACGGGAGATCACCGGATACGAGGTGACAAACCTGGCGGATACGCTCGCAAAAGCGAAAGGTGCCGGCGCGGCAATCCTGGTTGGTCCATATCAAGCCGATCAGCGGCAAGCCAGCTTCGTGCAATTCCCCGGAGGTTATATCGCCGAGATCCACTCAGCGGTTAAGAAGTAATGTCTGTTTAGAACGAGGACGCCAATTGAGAAACAGTCGGCAGAGGAAACATGTTTCAGCGACTCCTTATAGTTTTGGCACTGGTTCTCTGTGTTGGTGTAACGGCCGCGCGGGCGCAGTCAGACGAGGAGGCCGAGCCGAAGGTTCCGGATCGCAGCTACAAGTTACTGAGGGAAGACGAGGACTGGAGCTTTCTGCGCGACCAGCGTCTCAGACGCGACACTTGGGACAAAATCAAATACATTCGACTCCGCAAAAACTCTGATGATTGGTACATGACGATCGGCGGAGAAGCCCGTGAGGTCTGGGAGCAGATCGGAAACGACAACTGGGGACAGCAACCCTTCATGAACGGTTACCTCAATCAGAGGTACGCGCTCTCGTTGGACCTTCACCTGGGCAAACGCGTTCGCACCTTCTTTGAGCTCAAGAGTGGGCTGAACTCCTCCCGTCATGGCGGTCCACGTCCGATAGACGAAAAGAAACTCGATTTTCAGGCAGCGTTTTTGGAATTGAGTACCGCCGGAACGCGTAACTGGATCAAAATTCGGGCGGGCAGGCAGGAGCTGGAATATGGCTCCGGCCGATTGGTGGACGTCCGTGAAGGCCCAAATGTTCGGCTCAGCTTTGATGGCTTCAAGGTGATGGCCAAAATCAACTCGTGGCACATCGACGGATTCGCAATGCGGCCCGACGTGGACAAACCTGGATTCTTCGACAATGTCCCTAACCACCAGATCGGCTTTTGGGGTGTGTACGCGACGCGTCCACTTTCCAAGACTATGTCTCTGGATGCCTATTACCTCGGCCTGAATCGCAAGCATGCAACGTTTCAGCGAGGCACGGCCCAGGAAGCACGCCACAGCGTAGGCGTAAGAGCTTCGCGGCCCATCGCGACTGAACGGCCAGGGTGGGACTTTGACTACGAGGCGCTCTGGCAATTCGGTTCATTTGGTTCGGCAAACATCCGTGCCTGGACCATGGCGTCTGAGACTGGCTATCGGCTTACGTCCGTAGCGCTGAAACCTCGCTTTAGCATGAAAGCCGATATTTCCAGCGGCGATCACCCGAAATCGGATCCGAACACACTGGGAACATTCAATCCACTATTTCCGACAGGGAACTACTTCGGCGTATTAGCCAGTACTGGTCCAGGCGCCGTCAACTTCATCGATCTCCATCCCAAGCTTGACCTGACAATCCCGCATAGCATTACTGCCTCCTTCGACTGGATCGTTCAATGGCGACAAAGCCTGGAGGACGGAGTTTACTCCGTACCAGGCTCCTTAATTAGAGCCGCAGACGGTAGTCGCGAAAGGTTTGTGGGACACAGGCCCGGCATGGAAGTGCGATGGCAAGTCAACCCTCACGTTTGGTTTCAGGGCGATTACGGGATTTTTTATGCAGGTCGTTTTCTGAAGGACACGCAACCGGGACGCAACCTTAATTACTGGGCACTGTGGGCCGGTTACAAATTCTAAGAATCTACGGCGCGACCATTAAGCTGGTCTCAGGCGGCGATGATTCGATGTAATTATGTTTTAAGACTCGTGTAATGTCGCCGATAAGAACCATGTCCGCCGCTCAGACTCATCAATCCAGTTCTCGATCAAGCTCGCCGTGGCTACATCATCGTTTCCGCTTGCTACCTCATGCGTCAGACGTAAGAACCCCGTCAGGTGTCTATTGTCGGAGCATAGCTCTGCGAGCATGTCCGTTGCGCTGAGGCCTGTATCATTGTTGTCTCGCAGGCGTTGATGCCGGCTTACGTCGCTTATGGAACGGAGTGTGATGCCGCCAATTTTTCGGGTTCGTTCGGCAATGTCGTCGCTCATCGCAAAGATTTGCGCCGCCTGTTCATCCAGGAGCAGATGATAGTCTCGGAAGTGCGGACCACTGATGTGCCAGTGGAAGCTTTTGGTCTTTAAGTACAGTGCGAAGACGTCGGCAAGCAGCAGGTTCAACGATTCCGATATCTCCGCTACTCCCTCTCTTTTAAGATCGGTTGGCACTATGAGATTGCCTGTAGCCTTTTCACTTGGTTGAGTTATGGTTTGCATTAACCGTCTTCCTCTTATCCGAAAAAATTCTCTGATTTCATTTCGCTCAAATTCATCAGCAGAGGTTACCATCGCAAGCCACTCTTAACCTTCCCTGTGCTTGCCCCAATTTGCGGATTTTTGCTGAGACGTTCAAACGTTGTGAATAAGTGAAAATGCGCAACAGAGAGCACCTCCGCGCAACCATCGAAAATACTTCGACTGGTCCCTTTACTACTCTCTTTTGACGATACGGCCTAACTGGCTAAGAGGTACACAGACCAAGGGAGGAAATATGGATCGGATCTTATTTGCTGCCGAGCTGCTGCTCGCATATCTTGCGGCATCCTTATTCGTCAAGTATGACAACAAGAGAATTGAAGCTGAATGTAAATTCCAGAAAGAATCTAATAACACTGACAGAGCGTAAGGTTATCACGATTATCTAATGGGAAACTCGAGCTGGCGGAATGCGCTGCGCTCCGACAAAATCAGTTCACGCGGATGACGCGGAGCGCGAACCACCCTAAATGTGCGCAAAGTCAAAACGATCGTCGTCGCGAAGACGAGAGCGCCGCATGCGACATGTGCCACCGTTATGCTAATCATCGGATTCAACGGCTGTGGATCATTTGGTGAAGCAAGGCGCGTCATATACGCAGCGATGCCGAGCGTGAGTTGCACAACCAACAATAGCAAAGCGATGGCAGCTGGCCGTGTCAGAAACTTCTCGCCGTGGTAGCGGTGTAGCAAGATTGAACCTGCACTTCCCAGAGTCAAGACAACAGCCAACGCTCCTCCGGCATGCGCAATCACCAATTCAACCGGCAATGGTTTGTCCCAGGTCGCCGAGTGACGTAGCGTAGCTCCAAGAATTAGTTGTAAGAAAACTGTCACCACCGCCGCAGAGCAAAGGCGCCGAATAGGGACAATTCCCTTCTCTTCCAAGCGTGATTTTTCCTGCATCCAGCTCTTCGAAGTAAAGATCGCCAGGCTAACAGTCGTACAAAAGAACAATTGGGCCAAAGTCGCATGGGCCGCAGACACCGCCAGCGGTAGATTTAGTTTTACCGTCAACCCGCCCAACAGGCCTTGGGTGATAACTGCGATGAGACCGAACCAACCGAGCCGTCTCGCCCACGGCCGTTCTTCTTTCAAGAACAGGTAAACAGCCAAAGCTATGGTGAGCAACCCGACAGTCGTCGCCACCATACGGTGTCCGTGTTCCCAAAACAGATTACCGACCATCTTTGGGAACACCTGCCCATTTGAAAGTGGCCAATCGCTGGTAGCTAAGCCGGCGTCGTTGCTCGTTACGAGAGCACCTGCGATTATCAAGACAAATGTCGCGCAAGCAACCAGAACAGCAAAACGGTGAAGACCCTTCATGAAAAACCCAGCTGTGGAAAGTATTCCCCTACAACTTATTCCTAAAAGCTTTCGGGGTCGTCCAGACAAGTTTGCGGAAAGTGGTCGTAAAATGGCTTTGGCTCGCGAAGCCGGCCCGCAATGCGATGTCGGCGATCGGAAGGTCTGTATCTGATAACATCTTCTTGGCCCGCGCAATTCGCTGCTCAGTCGTATACGCGTTCGGACTGATTCCCATCGATTGTTTGAACGCGCGCGAGAAGTGAAAATAGCTCATTTGGACTGCTTCAGCGACTGCGCCCAAGGTGACCGTCTGCTCCTGATCGAGATTGTCGTTGATGAATTCGATCGCTTTGCGCAGTTTTCGCGGCGCCA
>WNFQ01003812.1_pt1 | contig 14200 bp, 6 predicted proteins | sample 5400171 | NCBI WGS metagenome assembly WNFQ01 (sample SAMN13153356, study PRJNA577476) | soil metagenome | isolation source: 20 cm soil under Madrone tree | place: USA:California | collected 2016-06-14
CTCCGGAAGAGAAATTGTTGCGCGCCATCTTCGGCGAAAAAGCCGGAGACGTTCGCGACGCTTCGCTCTACTGCCCGCCGGGCATCGAGGGCACGATTGTGGACGTCAAGATCTTCACCCGCAAGGGCGGAGAAAAGGACGAGCGGCACAAGGCCATCGAAGCCACGCAAGTCTTCAAACTCGAGAAAAACCTCGCTGACGAAATCCGCATCCTCACGGATGAGCGCCTCAAGCGCCTCTCGGATCTACTTGGCGGGAAAATTCTCCAAGCCGACTTGCACGACGAGAAGACCAACAAGCGGTTATTGACCAAGGGTGTCGAGCTCACGCGCGACATTATCGAGAAGATTTCCACGCGAAACCTCAAGCGCCTGAAGCTCAACGAAAAGGATCCGCTGCTCATCGAAAAGATCGAAGAGATCGAGGAGATGACTTCGCGGCAGATCGACGTGCTGCGCAAGATCACCGAAGAGCGCAAGGAGAAGCTCAAGAAGGGCGACGAGCTGCCTCCGGGCGTGATCAAGTTGGTCAAAGTCTACATCGCCATGAAGCGCAAGCTCTCCATCGGCGACAAGATGGCCGGCCGTCACGGCAACAAGGGCGTCATCGCGCGCATCGTGCCGCAGGAAGATATGCCGTACCTTCCCGATGGCACTCCTGTCGAGATCGTTTTGAATCCGCTGGGCGTTCCGTCTCGTATGAACGTCGGGCAGATTCTGGAAACGCACCTCGGCTGGGCGGCTAAGGAGCTGGGCAACAGCCTCAGGCGCCTGCTCAGCAAGGAAGTTCGTGCCGAAGCCCTGCGCCGCTGGTTCCGCGAAGTCTTTACGGACACCGCGATCTGGAAGATGCTCTCGAAGCTGAGCGACGACGATTTGCTCGAGGTCGCCGAAGGCTTCCGCGATGGCATTCCGTTCGCCACGCCGGTATTCGACGGCGCGCGCGAAGCGGAAATCCGCCACTTGCTCGAAGTCGCGGGCCTGCCGCACGCCGGGAAGATCAACCTGTTCGACGGCATGACCGGCGATCAGTTCGATCAGCCTGTAACGGTCGGCTACATCTACATGCTCAAGCTTTCGCATCTTGTCGACGACAAGATTCACGCGCGCTCCATCGGTCCGTACTCGCTGATTACGCAGCAGCCGCTGGGCGGCAAGGCGCAGTTCGGTGGGCAGCGCTTCGGCGAAATGGAAGTGTGGGCGCTCGAAGCATACGGCGCCGCGCACATCTTGCAGGAGTTGCTCACGGCGAAGTCCGACGACGTTTATGGCCGCGCGAAGATTTACGAGGCCATCGTCAAGGGCGAGCCGGGCATCGAGCCGGGCGTGCCGGAATCGTTCAACGTGCTCGTTCGCGAACTGCAGTCGCTCTGTCTGGACGTCGAACTGATGAAGCGGCAGAAGCCGCCAACGGAGAAGGCCGCCGACTAGAAATAGCCAGTAGGGGCGCAGCACTGCCGCGCCCCAATTTGGCAACACGGAAAGATTCGTATTTAGGTTCTCAGCCGGTCCAACGCAGCATCGGACCGCAACCCGCAGCCGCAAGGCGCGGGAGGGAGGAAACAACCTTGTATCGCAGCAGCCCTTATGATCGCGCCAGTTTGATCGCAGATTTTGATTCCATTCGCATCAGCCTGGCGAGTCCCGAAAAAATTCGTTCATGGTCTCACGGCGAAGTCACCAAGCCGGAGACCATCAATTACCGCACCTTCAAGCCGGAGCGCGACGGACTTTTCTGCGCCAAGATTTTTGGCCCCGTCACCGACTGGGAGTGCCTGTGCGGCAAGTACAAGCGCATGAAGCACCGCGGCGTGATTTGCGACAAGTGCGGCGTGGAAGTCACGCTCAGCAAGGTTCGCCGCGAGCGCCTTGGCCACATCGAGCTGGCTTCGCCCTGCTCGCACGTGTGGTTCTTCAAGGGCTTGCCCAGCCGCATCGGCTACTTGCTGGACATTTCTATGCGCGACCTCGAACGCATCCTGTACTTCGAAGCGTTCGTTGTCGTCGACCCCAATGAAGTCGCCGTCCTGCGCGAGCGCCAGGTTCTGCCGGAAGAGGAATATCGCAAGCTCACCCAGGAATATCCCGGCCAGTTCGTCGCCAAGATGGGCGCGGAAGCCATCAAGGAGCTTCTCCGCCGCGTCGAAGTCGACAAGCTCTCCGAAGAGCTGCGCGAAAAAATGAAGGTGGACCCCTCGCTCCAGAAGCGCATCAAGTTCGCCAAGCGCCTCAAGGTGCTGGAAGCGTTCCGCAAGAGCGGCAACAAGCCGGAATGGATGATTCTCGACGTTATTCCGGTGCTTCCGCCGGAGTTGCGCCCGCTGGTGCCTCTGGACGGCGGCCGCTTCGCCACGTCCGACCTCAACGACCTCTATCGCCGCGTCATCAACCGCAACAACCGCTTGAAGAAGCTCATGGAGCTTCGCGCGCCGGACGTCATCGTGCGCAACGAAAAGCGCATGTTGCAGGAAGCCGTTGACGCGCTGTTTGACAACGGCCGCCGTGGCCGCGTGCTTCGCGGGACCAACAATCGCCCGCTCAAATCCCTGTCCGACACTCTCAAGGGCAAGCAGGGCCGCTTCCGCCAAAACTTGCTCGGCAAGCGGGTCGATTACTCCGGCCGCTCCGTCATTGTCGTCGGCCCGGAGCTCAAGCTCAACCAGTGCGGTCTGCCGAAGAAAATGGCGCTCGAGCTCTTCAAGCCTTTCATTTATCACAAGCTCGAAGCGCAGGGGCACTGCACCACCATCAAACAAGCCAAAGAGATGGTCGAGCAGCAAGAGCCGGTGGTTTGGGACATTCTCGAAGACGTCATTCGCGAACATCCTGTGCTGCTGAACCGCGCTCCCACGCTGCACCGCCTCGGCATTCAGGCGTTCGAGCCGGTGCTCGTTGAAGGTAAGGCCATTCGCATCCATCCGCTCGTCTGCACTGCGTTCAACGCGGACTTTGACGGCGACCAGATGGCTGTGCACATCCCGCTTTCTCCGGAATCGCAGGTCGAAGCGTCGGTGCTGATGCTTAGCTCGCGCAACATCCTGTCGCCCGCGCACGGCTTGCCTCTGGCCGTGCCGTCGCAGGACATGGTGCTCGGCATCTACTATTTGACCAAGGCCAAGCCCGGCGCAAAGGGCGAAGGCCGCGTCTTCGGCGCACCGGAGGAAGTTGTTCTGGCGCTCGAAGCCGGCGAAGTCGAGCTGCTCACCCCTATTCGTCTGCGCTACACCGGTGAAGTCATCGACCTCACTACTGCCTACGACGACCAGGACGTTACGCACACCGTTCCCGTCAGGATGGAGCGCCAGTTCATCCAGACCACTGTTGGGCGCGTCATTTTTAATACGCACCTGCCGGAAAACTTCCCGTTCGTCAACGGCCTGCTCAAGAAAAAGGGCGTGCAGCAGCTCGTTTACTACGCCTACTTGCGCTTCGGACTCGAAGGCACCGTCGTCCTGCTCGATCAGATGAAGGAGCTCGGCTTCACCTACGCCACGCGCTCCGGCATCTCCATCGGCATCGACGACATGGTCATCCCGGGAGACAAGAGCAAACTCGTGGAGGCTGCCGAGAAAGAAGTCGTCAAGGTTCAGCAGCAGTACCTCGACGGCGCCATCACTCACGGCGAGCGCTACAACAAGATCATCTCGCTCTGGGGCGACGTCACCGAAAAGGTCGCCGACGAAATGTTCAAAGCCCTGGAGAATCAGGATAAAGAGGGCACCATCAATCCGGTTTACGTCATGGCTGACTCCGGCGCTCGCGGATCGAAGCAGCAGATTCGCCAGCTCTCCGGCATGCGCGGGCTAATGGCCAAGCCTTCCGGCGAGGTTATGGAAACGCCCATCACCTCCAACTTCCGCGAAGGGCTCAACGTTTTGGAGTACTTCATCTCCACGCACGGCGCGCGCAAGGGCTTGGCGGACACGGCGCTGAAAACCGCCGACTCCGGCTACCTGACCCGCCGCCTGGTCGACGTGGCGCAAGACGTGATCATCAACGAGCGCGATTGCGGCACCACCGACGGAATTTACGTCGAGCCCATCATTGAAGCCGGCGTCGAAGTCGAACCGCTGCGCGACCGCATCGTCGGCCGCGTTTCTCTCGACAAGATCAAGGATTTCGAGGGGCACGTCATTGTCGACGTGAACCAGGAAATCACCGAAGAGCTGGCCAACTCCGTGCAGGCCGCGGGTATCGAGCGCGTGCGCATTCGCTCTGTGCTCACTTGCGAATCGCGACGGGGCGTTTGCGCCCTCTGCTACGGACGCAACCTCGCTTCCGGCCGCATGGTCGAACTCGGAGAAGCCGTCGGAGTCATCGCCGCGCAGTCCATCGGCGAGCCCGGCACACAGCTCACCATGCGTACGTTCCACATCGGCGGAACCGCCACTCGCGTTTCCGAGCGTTCCACGCTCGAAGCGCGCAACCACGGCGTCATCAAGTTCGTGGACCTCAAGCACGTTCAGGGCCGCGGCGGCACCGCCATCGCCATGAACCGTGCGGGCCTCCTCGCCATCGTCGATGAGAAAGGCCGCGAAAAGGAGCGCTACCACGTTGTTTACGGCGCACGTCTCCGCGTCACCGAAGGCGAAAGCGTCACGCACGGCCAGATCCTGGCCGAATGGGATCCGTTCACCTTCTCCATCCTCACCGAAACCGCCGGACACGTGAAGTTCGACGACCTGAAGACCGGCCTGACGATCGAAGAGCAAGTCGACGAAGTTACCGGCCTCTCACAGGATGTCGTTACGCTGCCGCCCGGCGATGAAAAGCATCAGCCTGCGATTCTTGTCCGCGATTCCGCGGGCAAGGTCCGCAAGAAGTACCTGATGCCTTCCCGCGCCCACTTGATGGTCAGGGACGGCGACGAGGTGCAGGCCGGCGACGTGCTCGCGAAAATCCCGCGCGAAACCACCAAGACCAAGGACATCACCGGAGGTCTCCCGCGCGTCGTGGAGCTCTTCGAGACCCGCAAACCCAAGGATCCCGCGGTCATCAGCGAAATCGACGGCGCGGTCCGCTACGGCGAAATCGCCAAGGGCATGCGCAAAGTTTACGTCGAAAGCGAAGATCGCAAGACCACCAAGGAATACTCGATTCCTCGTGGCGTGCACATCAACGTGCAGGAAGGCGACCACGTCAAGGCCGGCGAAGCCTTGATCGACGGTCCGCTCAACCTGCACGACTTGCTGGCCGTCCTCGGCGAAAAGTTCACGCAATCCTACTTGGTCAACGCCATTCAGGAGGTTTACCGTCTGCAGGGCGTGAACATCAACGACAAGCACATCGAGACCATCTCTCGCCAGATGATGCGCTGGGTCAAGGTCGAAGATGTGGGCGACACGCAATTCCTCTTGGAGGAGCAGGTCGACAAGTTCCGCTTCCGCGAAGAGAACGATCGCGTGATCGCTGACGGCGGCCGCCCGGCAACGGGCCGTCCGTTGCTCCTCGGTATCACCAAGGCGTCGCTCTCGACCGACTCGTTCATCTCCGCCGCGAGCTTCCAGGAGACCACGCGCGTCCTCACAGAAGCGGCGGTCGCTGGCAAGGTGGACTATCTCCGCGGCCTCAAGGAAAACGTCATCATGGGCCGTCTCATTCCCGCTGGAACGGGTCTCGAGCATTACCGCAGCATCCAGTTGCTGACGGAAATGCCCGCTCCTGCTCCGGTCGAGGAAATCCCCGAAGCCGCCGAGCTTACGGCCGAAGAAGCTGCCGCACTCGACTTCCTACAGAAAGACACGGAAGCCGACGCCGCTGCCGAAGGCTAAGTCTGGCTCAACAGCCGCGGCGCAACTCCGCCGCTAAACGTATTCCCGGCGTCCCTGAAGCCTCTTGGGGACGCCGGTTTCTTTTGTGCGCTATTCATAGGTATCGGTAAGGAACTCCGCCGGATTGCTTGTGTTGCTGGTGTGTAAGAACCGTTCTTACAATATTAGCTAGTGTGGAGTCGTCCGGCCATTTGCCGGCCACCAAGAAATCCATGAGCAAAATCAAGAAAGGCGCCGCAGACGCGTCCCGGCGCTCATCACCTGCCGCCGGCCGCATGGCTGTTTCCGACCGTCTCGAGCAATTCGAACGGCGCCAAAGCGAACTGTGGCGCCTCACTTTTTTCTTGCTGCTCGTTCTTTCCATTGTGTTCGCCATGGTTTCCTGGGACACCATCCGGTCCCTCGCCCACCGCTTCGAGGCTCTCCCTATCGGCCTCGTTGTTCTGGTTGTCCTCTTCGGGCTGTACGCATGGAAGCGTACCCAGGAAATTTCTGAGCTGCGCGGCCTGGTTCGCGGCATCGAACAGCGCGACGCGATTCCTCCCAATGAAAGGCAGCTCGACCAGCTCTTCGACGTCATCTCGCGCTCCCAGCAGGGTTACCGCGACCTCATCGACTCCTTCGACGACATCCTTCTCGCGGTCTCTCTTGACGGCCAGATTCGCGCCGCCAATCGCAGCTTCGCGGACTTGGTAGGCGCTGCCTTTCCTCAGATTATCGGACGCCCTTTAACTGAATTCATCGAAGAGGGAACCGGCGACGGAGGCGAACTTGCAAAGCGCGCCATGCCTCGTTTCCTCGAGCGTCGCGTCTGGACCGGCATCGTTCAAATTCGCCTCAAGGGCGGCGGCAATTCCATCTACTATTTCGACTGCGTAGCGCACGCTATGCTTCGCGGCAATGACGTCCAGGGCGTCACCATCCTGGCGCGCGACATTACCGCCCTGCGCAAGAACGAAGCGCGCTTTACCGAGCTCTTTGAATCGCTGCAAGAAGGCATCTACATCGCCACGCCCGACGATCGTCTTATCGACGTCAACCCGGCGCTGGCACGTATGCTCGGATACGAATCGAAGGAAGAATTGCTGTCGCGCAGCTTCGCCGATTTGCTTCCTGATGAAGCCCAGCGGCGAGCCCTCCGCGAGCAAGTGGATAATCAGCCGATGGTTCAGGGGCGCGAGATTACGCTGATGCGCAAGGATGGCCAGCCGCTCGTCTGCCTGAATACCGCGGGGGCCGTACGCGACACTAGCGGCCGCGTCGTTCGCTATCACGGCGCTTTGATGGACATTACCGAGCGCCGCGAAATGGAGCGCCGCCTCTACCAACAGCAGGAATTTGCTCGCCGCCTGATCGACAGTTTCCCGGACCTGATCTTTGTGGCGAACACCGCCGGCCACTACACGTTTGTCAGCCCGCGCGTGAAAGATATCCTTGGCTATGAGATCGAAGAAACGCAGAGCATGGAGCTTGGCGGCCGCACCCACATGGAAGACCGTCCCGCTCTGCTTGCCCTCTTCGCGGAACTTGTGGGCGGTCGGCAAAGCTTTGCCTCGCTGGAATCGCGCGTGCGCAATAAGCAAGGCGAGTGGCGCCGGCTGCGCTGTCATTTCAGCCCTCTTTTCAATGAAACGGGCAAGATCGAGGGTGTCGTGGTTTCCGCCCGCGACGTCACGGAACTCAAGCGTCTGGAAGAGCAGCTCATTCAGGCCGAGAAGCTTGCCGCTATGGGCCAGATGCTCGCCGGCGTCGCGCACGAACTCAACAATCCTCTGACCGCCATTCTGGGCGTCACGGAGCTTCTCCGCGACAGCGAAGGTGTCCAGGAAAACACCAAGCGGCAGCTCGAACTCACCCATCGTCAGGCCCGTCGCGCCGCGCGCATCGTTCAGAACCTGCTGGAGTTTTCCCGGCCGGCCGCGCCGCAGAAAAGGCCAGTCGACGTCAACAACCTTATCGAGCGCACCCTTCAGCTGCAGGATCATTCGCTTCGCCGCAACAATGTTCACGTGGATTTTCAGCCGCAATCCGATTTGCCCATGGTTATCGGCGATGCCAATCAATTGATTCAGGTTTTCTTGAACCTCATCAGCAATGCCGAGTATGCCATTCGCGAAGTTCGCGAAACCGGGCGCGTGCAGATCCGCATCGGGCGCATCGGCGGGCACATTTCGGTCACCGTTCAGGACGATGGCGTCGGCGTCTCCCAGGAAGCACTTCCTAAACTTTTCGATCCCTTTTACACCACCAAGCGTCCCGGAGGTGGCACCGGCTTGGGCTTGAGTATTTGTATGTCTATCGTTCGCGAGCACGGCGGTTCCATCGACGTCGAAACTCTGCCGGCTGGCGGCTCGGCGTTCACCGTATTTTTGCCGGTCGCCGCGCCGGAAACATCCGATACCCCGCTTGATGCCGGAACATCGTCCGCTAAGGCGGCGTCTCCAGTGGGAGACATTCTGAAGGGCCGCGCTATTCTGGTTTTGGACGACGAGGAAAGCATCAGGATGTTGCTCGAAGAGGGTCTCTCCGCTCAGGGCATGCGTGTCGACTGCGCGGCAAATTCGCAGGATGCGTTGGAATTAGTCGGCAATCGCCCCTACGACCTAGTTCTATGTGACGTGAATCTCTCCGGCGGCGGCCAGGGGCCAAGTGGGCGCGAAGCTGCTCTTCAAATCGTCGCCTCCTCGCGCAACGCCACAAAACCAGAGGTAATCTTCATGACTGGAGATCTCGCCGAAGGTGACGGGAGCGGCAGCCACATTTACCAATTGCAGAAGCCGTTCCGCATCTCTGACGTTCTAACTGCGCTTCGCGAGGCTCTTTCGCCAAGAACAATCAACAAACCGCGAGAATAGTTGCCGCGAAACTCGCTTGGCGATTGATCGCCACTCTTGCTGCGTTTGGGCGTACCCGGAGCTTCCGGTATGATTTGAGTCTGTGAACTTTGTCCTAAATGAAGCCGAAGCCAGGGTTCTCGGCGCTCTCTTGGAAAAGGAAATCACCACTCCGGATTACTATCCGCTTTCCCTCAACGGTCTGGTCAACGCGTGCAACCAGAAATCCAATCGCGAGCCGGGTATGAATCTGGATGAAGATTCCGTTCGTGCTGCTTTACGCGCACTGCACGACAATTCTCTGGCGCGCTCGGTCAGTGCCGCCGACAGCCGCGTCACAAAGTATGAACATCGTTTGCAGGAAGCCTTCAACTTTGATCGCCGCGAAGCCGCCATCTTCTGCGAGCTGCTACTTCGCGGCCCGCAGACCCCTGGTGAGTTGCGCAGCCGCGCCGAACGCATGCATCACTTTGATGATCTGAACGAAGTGCAATCCGCGCTGCAGCGCCTGATGAACCGCGAGCCGGCTCTCGTGAAAGTCCTTGCTCGCCAGCCCGGCACCAAAGAATCCCGCTACGTCCATCTTTTGTCAGGAGATGTGAAGCCCGCGAGTTCGCCAGGCGCGCACGAAGGGCCAGCTGTGAGTGGACGAGAAAACGCCGACAAGGTTTCTCGCTTGGAGTCGGAAGTCGCCGAATTACGCGAGGACATTGCGGATCTGAAGCAGCAATTCGCGGCACTTCGGAAGCAATCCGAGTAGAGTCCTCTCTACTGTGCCGGTGCGCTCGACGCTGCGAGTATATCCAATCCCGCTAGTTCCGCACGCAGGCGAGCCGCTTCCGTGCGGTACTTGTCCGCATCTTTGCGCAACTTCATTGCGCCCATCGCTGGAGCCGCGCCTGCCGCGGCAGGCTCTGCCAGGCTGTCTTCCAGCCGTGCATCCATTTCCAGATCCACAATCTGTCGCTGCAAGTTCGCAATCCGCACGCGCCGCGCTGCCTGCGCCTCCGCCGCCTGCTGAGCCGCCACGCTGGCCGCCTGCCAGAGCTCGGCGTCCACTCCCTGCAGCCGTTCCGACAGCGCCTTCAAATTTTCAATCGCCGTTTTATTTCCCTGGTCCGCCGCCATGCGATACCACGCCAGCGCTTGCGCCAAGTCCGGCGGAATCCCCATCCCGTACTGATTCATATACCCAAGCTGATTTTCCGCATTCGAATTTCCTTGCCCCGCCGCTTTGTAATACCAGGTTTCTGCCTGTACATAATCCGCTTCCACGCCCAGCCCATGCTGGTACAAGTAGCCGATATTTTCCTGCGCGTTAGGATTCCCCTGCGCCGCAGCCTTGTAGTACCAGTCCAGCGCCTGCACGTAATCCTGCTCCACTCCCAATCCCAATTGAGCCATGTAGCCGAGTTGATTCTGCGCGTTAGAGCATCCGTGCTCGGCGGCACGCTTGTACCACTGGCGGGCCTTTTCATAATCTCGCGCGCCTAAAAATCCGCGCTGATGAAAATAACCGACCTCTTCTTCCGCATCCGGCTCGCCTTGGTCCGCGGCTTTGCGAAACCATTCCAGCGCCTGCGAATAGTCCAGCCGCCCGCCCTTCCCGGTCTCGTACAGCATCCCCAGGTTGTATTGCGCGAGCGCGTTTCCTTGCACCGCTGCCTTGCGATAGAAAGTCATCGCCCGCCCATACGACTGCGGCAAACCCAGCCCCCGCTCGTACATAATTCCCAAACGGTTCTCTGCGGCCGCAAGTCCCTGGTCCGCCGCTTTGCCGTAGAGCGCCAGAGCTTTGTCGTAATCCTGTTGCACGCCCAGGCCGCGATAGTAGTGATTCGCCAGCGTGAACTGCGCCGCGCTGTCGCCGTCCTCCGCAGCCCCGCGCAGCAGCGTCAATTCCGCGTCGCGTTCCTGCGCCTGCACCGGCGCAACGCAACCAACCAGGACTGCGATGCCGACGACCGCAATGCCTCGCAATAATTTGTTCCGTTTCAAGGTCGATCCCCCAGGCTTTCATGACAGGTGTTGAGGAGAGCCACTCTTCCGCACTCGTTCTAACTGTCTTTATATCAGTAAGTTACAGGACATACGCCCAGCACCCGACCGGCACCGTTGCGCAGGTTATCGATCTCCAACGCGCCAAGCCATAGACCACCAGTACCGAAGTCACGTCGATGTGCCTAAACCCGCAATTTGCTCCAATGGACTGCGGTGCTGGAATCGTTTTGGATTTTCGAAAGATGGCCAGGCCTTCCCGCCATCTTGGGCTTGTTGTGGAGTCCGAAGAAGACTTGTGCGCGCAAGCTCGAACGCGAGCTGCCGCATCGCGCTCCCGCATGGCATTCCGCCTAAGCGCAGGGCACCCTGGAAGACTCCATCAAGTGGCAAGCAGCCCGGCCTTGTGTTCTCCTAAGTAGACGCGCGATGAACCTCCATTTCCATATGCAACGCTCGCGACTGCCATTGCTTGGCGGGCTATGCCTCGCCACTGGTGCCTTCTTGCTGGTCACATGCGGGGTATCCGCCAGAACGCCGCAGGGAGGGAATGTCATTCGCTTTGTCCGCAACCCGGATGCCGCGCCGGAATTCAAGCTAGACGCGCTCGATGGTAAGCCGTTAAGCCTCGCGACCGCGCGCGGCAAAGTCGTTCTCCTGAATTTTTGGGCTACTTGGTGCGGCCCATGCCGCGCGGAGATCCCCGACCTGATTGCCTTGCAGCAGAAATATAAAGATCAACTGCAGATCATCGGCTTGACCGTGGACGACGATGACGAATCAACAATCAAGCAAGTCGTCGCCGATGAGCGCATCAACTATCCGGTGGCCATGGCCTCCCCGGAGGTGCGCCTCCAATATGGAGGCATCGCCGCGCTGCCCACGTCGTTTGTGCTGGACGCGCAGGGCCGCGTCGTGCAGAAGCACGAAGGTTTGCGCAACCCCGCTCTCTATGAAACCGAAATCCGTGCCCTGCTTGGCTTGCCCATCAATGCGCGTGTCGAAACGTTTGAAGATACCGGTCAAATTTTCCTCGCACACGCCGATCTCGCCAGCGAGCTTCCCGGCGTGGATCTTTCCCAGCTCACTCCGCTGCAAAAGCAAGTCGCTCTCCACAAGTTCAACGCCGAGGGCTGCACTTGTGGATGCAATTTCACTCTGGCGCAGTGCCGCATTTACGACCGCGATTGTGCTGTGAGCAAATCGAGGACCGAAAAGATTGTCGCCGAAGTTTCCGGCGGCGCTCCGCCCAAAGGAACTCCGGAAAAACCTCCTGCGCCGCCGAACGTCGCTTCCCCTTGACGTGCTCACTTGCATCCTAACCAGGCGCGGAATACACTCGCGCCCTTATCGCGCCGGCGCCGCCCTAAGGCCGGAGCAACGGAGGACACGATGCGAAGCAACAGTAGGTCCGCGCTGAATCGAAGAGCAGGTTTCGTATTCCTGGTGCTTGCTGCCGCGGGATTGCTCACCGTGCGTGGCGCATTTTCCCAAGCGCCCGCGCAACCCAGCCGCCGCGCTATTCACCTTCCCGACGCCAATCCGCAGCTGCCATTCAGTGACGCCATTCTGGCCGGCAATACGCTGTACCTGGCAGGGCGCATCGGCCTGGACAAGTCTGGCAAGGCGCCCGCCGAAATCAACGACGAAATCAAGATCCTGCTCGACCAAATTAAGGCCACTCTCGAGCAGGCTCGTATGACCATGGACGATCTGGTCTACGTGCAAATTGCCTGCACGGACCTCTCGCTCTTCGACAAATTCAACGGCATCTATCGCACCTACTTCACTACCAAGGACTTGCCCGCGCGCGAGTTCATCGGAGCAGCAGCACTGCTGCGCGGCGGCCATTTCGAGCTGCAAGCCATCGCCGTCCGGCACTAAGCAGGCGCCGTGGGTTAGCGTTCGCGACGTCGACGGCGGGGCCTAAGACAGCGTCGATGTCCCTGGCGGGGCCACGGGAGGGGTGTCTTCCCGTGACGTGAGCCATTTAGCGGCAACCTGGAACCCTTCAGCCGTTATCCCTCTCTAACTCCCTGAGCCAACGGGACTCGTCGTGTGACCATATACAGGCAATACATTGTGTCAATATAATCGATGTTTGCCGCTATATGGGCAGACCATCGAATGCCTCTCAGTCCATGGATTCTTTCTAAGTAACAGAAAATACTATAGTTACAGTATTATCGAAAATTAGCATCGCTTGGTAAGGGAAGTGCATCAAACACTGCCAAATTGGCAACCCCGTATGCTTAGAGTCACCACACTGAAAAAGCGTTCTAAGGTCGTGCTCACCGTGGAGGGGCGCTTGGCTGGAGACTCTGTTTCCACTCTGCAGCAGTGCTGGCGCGAATTGCGTGCTGCTTCCCCCACCGAAAAGTTTAACGTCGACCTTTGCGGCGTCAGCTTTATTGATGCTGCCGGGAAGACGCTATTGAAGGAAATTTACCGCCAGGGTGGCCGCTTGGTGGCGCAGGGATGCTTGAACCAAGAGACGGTCAAAGAAATTACCGGTGCGGCCGAAGGGCGCAGCGAGAGTGAGAGCAAGAAAGACACCAAACGCTCGCACATTATTTTTTACATAGCATTTTTCAGCCTGCTGCTCGCTCCCACGCTGACCCCTGCGCACTCCCAGCGGCAGCAAAACCCGCTGCCTGCAGAGGCTCCCTACTCAGGGGTCATGCGTTTGACTCTTGACCAGGCCGTGGCCCTCGCGCTGAAGCAGAACACCACGGCGCAAATCGCCGTCCTCAGCGCCGCGCAAAGCGACCAGGACCAGAAGATCGCAATGTCCGCGCTACTGCCCGAGGCACAGCTTGGCGTCAGCGAACAGTGGCAGCGGATCAACATACTGGCGCAGTTCGGCGGCACGCGCATATTCCCGGGTTTTCCCGGCCACGTCGGACCGTACTCCACCTTTTCCGCGGGCCCTTCCGTCGATGGACCCATTTTCGATCTCACGCTGTTCCGCCGCTACCAGGCGTCGCGCAATGCCGCGAATGCCAGCAAGGCGGACAGCCTTTCCACCCGCGAGCAAGTCATTCTGTTGGTAGTGTCGCAATATATCGGGACGCTGCGCTCCATGGCGGACGTCGAGGCGTCGCAATCGCGCGTGGATTTGGCCCAGGCGCTCTACGATCAAGCCGCGGACCTGCAAAAGGAAGGCGTCGGCACGGGCATCGACACGCTCCGCGCCAACGTCGAGCTGCAAAACGAAAAGCAGCGCCTGCTGGAAGCGCAGGCTACGCGCGAAACTTCGCTGTTCGCGTTGAGCCGTCTGCTGAATCTCGATCCTCGCCAGCAAATCGAACTTGGCGATTCGTTGAGTTTCTTTGATACGCCGCAGCCCGACGTGGAAGCCAGCATCGAAGAAGGTTTGTCCGCGCGCCATGAATGGAAATCGCTGCAGGAACAGATGCGCGCGGCGGAAAACCAGAAAAAATCGGCGTTCGCCGAGCGCCTACCCTCGGCGCACTTTAGCGGAAACTGGGAGCAATTCGGCACGGAGCCCGTTTCGGTGATCCCAATCTATACCTACGCGGGGACGGTCAGCGTCCCGCTGTTCACCGGCGGCCGCATTCGCGCTGAGACCGTTCGC
>WNFQ01002149.1_pt1 | contig 14195 bp, 6 predicted proteins | sample 5400171 | NCBI WGS metagenome assembly WNFQ01 (sample SAMN13153356, study PRJNA577476) | soil metagenome | isolation source: 20 cm soil under Madrone tree | place: USA:California | collected 2016-06-14
CATTTCCCTAAGCTCGTGAAGAACGCGATAGATTTCGCCAGGGCGAATGGCGTTGGCGATTTGCAGTGCGCTACCCCATGGCAATGTCCAAAATCCCCAGGGCTTCTCTCGATTCGGTTTTACTTCAGGAATCGTCAGATCCTGCTTTGCGGCGTCGACTTCGTTCGTAGCTTCATTAATGGCCCACTCGCGATTTGGATCGTCCGCTTTGCGCAGTTGTGCGCCCCTCAATTTTCGTTGAGCAGTGATGAACTTTTGCGCGGCCTCGTTGAGAATGGGTCTCTCTTTTCTACGCCACATCGAGTCGGTAAAAATCGGATCGCGGAGAATCTGCGCCGCCAGCGAATGCGCGTATTGCCCAATGTTCGGATCGATCGTTTGAAACGTAAGCGCCAGCGCATTGGCCAGATTCTTGCCCCGCAACGAAAACGCCGCCGATACCATCTGCACGACAATCGTGATAAGCAGACTGAGAACAGTCATGATCACCGCGAAAGCGATCACGGTGTCGATCGTATTTAACATAAAGGTTCGGGAGAGTTACCAGAGTCGAAAGAGCACCGGCGCCAGAAGGAGAAGCAGTGAGGCCCCCGGCCGGATGACGGCCGATGCCTAAGAGCAAATCTGTTCACAAAGGGAGGCCTTGTTGCGGCCGATCTTTATCGATTTACCAACCGTCAGGCAAGGCGAAAATGCACGCGTGAAATTCGCTGCGTATTTTGCAGCCGATCGATCATTCGTTTTGCTTCAAGCGCTGAAAAGCTGTATCAACGGCCATCGCTTCCAAGCAAGCCCGATACCCATGTCTCATTGTTCTCAACTCCACGAAGCGATTAACGGCGCAACCGAGACTTTGCGGTCGCTCGCCAATCTTGATGCGCAGGTAAAGAAGGCCGCCGATTTGATCCAAGAATGTTTGAGTGCCGGAAATAAATTGCTCGTTTGCGGGAACGGCGGCAGCGCGGCCGATGCTGCACATTTTGCGACCGAGTTGGTGGTGCGCTTCACCAAAGATCGTCCCGCGCAACCGGCAATTTGCCTGGCAAGCGATGGCGGACTTCTCACAGCGGCCGCAAACGATTACGGTTTCAATGAAATCTTCGCTCGTCAGGTGGCGGCGTTTGGTTTGCCGGGAGATGTGCTTATTTGCCTCACGACCTCCGGCAAATCGAAAAATGTTGCGCGTGCGTTGGAAGAAGCGAGAGCGCGCAAACTAAGAACGATCGCGCTTCTCGGACGCGACGGCGGATCGACTATCGGCATGGCCGATGTTGATCTTGTGGTCAAAAGTGATTCGACTGCGCGAATTCAAGAGGCGCACCAGCTTTTGCTCCACGTTTTGTGCGAAATCATCGAATCGCGGCTATAGCTGTAGCCGCTGACGTCCGAAACGGTGCAGCGTCGCCTACAGGGCGACCGCTACAGGATCACTCCGACTTTTTGAGCAATCGCTCGCGCTCGCGATTCAATTGTCGCCGCTCGCTCGCAGTCAAGCTTCCCATCCCGAATTTTGAAATTTTATCGAGAATGGGATCGATCGAGGCATAAACATCGTCCGAATCCGCAGGACGTGTCGGCCGCATCTTCGGTACGACACGATACTTCGGCCTGGGAGCGAAGCGCGTTTTCAAGGCGCTCCACCAGGCGAGCTCCGGCCCGGCACCACTCCATTCGATGAACAGGAACGCCACGCCAATACTTGTCCAGACGACGACCAGATCGTTCCAGGCGTGATACGCGAGCAGTTGAAGCGTGTAGACGGCTGCAAGGATGAGGGCAACCCATTTTGCCATAATCCGCAGGAACAACTCTGCGCGCGGATAGATGGTTGCAAAGGCAACAAAAATTCCAAAGTGCAAGGCCTGCGAACCAGCGAGAACAGACCGCTGCCAGAGCCCCCAAATCGTGAGCAGCGCCGTGGGCGTGATCAGCAAAATCAGATAGAGCGCGATGTAAGAGCGTCGCCCAATAAAGCGTTCCACTTCCCTCCCAAATACAAACAGCAGGTACATCTCGATCGCGAACCACAACAGTGCCGATGGCGCGTGAACAAACCCGTAAGTGAAAAGACGCCAGACCTGACCGCTATACCAAACTGCAGCACTGTCGAACTGCATCCAAGCCAACACAGAGCCAGCTCCGAATGCCACGAGAATTGCCGCGAAAACCGCCGCTGCGACGTGCAACCCTACCAGCATCGTGGTTACATCGACTGGATAGCGACCCATCCACGCAACCGGCCGATAATCATCGGAGGTGGTGACCCCGAACATGCTTTCAATTAATGCCGCGCATTGCGCTTGCGCAAGCGTGTTTCGTCATTCGAGCATGTACCAATCTACAAATCCACGATTCAACATGGCGAACCCCGTTATTGTTGGTTAAACTGAACGCCTTCGTTTCATGAAAAATGACGCGCCAGCCATATTCCCGCCAGCCGGAATCGGTGACTCAAAGCCGGCCAACCAAGCGGTACTCGACTGGGTGCATGAGATCGCCACTCTGACGGAGCCGGAGAATATTTTCTGGTGCGATGGCTCGGAGCAGGAAAACAACTTCCTGATTAACGAATCGCTCCAACAAAATGTCCTGATTAAACTCAACGAGAAGAAAGTTCCGCACTCGTATTTGCACCGCTCGAACCCAAATGATGTGGCACGAGTCGAGCAATTCACATTCGTCTGCACGCCCACAAAACAAGAAGCCGGTCCAACCAACAACTGGTCTGAGCCGGGAGAAACGTACACGAAACTTCGCGCTCTTTTAAAAGGGGCGATGCGCGGACGCACGATGTTCGTGGTGCCTTACATCATGGGCCCGCCGGATTCACCTCTGGCAAAAGTCGGGTTTGAAATCACTGATTCAAAATACGTCGTGCTCAACATGCGGATCATGACGCGCATGGGCGATGTGGCCGTGAAACGCCTCGGCAACAATCCAAACGCGGAGTGGAACCGCGGCGTCCATTCGTTGCTGGACATTAATCCTGAACGCCGGTTCATCTGTCATTTTCCGCAGGACAACGCGATTATTTCCGTAGGCTCCGGCTACGGCGGCAACGTTTTGCTGAGCAAAAAATGTCTGGCGCTGCGCATCGGCTCGTATCTGGCGCGCAAGCAAGGCTGGATGGCTGAGCACATGTTGATCCTGGGCATCGAATCGCCCGAGGGAAAAAAACATTATGTGGCTGCGGCTTTCCCGAGCGCGTGCGGCAAAACAAATTTCGCGATGTTGATCCCGCCGAAACATTTCGCCGGTTGGAAAGTCACGACCGTTGGCGACGACATTGCGTGGATGCAAAATCGCGACGGCCGCTTGTACGCCGTCAATCCTGAAAACGGTTACTTCGGTGTCGTGCCAGGGACAAGTTACAAATCGAATCCTAACGCGATGCGATCGATCGCGCATGACACGCTTTACACCAACGTCGCGCTCACTGATGACGGCGACGTTTGGTGGGAGGGGAAAGACGGCGAGCCGCCCGCACACGCCATCGATTGGCGCGGCAACGATTGGACACCGGATTCCAAGGAGAAAGCCGCGCATCCGAACAGCCGATTCACTACGCCGATGCGCAACAATCCGGCACTCGATCCGGATGTCGAAAAAGGCGAAGGCGTTCCCATCAGCGCGATCATTTTCGGCGGACGGCGCAGCGACACGGTGCCGTTGATTTATCAGGCGTTCGATTGGAAACATGGCGTTTATCTGGGAGCGACCATGGCCTCAGAAACAACCGCAGCTGCTGCCGGCGCCGTCGGACAGGTGCGACGAGATCCGATGGCGATGCTGCCATTTTGTGGATACAACATCGGCGATTATTTCCAGCACTGGCTCGACATGGGAAAACGCCTTACTCACCCGCCCCTCATTTTTAATGTGAACTGGTTTCGCAAAGGCGAGGATGGAAAATTCCTCTGGCAGGGCTTTGGCGAAAACATGCGTGTCCTAAAGTGGATCATCGACCGCTGCGAAGAGACTGGCGGCGCGCTCAAATCGCCCATCGGCTGGTTGCCCGGCCCGCACGACCTCGACCTCGCCGAGCTCGACATCGATCATAAACGCGTGGCCGAACTTCTCTGTATCGACCATGAGGAATGGCAAAAAGAGATCGCAGGGCACAAACAATTTTTCGATTCGCTTGGCGGCGTGGTACCGGAGGAACTGTTGGAACAACGCAACCAACTCGCCGCGCGCTTCAAAGAGTAGTAATTCCGTCATCCCGAGCGGAGCGAGGGACCTCTCACAGGGTGATTGATCACGCTTGCTACCCCGCGTGCCGCGAACTTCGTTGGCGAGATCCCTCACTTCGTTCGGGATGACGTGCGTTTGGTGCTGCAGGAATTTGCGAACCGCTTGACTGGCGTCGAATATTTCCAGTGGGTTCAACGATCGGGAAACCAGAACACGTTATCGCGACACAGCAGAACGATTACGTCGAGATTCGCGGAGCGCGCCAGAACAATCTCAAGGGCATTGATGTTGATCTTCCGCTGGGGAAACTGACGGTCGTTACTGGCCCGAGTGGCAGCGGCAAATCGAGTCTGGCGTTCCAAACAATTTACGCCGAAGGCCAGCGTCGATACGTCGAAACGTTCTCGCCATACATGCGGCAGTTTCTCGACCGCATGGATAAGCCGCGCGTGGACGACATCCGTGGGATCCCGCCGTCGATTGCTATCGAGCAATCAAACCCGGTAAAGACCTCGCGTTCGACTGTCGGAACAATGACGGAGATCAACGATTATTTGAAATTGTTCTGGCCACGCGTCGCAAAGGCATTTTGCCCGAATTGTGGTCGCGAAATCCGACCTGAAACCGCGCAGTCGATCGCAGAGCAAATACTTCGTCATTTCGAGCGAAGTCGAGAAATCCCGGTGCGAAACCTATCGGTATCTTCACGTGGTCCCTCGACTTCACCTCGTTCCGCTCGGGATGACAGCTCAACTGCCCTCATCACCTTTTGGATTGCAGTTCCGCCGAAGACTGCGCCGCGCGCATTTTTCGATTTTCTCCAGCAGCAGGGGTATCTCCGCGTTTGGATCGATAACGAAATCGTGCGTGCGGATGGCGATGTAAAAATTAAGCGGCTTGGCGCGCGTGTGCAGGTGATTCAAGACCGCATCGTGATCAGTGAAGAAAACCGCGCGCGATTAGTTGAGGCAATCGAAACAGCGCTGCGTTTTGGAAAAGGCAAAGTCAATGTCATCGCGATACCGGAAACCGGAAAGCGGAAACCGGAACTCTCCGCTATCCGCTATCCGCTATCCGAAATCCCGTTCTCGACCGGCTGGCACTGCGCCTGGTGTGACCTGGACATTCGGCCGCCCACGCCCGGGCTTTTGAGTTTCAATAATCCGCTCGGTGCATGTCCGGAATGTCGCGGCTTCGGTCGCACCATTTCAATCGATCTAAACAAGGCGATCCCCAACCGCAGACTCAGTATTAAACAAGGCGTCGTGCGCGTTTTTCGCGGGACCGAGTTTGGCGAATCGCAGAAGGATTTGCTGCGAGCGTGCGCGCGCGAGGAGATCGACATCAATGTTCCGTTTGAGGAATTACCAAAGGCCGACCAGGACTTCGTTATCGACGGCGAAAAGCGTTCCGGCGAGTACAGCGATGAAGACTACGAGAATGATCGGTGGTACGGAGTCCGCGGCTTTTTTCGATGGCTCGAAAGCAAGACTTATAAAATGCATGTGCGCGTTTTGCTCAGTCGCTATCGCGCTTACGTCACCTGTCCCAGCTGCAAGGGCGGCCGTTATCAGCCCGAGGCGCTGAATTTTCGAATACCGGATACTAGAAACCGGAAACCGAAAACACCAGAACACACAAGTGACCAAAATCTATCCGGTATCCGCTATCCGATTTCCGGTTTGCATCTGACGCTCCCCGAATTCCAGGCGCTTTCGATTTCCAATGCGTGCGATTGTCTCCGAACAATCGAGATTTCTCCAAATGATTCGACTGCGCGCATGTTGCGCCACGAAATCTGCGCGCGCCTGAACTATCTCTGCGAGGTGGGTGTTGGGTATCTTACGCTCGATCGATCCACACGCACGTTGAGCGGCGGCGAAGTCCAGCGGGTAAACCTCACGACGTGTCTCGGCGCATCGCTCGTGAACACGCTCTTCGTCATGGACGAACCGAGCATTGGATTGCACCCGCGCGATGTCGGCCAGCTGGTGCGCGTGATGCACAACTTGCGCGACAAAGGCAACACGCTGCTGGTGGTCGAGCACGAGGAACAAATCATTCGCGCCGCAGATAATTTGATCGATCTCGGCCCGGGCCGCGGCGAACACGGGGGCGAATTGGTTTGGAACGGGCCGCTCGAAGATTTTCTCGAACATCATCATTTGCATCTGGGGAACGCGGGCGCCTCGCCCGCACTGGCACGCGCCTCGCGGGACAGCGGGATAGTTTTCGGCGAGGCGCCGAAAACAGCGGGCGAAGGCGCCCGCGCTCCCCATTCACTGACGCGCGATTATCTCAGCGGTCGAAAATCAATTCCCGTTCCGAAATCTCGACGGAAATGGACATCATCGATCAAAATCGTAGGCGCGCGACAACATAACCTCAAAAACATCGACGTTGATCTACCGCTTGGCCTGTTCGCGTGCGTGACCGGGGTATCCGGGTCTGGCAAGTCCACGCTGATCCACGATGTGCTCTATCGGAATCTCTTGCATGCCAGAGGACAATCGTCGGATCAGGAGCCAGGCGCATGCAAATCGGTTATCGGCGCGGATCAGATTTCCGACGTTGTGATGGTCGATCAGGCGCCGCTGGCGCGCACCCCACGGTCAACTCCGATTCTTTACCTTGGTCTATTCGATCGCGTCCGCGAATTGTTTGCCGCGCAACCGGAAGCTCTGTCGCAAGGGTTAACCGCCGGTGCGTTCTCCTTCAACTCCGGTAGCGGGCGGTGCGAGCGTTGCTCGGGCACCGGCTACGAAAAGATCGAGATGCAATTTTTGAGCGATCTTTTCGTTCGCTGCGCCGAATGCGAAGGCAAACGGTTTCAGCCGCACGTCCTAAAAGTGTGTCTTCACGACAAATCAATTCACGACGTTCTCGAGTTAACGGTCAGCGAAGCGATTCAGTTCTTTGCACAGATCGGTGAGAAGTCAGCGCGCCAAATTTCTAGCGGGTTGAAAATCCTTGAACAAGTTGGACTCGGTTATTTACGGCTAGGTCAACCGCTCAATACACTCAGCGGTGGTGAATCGCAGCGGTTAAAACTGGTTGGGCATCTCGCGGAGACGGAAAACGCTCAACACACAACGCCCAACGTCCAACATCCAACCAACGGCGAATCCGCAATCGACAATCGGCAATTGGCACTTGGCAATCTGTTCATCTTCGACGAGCCGACCACGGGACTGCATTTCGATGACGTGGCGGTGCTACTGCAATTATTTCACCGGCTGGTCGATCATGGACATTCGATCGTGGTGATCGAGCACAACCTGGAAGTGATCAAATGCGCGGATTGGATCATCGATCTCGGCCCGGAAGCTGGCGACACGGGCGGCGAAGTCGTGGCGATCGGGACGCCGGAGCAAATCGCGAAAGTCGAGAGTTCCCACACGGGCAAATTCTTGCGACGAATTCTTTCAGCATCTCTCAACCCGTTGCATGTCATCCCGAGCCCCGAATGCTTTCGGGGAGAGGGACCTCACAAAATCTCGCGCGAGTTGGAGAGATCCTTCGCCCCGAAAGCATTCGGGGCTCGGGATGACAACGTTGAGTTGGCGCGAGCTGCCGAGACAGCTCCACGATTTCGCGCCAATGAACGCAACCGCGCCATCCACGTCCACGGTGCGCGAGAGCACAATCTCAAAAACATCGACGTTAAAATTCCGCGGGAGCAGTTGGTGGTGATCACCGGTTTAAGCGGCTCCGGAAAATCGACTCTCGCGTTCGACATCTTGTTTGCCGAAGGACAGCGCCGCTTTCTCGACAGCATGTCGCCGTATGCGCGGCAATTCGTCGATCAACTCGAAAAGCCCGATGTCGATTTGGTCAGTGGGTTGCCGCCGAGTGTGGCAATTGAACAACGCGCCACGCGTGGTGGAGGCAAATCTACCGTAGCGACGGTGACCGAAGTCTACCATTTCCTTCGGCTCTTGTTTGCCAAAACTGGAACGCAATTTTGTCCGGACTGCGATTTGCCGGTGACAAAGCAGAGTGTGGCGTCGATCGTGAAACAAATCGAGGCGGCTGCAAACCGCGCGCCGCTCAAGGTTCTCGCGCCGCTCGTTAAAGCGCGCAAAGGTTTTCATACAGATGTGGCACGCTGGGCGGAACGCCAGGGATTCGACACACTCTACGTCGATGGCCGGTTGGTCCCAATCTCGCATTTTCGGAAACTGGAGCGGTTTAGAGAGCACACTATCGATGTGGTGGTGGGTGTGATCGATCGGCGGCGGATCGCCAACGCGCGCGACGTTGCCCGGCGTGCGCTGGAAATCGGGCGCGGCACAGCGCGTCTGCTCGATTCCAAAAATCGGCTGACCGTGATGAGCACGGAAATGAGTTGCCCAAACTGCGGCCGCGCGTTTGAAGAACTCGATCCCCGTTTGTTTTCGTTCAATTCGCCTCACGGCGCGTGTCACGAATGCGGCGGCTTCGGCGAAATCTGGGACCAGGATGTCCAAACGGCCGCGAGCAGTGACGGTGAATCAGTTCTGGAAAACGAGCTTGCCGCGGAGCGCGAATCGGAATGGATCGAGGAAGGCGAAGCGCGTGAATGCCCGAGTTGTCACGGGTCGCGTTTGAATGCTGTGGCGCGTCACGTGCGCGCGCAAGGCTACACCATTGATCAATTCACAAACCTCTCGGCGAGCGAAGCGATGCGCACGACCGGCAGGCTGAAATTCCACGGAACGCATCAAACAATCGCTGCCGGTCTGATTCCCGAAATTCAACAGCGACTGCGTTTCATGGAAAAGGTTGGACTTGGTTATCTCGCACTTGGTCGCTCGGCAAAGACGTTGAGCGGTGGCGAGTCGCAGCGAATCCGCCTGGCGGCACAGCTTGGCTCAAATTTGCGCGGCGTGCTGTACGTCCTCGACGAACCAACTATTGGTCTGCACCCCCGCGACAATTTGCGCCTGCTCGAAACGCTTACCGCGCTTCGCAACAAAGGTAATTCGGTCGTCGTTGTCGAGCACGATGACGAAACAATGCGACACGCCGATCACATCATCGATCTTGGGCCGCGCGCCGGAATCCACGGCGGCGAAATCGTAATCAGTGGAACCTTGGGCGATGTCGAAAAGAATCCGAATTCCGAGACCGCCCGTTGCCTCAACACGCCGCTTTGCCATCCGATCCGCGGATCGCGTCGATCTCTGCGGAATGTCGAAACTTGGATCGAAGTCCGTGGTGCGCGCGCGAACAATTTGAAAGACATCGATGTTCGTTTCCCCGTCGGCAGACTTTCGGTGATCACGGGGATCTCCGGATCGGGAAAATCTACGCTTATGCACGACGTTTTGCTCCCGGCGGTTCGAGGGAGTCTGGGGAGCGCGGGCGCCTCGCCCGCTGTGTCACGCGCCTCGCGGGACACGCACCCAGGACTTTTCGGCGAGGGCGCCGAAAAGAGCGAGCGAGGCGCTCGCGCTCCCCAGAATCTCCGCGTTATCGAGGCGGTTTACGAAGTCGATCAATCGCCGATTGGTAAAACCTCGCGCTCGACGCCCGGCACGTACGTGAAAGTTTTCGACGAGATTCGGAACCTTTACGCGCAACTGCCGGTCTCGCGTGTGCGCGGGTATTCTGCCAGCCGATTCTCATTCAACGCTGAAGGCGGGCGTTGCGAGACATGCAAAGGTCAGGGCGTGATCAAACTGGAGATGAATTTTCTACCGTGCAGTTATGTGCTGTGTGAGGACTGTCACGGTCGTCGTTACAATCCGCAAACACTGGAAGTTCTCTATAACGAAAAATCCATCGGCGATGTAATGGAGATGACGATCGAAGAAGCGGCGCAATTTTTCTCGGCGCATCCGAAGATTGCTCGCCCGCTTTCACTCTTGGTCGATACCGGGCTTGGCTATCTAAAACTGGGTCAACCAAGCCCGACGTTAAGCGGCGGCGAAGCGCAACGTCTCAAACTGGTGACGCAACTAAAGCGCGGCGTGGGCCGCGCGGCGGACGAGCGTATTCGAAAAATGCGCAAGCCAGAATCAACATTGTACCTGCTCGAGGAACCCACCATCGGCCTGCACATGGCTGATATCGAGCTGCTCCTCAAAGTGTTGCACCGCCTCGTGGATGAAGGGAACACCGTGATTGTGATCGAGCACAATCTGAGTGTGATCGCCGAAGCGGATTACATTGTCGATCTTGGACCGGAAGCAGGCGACGGCGGCGGTGAAGTGGTGGCCTGTGGAACGCCGGAACAAGTCGCAAAGAATCGCGTGAGCCGCACCGCGCCGTTTCTGCGAAAAGCACTTAGAGCAACGCGCGCGAAAACAGCTCTGTCATCGTGAGCGGAGCGAACGATCTCACAATCGCAGTGAGCGTCACGGAGCGGATACTGCGTAATCCATCACCTTTTGGGAGGTCCCTCACTTCGTTCGGGATGACACGCGTTTGAATTGCGGGTATCAGCGACATCAGTGACAATCGCCACACCAAATGCTCGCGTACTATCTGCACAATCTGAATCCGGTCATTTTTCGGATCTACGATAATGTCGGCCCGCGTTGGTACGGCCTCGCTTACGTGCTCGCATTTGTTTCGAGCTACCTGCTCTTCCTCTGGCTAGCCAAACACGGCTACGCCGATCTTTCCCCGCAACGAGTGGGCGATTTTATCACCAGCTGCGCGCTCTTTGGCGTAATCGTTGGCGGACGGCTTGGCTACGTTTTCTTCTACAAACCAGAAATGTTGCGCGAGCCGTTATCGATTTTGCGCGTCTGGGAAGGCGGCATGTCGAGCCATGGCGGGATGCTCGGCCTGTTGGTTTTCACGTTGTACTACGCCCATCGACATAAAATCTCGTGGATGAACCTCGGCGACAATCTCGTCGTCACAGCGCCGATTGGATTGTTCTTTGGGCGCTGCGCCAATTTTATCAACGGCGAACTTTATGGGCGGATAACGAACATTCCCTGGGCAATGCAGTTTCCAAAGGAACTGCTCGACCATCCGCAGGAAGCGGAGCGGGCGGTGGCCGCCTGCGCGCAAATCGATCCGGCACTCACAACGCCGGAAGCGATTGTCAATGCGGTAAACAACCATCCACAAGTAGCAGACGCATTGCGCTCAATTCTTTCACCACGCCATCCGTCGCAGCTTTACGAGGCATTTTTCGAAGGGATCGCCTTGTTCGCGATTTTGTGGCTCGTGCGGACGCGCAGCCGCCAGCCTAACGGAGTGTTAACCGGACTCTTTTTTATTTGTTATGCGATCTTTCGGATCGTGATTGAAAATTTCCGCGAACCCGATGCGGAGTTGATCGGTCCCTTCACGCGCGGCCAATTCTTCTCCTTCTTTTTGATCCTCATCGGCATCGCGTTCATCGTCGCGGCGAAAATGCGACCGACGTATCCGAAGGGAACATAGGCATTCTGCCTGTGCGCCCAGCGGATTTGAAATCCGCTGAACCCTAGCCGCAGAGTCCAACGCCGCTGGCCGCACAGACTGCAAGTCTATGTTCCGATCCGATGGCATTGCGTTTGCCACGGTGTCAGCATGTGTTCGAGGCACGGGGAAAAATGACGAAGTACGAATGACGAACGGTCCCGCGCCGTGATTTGAATTTCGCAAGACGGACCGTTCCTTCCTCTTTGCTGCGAATCCGCTTTCGTTTTGGCGAAACGGCGTTATTACTTATGCCGGTGAAGCGGGAATGCTCGTTCCGGAAATCGTAGCAGCCGGCGGCGGTCTCATCTTTGCGTTTGATCACGCGACGATCGCAGGAAAAATCATTCTCTCTCTTCTAGCCGTCGTCTCCATCTTCGTTTGGTCAATCATGATCACGAAACTGCGCGTGATCCGCTTCGCCCGAAAACAGAATGCGCGTTTCCTCACCGCCTTTCGGCAAGATCGCCAACCGCTGCGTTTGTTTGAAAGGAATGCGCGCTTTCCGGGATCGCCAGTCTTCAACGTCTATCGAGCTGGTTGCCAGGAAATGACATTTCATCTGCTCGGTTCGCCCGAAGTGGACGACACATTTCGCGCGCGACTGGAGATCGCAGACAAGATTTCTCCGGCGCAAATGGGCGCAGTAAACGCGGCAATGGAACGAGCGGTAGGCGAAACGGCGCTTTCACTCGAATCGCAGATGATTTTGCTCGCTACCGCGGTGAGCGGTTCGCCGTTTCTCGGCTTGCTCGGCACAGTCTGGGGCGTAATGGATGCCTTCACCGGCGTGGCCGAAGCGGGCTCGCCCAACCTTGTCGCAATGGCGCCCGGCGTTTCCGGCGCACTTATCACCACGGTCACGGCGCTCTGCGTCGCCATTCCGGCGATGTTCGGTTACAACTTTCTCGTCACCAGCATTCGCGGGATCATCGTGGAAATGGACAACTTTGCTGCCGAGCTCGCGTCAGAGTTCGAGCATAAATATGTCGATCACGGCTCGCGGGAGGTCGCGTTCCGAAAATGATGAGCGTCCATCTTTCATTCGGTGTTGAGCGTTCGGCGTTGGGCGTTCGGCGTTTTTCGAAAATGTTTTTCAACGTCCAACGTCCAACGTCCAACGTCCAACGCCCAACTCCGAAATCGTGATGAGACGTTACTCACAGCGCCAGAGTCTCTCTACGCTGAGCGAGATCAATATCACGCCGCTGCTCGATCTGGCGTTTGTGTTGCTCATCATTTTCATGATCACAACGCCATTGCTCGAAAGCAGCATGAACCTGGTGATCCCATCCAGCGGCGCGAAGAATCCGCCGATCAATACGTCACAGGTGCAAACCGTCTCCATCGACCGCAACGACACGATCCGATTTAACAATCAAGTCGTGGACTTGGGAACGCTCACTGCGCAATTGACCGATCTAAAGGCGGCGAATCCGAATCTTGCAATCGTGATTCGACCCGATCGCGATTTGCCCGTGCAAAAACTCATTGGACTGATGGACGCGCTCCAACGGGCGGGAATCACCAAAGTCGGCATCGCAACAAAAGCTGAACCGAAATAGCGAAAGTAACCACGAGTGCACACTAATCGATACGAAGAGGGAAAAGATTTGCCCGCGAATGAACGCGAATGAATTATGAAGTGCGGGATGGCGGCGGTAGGGCGCGTCACTCCGTGCGCGCCATTGGGAGACTCGGAACACGGCGCACAGAGGACTGTGCGCCCTACCAGACCAACGCGTGGCAACCGCAACCATTTCGGCGCACAAGAGGCTGACCGAGATTTCGTGTTCATTCGTGTCCATTCGTGGTTAGAGCGATGACGTCGAAGAATAGCCGTTTTTGGCAAAACGTTGTCCTGATTGCTCTGGCACACGTTGCGCTGATTCTGGGCCTGATTCGCTGGAGTGTGGCAGCGAGAGCGTCATCGAATCCGGAGAGCATTGTTTGGTTAGGTAGCGCTGAAGATCTCGCGGCTGGAGAATTGGAAAGCGAGCCATCGGCACCAGCGACAGCGCCTCCGGTCGAACCTAAACCCCCGAAACATGATGAAGCGGAAGAGGAAAAGCCCGTCGTAACGGCTTCGAAAAGCGAAATCGAATTGCCATCGCCAACGCCAAAACCGACGGCAAGTCCCACACCAAAACCGAAGGCGACGGCAAAACCGCTCCCGAAACCAACTCCCAAGAAAACTCTGGTGACAAAGGCTTCGCCAAAATCGTCGGCCAAAGCCAGGCCGACCCCGGCGAAATCCAGTGAGAAGCCGGCGAAAAATGAGAAAAGCCTTACGGCAAAAACCGGAACTGCATCTCAGAGCGGCAGTGGGAAAACAGGTTCAACAGGGAAAGGTGGCAGCGTCGGCGGCGGAAGCAGCGCATCGGAGTTTGGCTGGTATGGCCACATGCTTCATGATCGCTTTTACAGCGCCTGGATCCAGCCAACGACCAACGTCCCTTCTGGCAGCAAAATTTCGACGCTCGTCAAAGTTCGCATTGAGAAAGACGGGCGCGTTTCCAAATTCGAAGTTATCAAGCCGTCAGAAAATATCGTGGTCAATGAGTCGGTAGCAGCGATTGGAAAGCGAATAAGCGAAG
>WNFQ01007956.1_pt1 | contig 14188 bp, 11 predicted proteins | sample 5400171 | NCBI WGS metagenome assembly WNFQ01 (sample SAMN13153356, study PRJNA577476) | soil metagenome | isolation source: 20 cm soil under Madrone tree | place: USA:California | collected 2016-06-14
GTGAATCCCCGCGGCCGGGCGGGGCGCTGTTGCGGGCGTCGTGGTTGCAGGCTGGGGTTCACTTGCGGTCTCCTACGGGCAGGTGCCTGCAGCAGCCACATCCGCACTGGTCGCGCTCACGCGAACGCGTCCGCTGGCTGCGATCAGCACGGCTCGCTCGACGGAATTCGTGCCGACCATCTGATTGCCTCTGATATCGCAGAGCAGGATGTTGCGCGTCGGGTTCTTGGCTCCGGCGGGACTTGCGAATCCGGTCGCCTGGTAGATCTCGATGCCGTTATTGTCCGTTTTGACCGTCACCGAGGTGTCGAGAAGCACGTGCCGCTCGAAGATGGGCTCGCCGTTATCCCATTGCCAGTTGAAGTTGGTATCCTGGAAGACGATCCATCCGTTGAACGGGCCGTAGCTGCACGCGGGAACCGCCGCCATGGGGGCGGCCGAAGCGCACACGGCCACATTCGTCTGGTGCTTGATCGCTTCCGTGCGTGCCAGGTAGAACGATCGGAGCAGATCGTTCGAGGCCGAGCTCAGGCGATTGTTCTGGAGGAATGTGCGCATGTTCGGCACGGCCACCATCGCCAGGACACCGGCGACGGCCACCGTGACCATGAGCTCCGTGAGTGTAAAGCCCCGTTGCGCTCTCATGCTCGCCGAGCCGTCGCTCGATCGGTCCGTTACCAACATGTTCTCTTCAGGCATCATGCGCAGGGGTCACTCGCCAAGATCATTGGCGGTGCAATCTACTGGAGCCGACACCGAAGGGGTGAGTGTCAGTTCACGCTCGCGGGACCGGTCCGACGAGCGGTGTTATTTGAGTCCCGGGCGGTCACCGGCAAGGACATAAGCACGCGCGTTTCCGCCGTCCCGTGATCTAGCGCACGGTACGGTTCGAGCGCCCGCACCGGGCCGGGGGTCCGCCCCGGCCCGGCCGTGAGCCTACTCGCCGCCGAAGGGCGGCGTCAGGCCGGTGAAGTCCCCGACCACCTTCGCGTCGTAGGGACCATTGAGGCGGTTGAAGCCGTTTCCCGGCGTGTTGAGCAGCCCCTGCGTGAACACGATGTCCTTGGCGGGCGTGACCTCGATGACGCGCTGGTTGAACTGGTCGCTGATCAGCGTGTTGCCGTTGGCCAGGCGCACGGCGCGCGTCGGCAGCGGAGCGGAGTTGCTGCCTGGTTCGGTACTGGTGAGATATTCCCAGACGGGCGCGTCCGCGGCATCAACCTCGACGATGCGATTGTTATTCGCATCCGTGATCAGGGTGTTGCCGTTACGCAGCCGGCTGGCGAACGCCGCGCCGCTGACCGTGCCTCCCGCGGTGAACTGGCGCACGAGCTGCTTGCCCGTCGTCACCTCGATCACCCGGTTGTTGTTCTCGTCGGCGATCAGGACGTGACCGTTCTGCAGCAGCTCGGCGCTGTTCGGGTTGTTGAGCTGGTTGGCTCCCGCCCCCGGCACGAGCGTCATGCCGTACTGCCAGACGATCTGGTGGCTGAGATTCACCAGAATGACGCGTGCGTTCGCCTGATCGGTGATGAGCACGTGCAGTCCCCGATGGCCGGGGAATGCGGTCGTAACGAGGGCCTGGACGGGCGTGTTGAGCTCGTTGGGGCCGAAGCCGGCGACGCCGGCCTGGCCGTACTGCCACACGATGCGGCCGGCGGCGGTGACGATGATCACCCGGTTGTCCGGGCAGCCATTGACCGCGTCGGAGCAGCCCGGCAGCGGCGGGCTGGCCGGCGGGATGCCGGTTCCCGAGATCAGCGTCAGGGGCCCGAACCGCTCGGCGTCGTTCGTTCCGACGATGCTGTGGGGACCGGCTTTGTCCGATCCGTTCCCGAACTGCCACAGGATGGCGTGGGTGTGCGGGTCGATCTCGATGACGCGGTTGTTGAACTGATCGGCGATGACGATGTTGCCCCGGTCGTTGAAATCTCTGCCGCCATCGCCGCGGCCGCACACAGCAGAGCGGCAGGGAATGCACACATCAGGACGCCGCGGCGCGAGCCGCGCACGAGTACCCTGCTCATGATTGCCTTCTCCCGAACTGATTATTCCGACGCTTGAGCCTGAACGCCGCCGCGCGTGCGGCGGTATCCCCTGCACGTGAGTGGATGCAGTCCGGGCGGCGGTTCACGCGGCAAGCGTTCCCGTCGACGCCGATGCCCCGGCCCGTTCCAGGTCCGATCCCGCGCAGATACGGCTGGGCATTGCGGTTTCCGGCATTAAACGCCAAGGTTGACCTGTGGGTTTAAGATCAGCGCGCTCACCATCATCAGGAGGCAAACCATGAGCAAGGGTATGGACAGAAAGAAGGAAGCGAAGAAAAAGCCAGCCAAGTCTCTGCAGGAGAAGCGCGCTGCGAAGAAGGAGAAGAAACAGAACCGGGGATTTCAGGTCTGAGGTGTCCGCTGCCCAGGCTCATTGCGGGTGCGTCCAACGCTATCGCACGTGCCTCCAGAACGTGAATCTTGTCACGCGCCGGCGGCCGGAAAGACCGCTCCTGGTTCACACGTCCTCAGGGAGCTTTCGCCGAATGGGTCACACGCCTTCAGACAGCCAGGCGGCGGCTGGCATTACTCGTCCAGCCTGCGGAGTCCGTCCACATCCTGGGGGTCCGGGCTGTGAAATGCATCCGCCGCCGCAACGCCAGGAAAGGGCAAACATGAGCTACTGAACCTAAGCATTACATCCACCTCTTAAAGGGTGTGGGAGTACAGCCAATGATCCCGATCATCTTCGCCATCTTCGGGGACATGGACTCAGCCGCCAACGGCGCGCTGACCGTCGCGCTGGACTGCCCACGGCAGTACGAGTGCGGCGGCGTGATCTACGAGGACTCCGGGCACCGCTACCATGTGAGCGCGCCGCTGACCTCCCACAAGCACTTCGGGCTCGTCATTCCGCAATACACCGAAGGTGCACCCGAGAGCGGCTGGCGGATCGTGGCGGACTATCACACCCACATCTGCTCCCCGCACAACCGCCTCTTCGCCAACTTCTTTTCCCCCGCTGACGCGATTGTGAACACGGCCTTCCACACCGTGGGCTATATGCTCAGCCTCTGCGACGGCCAGGTGAGACGCTACGACCCCTCCCAGGACGACCGGGATGATGAGGTCGTGCACTTCACCAGCGGACGGGAGATCTACCTCACCTGTGGCCACATCACAGGATGGATAGAAGAGGCTCTAGCGCCCGCTCTGGATGCGTGGGCGTTAGCAGCGATGTCGCACCGTGACGGGCCAGAGCTCGCCGATGGACCTCTCGGGCTCTGGCATGCGAGCTCGCAAAATGAATACAGCCGTCACAACGATGCCGATACTGACCCGGGCGCCGACCACGGTGGCGTCGAATAACGACCCCGCATAACAAGCGCCCCTGTAACTCTAGTTCGGCGTATGCGCGGCGAAGTCAGCTGGCCCAGGCTACGAGGGATGACTGTCTAGGCCAGCACGGGCATCCTACATAGTTCGCATAATGTATATTATGTGAAATTCTGTACGTAGGCAGGAAAGCCGTCCAAGGAATGGGGTCTAAGCTCGAGCCTGACCTGGCCTCCTCGGCGCTCGACGGTCAGGCACGTCCAACTCGTCCGCTGATCTATAATTCAAACGATGCACCGATGATGGACCTCGGTGGCACAACTTGACGGCTATACCTTCCGCTCCAGAGAAAAACCACTTGCTGGCCGCGCTGCCGACCGCAGAGCGCGGGCGGGTCTTTCCGCACCTGGAGTTTCTCGCGATGCCGCTCGGCGGGGTCTTGTACGAGCCCGGCGATGTTTTGCCGTACGTGTATTTTCCGACCGACTGCATCGTGTCGCTCCTTTACATGATGGCAGACGGCGCTTCCGCGGAAATCGCGGTCGTGGGCAACGAGGGTCTAGTCGGTGTTGCGCTGTTCATGGGCGGCGAAACCACCTCGAGCCGGGCGATCGTGCAGAGCGCCGGCGGCGCCTACCGGCTCGGTGGCAAGAAGCTCAAGCAAGAGTTCCATCGCGATGGGCAAATGCAGGTGCTGTTGCTGCGCTACACACAGGCCTTGATTACCCAGATGGCTCAGACGGCGGTGTGCAACCGCCATCACTCCGTGGACCAGCAGCTGTGCCGCTGGTTGCTGTTGTCTCTCGATCGCCTGTCATCCAGCCGGTTGGCCATGACCCAGGAGCTCATCGCCAACATGCTGGGAGTACGTCGCGAAGGTGTTACCGAGGCCGCCAGCAAGTTGCAGAAGCGCGGTGTCATCACCTACAGACGGGGACAAATCACGGTGCTCGACCGGATCAAGTTGGAACAACTGTGTTGCGAATGCTACGCCGTGGTCAAAAGGGAAACCGATCGCCTACTGCCGCGCGGGGCTGGTTAGCTGGTTAGCAGGATTATGCCTATGTGGTCTACCGCACCGACACCCGCGTCGCGATGTTGCTCGAATAGCCGCGCCTTTTCGCTGCTCCCGTCACGCCATGCGTACACACATCCTGCTGATCAACGATGATCCGGCGCATGCGCTGGCTGTTCGACGAGCCCTGATCGATTCAACCAAGGGGGCCTTCGAGGTCGAATCGACCGGAAGCTGCTCCGAGGCTTTGGAACGAATAACGCGTAACGGGCCGCAATACCAGCAGAAAACCATAGCGGCGGTGGTCGTGGACCTCTCGTTGCCCGACAGCCGCGGACTCGACACGATCGACCGACTGTTGCGCGCCGCGCCGCAGATTCCGATCCTGGTCCTCAGCGCTCCCGGGGACCAGGACATCGGCAAGTTCGCGCAGAAATTATCTGCTTGACGCTCACGTGCTGCCGAAGGCCCTGCCGGGCATGGTCGAACGAGCCGTGAACGACGAGGCGCCGTTCGAAGCCGAGCGTGCCCGGCTTACACTCAACTCCATCGGCGACGCGGTCATGAGCACCGACGTCACGGGCAAGATAACCTATCTCAATCCGGCTGCGGAACGCATAACGGGTTGGTCTCGAGAGGCGGCCGCGGGTCATCCGCTCGAGGATGTGTACCGCATCATCGATGGCACGACTCGCGAGGCCGTGCAGAGCCCCACGGCGTCGGCGATCCGGGAAGACAGGACCATAGTCCTCCCGCCGAACTGTGTACTGATCCGGCGCGACGGCGTTGAAGTAGCGATAGAGGACTCCGCCGCGCCGGTCCATGACCAGCGCGGCCATGTGACCGGCGCCGTCATGGTATTTCGCGACGTCAGCACGACGCGGGCGCTGGCGCTCAGAATGGCTCATCAGGCCCAGCACGATGTACTTACCGACTTGCCCAACAGACTGTTGCTGAACGACCGAATTACCCAGGCGATGGCACTGGCACGTCGTCAAAAGACCAAACTGGCGGTGCTGTTCCTCGACCTGGATCGCTTCAAGCACATCAATGACTCGTTGGGCCACGACGTCGGCGACCGACTGCTGCAGGCTGTCGCGCGCCGGTTACTCGGTTGCGTGCGTGGCTCGGACACCGTGAGTCGACATGGGGGCGATGAATTCGTAGTCCTGCTTTCGCAAGTGAGGCGCGCACGCGATGCGGCGGTCACTGCAGAGAAGATACTGGTGGCGCTCGGCGCGCCGCACCGCATCGGGCAGCATGATCTGCACCTCACGACGAGCATGGGCATCGCTACCTACCCGGAGGACGGCGCGGACGCGGAGACCCTGATGAGGCACGCCGATCTGGCCCTGTTGCACTCCAAGGACGCTGGAGGCGACAGTTACCGGTTCTTCAAGGCACGCATGAACGCGCGCGCCATCGAGCGGCAGTTTCTGGAACGCGGTCTGCGCCGCGCCATGGCGCGCAATGAATTTGTCTTGCATTTCCAGCCGCAGGTGAATTTGAAGACCGGCGCCATCATCGCGGCCGAGGCGCTGGTGCGCTGGCGCCATCCGCAGCGCGGACTCGTGCCGCCTGCGCAGTTCGTGCCTATCGCAGAAGACTGCGGGCTCATGGTGGCAATTGGGCGCTGGGTCCTGCACGAGGCCTGCCGTCAGGCTCGAGTCTGGCAGCAGAACCCGAACCTGCGTCCGATCCGCATCGCGGTGAACAGTTCCACGGCGGAGCTTCGGGACAGAGAATTCATTGTCGCCGTGCGCGATGCCCTCACCGCGACCGGCCTTGCGCCGCGTTATCTGGAGCTCGAGCTGACCGAATCCTTCCTGATGCAGGACTCGAGGTTCACGGCGGCGCAGCTGCAGGCCCTCAGACGTGTGGGCGTACAGCTCGCGCTCGATGACTTCGGTACCGGGTATGCGAGCCTCACCTGTCTGAAGCGCTTTCCGATCGGCAGGTTGAAGATCGATCAGTCCTTCGTGCGCGATGTTGCGCACGATGTCAGCCTCGTCCGCGCCATGATCGGCATGGGGAACAGTCTGGGCATGCGCGTGGTGGCGGAAGGGATCGAAACTCGCCAGCAGCGCGCATTCCTCCAGCAGGAGGGCTGCCTTGAGGGGCAAGGCTGCTATTTCGGTCGGCCGCTGCCCGCCGAGGAATTCTCCCCGTTGCTCGGGTGCCACGAGCTACGACCGCCCTCACCTCGGCGATCTTCGCAGCATGCATCGCCGCCAAGACGCGAGCGCCTTCACGGCAACGGCTCATCCCGCTTGCGCAAACAATCCGGCGGCAAACTTACGGCGCCTGATTGAAAGCCGGCGCAAACCGGGCCGGCTAAGCCTTTGATTTCGTGCGGTCACCGAAACTGGCGCGGGACTGACAACGGCTCCCCGTGACCGCTCAGGCGTGCGCAACGCGAACACGTTCACATTGGCGCAGTGGGAGCCAGGTGGGGGCCCGCGGAGTGCGACCTGGTTCGCTGTTCCCGGGAACTTCCAGTGGTGCAATCCCCGGCGCTCTTGTCCAAGGCTCCCGCGCCAGCGTTCGGCCGCCATGGAGATGCGCGCCAGAGACTCTCTCCTATGACCAAGGTCTCATACCTGACATTCCCCGGTCCGAGGCACCGGGCGCTGCGATGAAGCTCGCAAGCGCCGAGACCGCTGTACTTCCGGCTCTCACGGAGCCGCTGGAGGCACCCGCGCACTTCGGGCAGGTGGAAGCGCTGTTTCGCAACACCGTCGAGCATGCGCCGGTCGGCATAGCCTTCGCGAACCCCGATGGGGGCTTCCGTCATTGCAATCGGGCATTCTGCTCGATGCTCGGATTCAGCGTCGAAGAGCTCAGCCGCAAGTCGATCGCGAGCCTCACATTTACAGAGGACCGCGAGTCCACGATCGCCGGTCATGCGCGCTTGTGGCGCGGCGACATCGCGCACCTGGACGTCGAGAAGCGCTACGTTCGCAAGGACGGCAGCGCGCTGTGGGTTCGCGTGAGCACCTCGCTGGTTCGCGCCGGCGGTGCGGAGCCGGTGTGCTCGGTCGAGTTCCTGCGCGACATATCCGCGCGCAAGCAGATGGCGGCGGCCCTGCTGCAAAACCAGACGCTGCTCGCAACCGTGATTGCCGAACTGCCGCTCGCGCTGCTGGCGTGCGATGTCACCGGACGGGTGACGCACTACAACCGCGCGGCGGTCGAGCTGTTTGGAATTCCCACGGAGCACGCGACCGCCCTCCCCCGCGGCGCCTACCCCGTCACCTCTGATGTCTATCAGCTCGATGGCACGACCCCGGTGCCCCCCGAGGACCGTCCGTTGGCGCGTGCGCTGCGCGGTGACACCGTCAGCGACGCCGAGTTCATCGTCGTCACACCCACGGGTGCCGTGCGCACGGCGCTTTCGAGCGCGCGACGGCTCGTCGGCCCGGCCGGACAGGCTCTCGGCGCCGTGGCGGTGGTCCAGGACATCACCGAACGGCGCCTCGCCGAACAGGAACTCGAGCACGTACACAAGCAGCTGTTGGTCGCGTCCCGGCAGGCGGGCATGGCCGAAGTGGCCACCAACGTACTGCACAACGTGGGCAACGTACTGAACAGCGTCAATGTCTCGGCAAGCCTGGTCTCCGAGCGCATCGCGAAGTCGAAATGCGCCAGGCTCGATCAGGTCGCCGCGCTCCTCACCGAGCATGCCGGCGACCTCGCGAGCTTTCTGGCCGGACCTCAGGGCAAGCACCTGCCAGGCTACCTGGGCGAGCTTGCCGGGGCTCTGGTCAGCGAGCGTGATAGCGCCGTCGCGGAATTGGAGGCGCTGCGCAGCAACGTCGAGCACATCAAGGAAATCGTCGCGATGCAGCAGAGCTATGCCAGGCGCGGTGGCATCATCGAGACCCTGGACATACGGGCGCTGGTCGAGGACAGCCTGCGGATGAACGAGGGGGCCTTCAGCCGCCATGGCGTGACGATCATCCGCGACTACGAGGACGTGCCGCAGATCCAGGTCGACAAGCACAAGGTGCTGCAGATCCTGGTGAACGTGATCCGCAACGCCAAGTACGCCTGCCAGGAAGCCAAAAAACGTGTGACCGTCCGGATCCGCGCGACCAACGCAGCGGTGCTCGTCGCGGTGATCGACACCGGGGTCGGCATTCCGCGGGAAAACCTGGAGCGAATCTTCAGTCACGGCTTCACGACCCGCCCGGACGGTCACGGTTTCGGACTGCACAGCAGCGCGCTCGCGGCCAAGGCGCTCGGCGGCTCGTTGCACGCACAAAGCGCCGGCCCGGGTCAGGGCGCTACCTTCACCCTGGCGCTGCCGCTCGCCTCGCCCGAGTCACCCGATGTCAGGTGAATCTGACTCGCTCACGCATCGCATTCTCGTGATCGACGACAATGCGAGCATTCATCAGGACTATCGCAAGATCCTGGTGGCCGACGAGACGCCGCTGATCTCGGCGGCCGAAGCGGGGCTGTTCGGGGCGCAGATGTCCGGGACCGGGCGCCCCGCTTTCGACGTGGACTCCGCACTGCAGGGGCGCGACGGAGTCGGCCGCGCCCGTGCGGCTCTGGCGGAGGGCCGTCCGTACTCGGTCGCCTTCGTCGACATGCGCATGCCTCCGGGGTGGGACGGGCTCGAGACCGTGGAGCACCTGTGGAAGGTCGACCCGGACGTACAGGTGGTCATCTGCTCTGCCTACACCGACTACGATTGGCTGGAGCTGCTGGCACGGCTCGGACACTCGGACAAGCTCATCGTCGTCAAGAAACCCTTCGAACCGATCGAGATCCTGCAATGCGCCAGCGCGTTGAGCCGCAAGTGGCAGAACGCCCGCGCGCTCAGGCGCCACGTCGAGAGCCTCGAACTGGTCGTCACCGATCGCACCAAAGGCCTCGAGGCGGCCAACCGGCAGCTGCGCCATCTCGCCTCCCACGATCCACTCACCGGCCTGCCGAACCGGCTGCTGCTCGATGACCGCATCGCCCAGGCCATCATCCACGCGCAGCGGCACTCGCATGAATTCGCGGTTCTGGTGGTCGACCTCGACAGATTCAAGCTCATCAACGATTCGCTGGGGCACAGGGCGGGCGACGAATTGCTGCGCGAGGTCGCACAGCGCCTCAGCCACGGGGTTCGCGCCGTTGATACGACCGCCCGCCTCGGGGGGGATGAGTTCGTGATCCTCCTCGATGGGCCGGTGACGCAGGCGGAGGCGCTCGAGATCGGCAAACGGGCGATTCAGCACATGGAACCCTCCATGCGGCTGCTTGGAATCGACGTGCACATCTCCCCCAGCATCGGCGTCGCGTTCTTCCCGCGCGACGGGACGACCGTCGATACCCTGATCGCGCGAGCCGACGCCGCCATGTACAGCGCCAAGGAACGAGGCCGCAATAATGTGCAGTGCTACGCCGAAGGCATGAGTGCAGTCACGCAGGAGCGCGTGAAGCTCGAAAGCGACCTGCATCAGGCGCTGCACAGCGGTCAGTTCGAGCTGCACTATCAGCCCAAGGTCGATACCGCGAGCGGTCGGGTCAACAGTGCGGAAGCCCTGATCCGCTGGCGCCATCCACAGCGCGGCCTCGTGCCGCCCGGGGATTTCATTGCCATCGCCGATGAATGCGGACTGCTCGATGCCATCGGTGAATGGGTGCTGTTCGAAGCCTGCCGCCAGGCGAAGGCGTGGCAGAACGAAGGGCTGCGTCCCCTGCGCGTCGCAGTCAACCTGGCGCCCTCGCAATTCCGGCTCGTCAACCTGCTCGATCAGATTCGCCGGGCCCTCGATGCCGCAGCCCTGGAGCCGCAGTTCCTCGAGGTCGAACTCACCGAGAGCGCGGTGATGAGCGACGCGGAGGAGTCGATACGGATCCTCGAGGCAATCAGCCGCATGGGCGTTCTGGTGTCGGTCGATGATTTCGGCACCGGTTACTCGAGCATGAGTTACCTGCGGCGCTTTCCGATTGACAAGCTGAAAATCGACCGCTGCTTTGTCGAGGAGATGACCCGGCGGCCGGAGGACGCATCGATCGTTGGCGCGATCATTTCGCTGGCGCACAGCCTGCATCTGAAAGTGATCGCCGAGGGTGTGGAAACCTCCGAGCAGCTCGCCTTGCTGGCGGAACTGGGATGTGATCAGTACCAGGGATTTCACTTCAGCCCGGCGCTGCTCCCGGATCAATTCGCTGATCTGGTGAAACAGGAGCCGGCACTGTCCGAGGACGAGGCGGCGCGAACGCACAGCAAGCTGGCAGCTCTGGCGCACGCCGCGGGCTGAGGCGAGGGCCCGATCGTCCCGCGAGCGGATGCGGGCGATTCACCGCCTGTTGCTCTAAAACATCAACTGGCCGACCTGCGCGCCCGCGCTCTGGTACGGACGGTTCACTCTAGACCCCCGGCCGATCGCGCGCCCACCTGCGCCCCTGCACAAGGCCTCAGCGCGGGAGTCCTCGAAGCCCAGCTGCAGACGCTCGGAATCGGCCCAGGGCCCCTGCCCCGGCCAGCAAAGCGCAGCCGAAATAGTCTCGCTTGCGCTTGAGCTGTGATGGGGTCGCCCTACCCGCCGGGGCTGCGTCCAGCCGGGACGTAAAACCGGCAAGCCTTCCTTGTATGCCGGTACGTGTGGAATACTCCGTCCGCTTGCTCAGTGTGGTAGTAGCGTTACAACGACAAATCCACGCTCACCCGGGTCAGCAATAAAGGAGACCCATCCCGTGGCATCCGCCTGCCTGCGTACCAACCAGCCGATCATCATCATGACGGTCGCGATCGTTGGCGGCGTGTGCCGTGATCTCAGCAGGGACTGTTCGAATTTGATTGGAAATTGACGTGGGGCGTAAGCCGCCGCGCAGGTGTTGAACTCATCCACTGGCGATCTTAGGGGAGGACTGACAGTGAGTTACGCGAACGCGTGTTGTGATGGAACTGTATCCCGAGCCCGCCGTGGCGGCGGTATCGCCCGAGTGGTGTGGGTGCTGGGGGCGGTGTGCTGGGGGGCGGGGACGCTCGCGCAGGCGCAAAGCGCCGCCCCGGCGCCGAAAGCCGACAGCAGCCTGACCTGGAACGGGATCACGCTCTACGGCATTGTCGATGTGGGGGTGCAGTACCAGACCCACGGGGTGCCGATCAGTGATTACTTTCCGGCCGGCACCGAGTCGATCGTCCAGAAGAACAGCAACAGCTCGATCACCGCGGTCACTCCGAGCAACCTGAGCCAATCGCGCATCGGCTTGTCGGGGAACGAGCCGCTGGTGGGGGACTGGGCGGGGGTGTTTCGCCTGGAGACCTTCTTCAACCCCCAGTCCGGGGATATCAGCGACGCCTTGAAGTCCCAGGCGCTCAACAACGGGCGAGCGCTGGATGTCCAGAGCACCAACGTCGATAGCAGCGTCGCGGGACAGTACTTTGCCGGGGCCGCCTATGCGGGCTTCAGCTCCCCGACCTACGGCACCTTCACCTTCGGGCGGCATGTGACGCTACTGGCAGACGGGGTGGGCAAGTACGACCCCCTGTCGGCCTCCAACGCGTTCTCGCTGATCGGGTTCTCCGGCACCACCGCCGGCGGGGGTGACACGGAGGATCGGCGGCTGGACCAGTCGATGAAGTACACCGCCAAGTACGGCGCGGTGCACCTGGGGGCTTTGTACCAGTTCAGCGGCGCCAGCGGCTCCACTAACACCGCCACGCAGCTGCAGCTGGGGGTCGAGGGGGCCGGGGCTTCGGTGGATGCGTACTACGCCAAGAAGTACGACGCCATCGCCACCGCGGCGCTGAGCGCCGCACAGGTCTCGGGGCTTGCGGCGCGCTGCAGCACCTCCGTCACCCCGCCGGCCAACCCGCTCGGGGCGTTGTGCTTCTCCTCGAGCAACTCCCTCTCCGGCACCATCTCGGACAATGAGACCTTTGGAGTCATGGGCTCCTACAGCCTCGGGACGCTGAAATTCTCCGCCGGCTACGAGCACATCACCTTCGACAATCCCAAGAGCCCGCTGCCGGCAGGCTCGCTCACCATCGGGGGCTACGTGCTCGCTTACACCACCAATACCGCCTTTGACAACCAGAAGACCCTGCAGGTGTTCTGGGCGGGTGTGAAGTTCGCCGCCACACCGGATCTGGATCTGCTGGCCGCCTACTACGGCTACAAGCAGGACAGCTTCGCCACCGGCGCCAACACCGGCTGCTCCGACAACCGCAGCAGCGGCTGCAGCGGCACCGAATCCTCGGTCTCGCTGGTGGCCGATTATAAATTCGCCAAGCGCTTCGACGGCTACTTCGGCACCTTCTACACCGGCGTGCAGGACGGACTCGCCAACGGCTTCCTCAATAAGTCCACCCTCACCACCACGACCGGTATCCGCTTCAGGTTCTAGAACCGGCAGATGCATCCGAACTGCGGTCTCGGGGCCGAGTCTCTACCGGCCCTGAGACCATGCGGATGGAGGCTCTCATGAACGATGCACAGCCAAAACGCAGCGAATGGAGCTGGTGGTACCTGCTGTTTCTCGTCCAGTTCATCGCAGTGCTCTGGCCACCCTTCTACAACAGTGCCGAACCGTATTGGATGGGCATTCCATTCTTCTACTGGTATCAGCTCCTGTGGGTCCTCATCAGCGCCGTAATCACGGCGCTGATCTATCTGGCCACTGAGAAGTAGCCCGACACCGAACCGGACAAGCCAGGGGGAATGTCATGCAGGACGTGAACTGGGTTGCGCTCACGATCTTCGTACTGCTGTTTGCCTTTATCACCTGGTTGGGCTTCGCCGCCGCGCACTGGCGCAAGGGCGATCTCAACTTGCTGCATGAGTGGGGACTGGGCGGCCGGCGCTTCGGCACCGTTGTCACCTGGTTCCTCGTCGGTGGCGATGTCTACACCGCTTACACCTTCATCGCCGTCCCCGCCCTCGCCTTCGGCGCCGGCGCCGTGGCTTTTTTTGCGGTGCCCTACACGATCGTGATCTATCCCATCCTGTTCCTGGTGTTTCCGCGCCTGTGGCACGTGTGTCACAAGCACGGCTACATCACGGCGGGTGATTTCGTGCGCGGCCGCTTCGGCAATCGCTGGCTGGCCCTCGCGATAGCCATCACCGGCATCGTCGCGACGATGCCTTACATCGCCCTGCAACTGGTCGGTATCCAGGTGGTGATCGGCGCTCTGGGCATCTCCGGAACCGGCCTGGCCGCCGACTTGCCTCTCATCATCGCCTTCGCAGTGCTCGCGGCCTTCACCTATTCGAGCGGACTGCGGGCGCCCGCATCGATCGCGATCGTCAAGGACATTCTGATCTACCTCACTGCCTTCGCCGCCGTCATCGTCATCCCGATTGAGCTCGGCGGCTTTGGGAAGATCTTCGCGGCCGTGCCCGCGCAGAAGCTGCTGTTGGCAGTCCCCGGACCCCAGACCACCGGGGCATACGGTGCCTATGCGACACTGGCGTTGGGTTCGGCGCTGGCTCTGTTCCTGTACCCTCACACTCTGACCGGCATCCTGAGCGCCAGCAGCGGCCGGGTCGTGCGCCGCAACGCCGCCTTGTTGCCCGGCTATACCTTCATGCTGGGCCTGCTGGCGCTGCTGGGCTTTTTCGCGATCGCCGCCGGGGTCAAGGGCCTGCCGGAATTCGCCGCCGGCTTCAAGCAGTTCGGCAACAACTTCGCGGTGCCGGCATTGTTGCTGCACGGCTTTCCGTCGTGGTTCGTCGGGATCGCCTTCGCGGCGATTGGTATCGGCGCCCTGGTGCCGGCGGCCATCATGTCGATCGCCGCCGCGAATCTCTACACGCGCAACATTCACCGTGAGTTCGTCAACCAGAATCCGACCGACCGCCAGGAAGCCCAGATGGCAAAGTGGGTGTCGCTGATCGTCAAG
>WNFQ01005154.1_pt1 | contig 14184 bp, 23 predicted proteins | sample 5400171 | NCBI WGS metagenome assembly WNFQ01 (sample SAMN13153356, study PRJNA577476) | soil metagenome | isolation source: 20 cm soil under Madrone tree | place: USA:California | collected 2016-06-14
CATTTGATTGGCAAGACATCCATCCAGATAACGAGTCCCCATCCTCCGAAGGGGCTGCACTGGAACTTGAATTATCGTCCGTTAAGGTCGGGGTCTCTCCGAAAGGGCTTTGACCATCCTGATGGTCAGAAAGATCAGGTGGGGCGGGAATGATGATGGATAATGGCATGGATTCGAGAGCGAACGGAAATGAATATGTCGACCGCAAAGTGCGAGCAGGTTTATATGCAATTGGTTTGTGTAAAACTGCACGGAATGTGGCAGAACAACAAAAGAGGTCTGCCACATTTTGTGTTGTTTCGCATAAAGCGATTGCATATAAACCTGCACACACATATCCGAAAGCCTTTTAGCCAAGACGCAAATCCGTGTCAAAGTAGGCTCCGGCAGTGTGGCGGCCAATCGCCGTTGTGGAGCTAGTATTGGCCGCATCACCAATCACTACACTGCAGGTTAGAGTGAGGAGTCACTGGCCAGCGCCCGCACTTTGACACACTGCCGTTCCAAAAACGTCCGAGTCCTTGGGGAAACTTCCCCCGAGAAATCGAGTCGACAACACCGTCAATGATGGAAACGCAGAGGAAGTGTGAAACCATAGGAGCAAGCACCACTGGCAGGTATCATTTGAGGCAAAACAAGCTGCATGTTAGTGGAAGTAAGAGAGGTGCTATGTACGTGCGGTGCCTTTTTCATTATTCGGCTTACCCAGTGGTAGCCCGACTCGGAGTCTCGGGATGTACGCCTTGGCAAATATCGAACGTACAGTAGATCCAAACAAATCACCCCGGGCGCTTCAAACTTCAAGTCTCAAGTAGCACAGCTGCCCATAAATCCAATGGAATGATGTGGGAAAGTGGCAGAGGCCTCGCCGAGGTGGCCGAGGTGGCCAGTGGACAGATGGAAATTGTGACCCACAACACTCAAGCCATGTCACGCGTGACTGTCTCCGGGGTGCGAACCAAAAAAGAAAAAAAGCTTGTGCGAACCATGGCTGAGGTCGACCACGCTGCTGAACTGCGATGGACTGCAAACGAAGATTCCGGAATTGAGCTGGGTCAGGCCTGATCATGCCCAATCATTCAATCATTATTTTTTTGATCAGCTTGATGGTGACCCGGACGAGGGTCAATGACACTGAGCCTGATTCTCCCCAGTCTCATCTACAGTAGTTCTGGATATTCGCATGGAAGGTTTTTTTTCTTCAGCTGGAACAGTATTTCTACGTGGATATGGAGATAACGGCGCAGATGTTGTTCGCGAAGACGATCTCGAGTCGTAAACGACAAACTTGGTCAATGGGACAGTAGACGGGCAGTAGATGCGTATGGACAGCTCCGAGTCGGTGGCACATCCAGGACAGACTGATGCATCAGCGCATCAGCCTTGTATGGGTATTATCGTCCAGCACGCAGTCAAGGTGTCAGCGTGTTCACTGGCATGTTCATTGAGGAGGCCAGGCACGTGACCAGGGGACGGAGACTCGGCATTGTGTGTCTGTCTCACTCGATGAACAACACGTCGGAGCAAATCCTTCATGACCGCGTCAATCTCGTCCGTCTCGTACGACGCCTCGACAAGTCGGTTAACGAATTCGACTGGGGCTCTGAGAAAAGCACGTCACTTTGGCTCAGGGCAGAAGGATTACTGCAAGTGGGCCCTATCCTTTCATCCGGCCTGGTTATTCAATGACGGCTACTCACAAAGTTCCCCCCTATATAGCAATTGAAGTACGCAAGGAAGTTGTTGAGCAACGTGGAGTCTTACAATGAGTCACAGCCCTCGACGTAGGTTCTCTCCCATTTTTAGGTGACCTCAGAACTGATTGGTAGACTGTAGAAAGCTCAGGCAACGTCTCACTGACATCCGTGGCCTACTTGACAGGTTGGACTCTTTCATGCTATCGGTGAATGAGGTGTGATAGTTATGGCTCGCTCTTCCTTTATGCTTACCCGTAGATGACTACTTAGAAGGTCATCCCCGAGCCTCCGCGTACAGGGCCCATTCTTCCGACTTTGCCGCTCCCACCTCCGTCTACCCGAAGAATCACCCCGTCAGTAGTCCAGCGCCTGGCTCCACCGTCGGACATCACCTCAGGGCTTTTCGAGGAGGTCAAACCAACTGCAGCAGATGTCGACCTGCTTCTGGGTTCTGCAGAGGAAAGCTCGCGTCTTCCTTTAGAGCCCACCCTAGATGCGGGTGCTGCTGCGCCCTCGATCCTTCTTCCTACTGGAATCGCCGCACCCCCTTTAGCATCTGCGGCTGATGCTGCACCTGCACGAGGGTTATTGCAGCACAGCACAGCACTACAAGAAGAGCTCTCTGCGCAGCTCGCGCAAATGGCGGGCCAGCTCCGACACAACGCCGAGCATTTCTCGACCGCGCTCGCTGCGGACCAAGCGGTGCTACATAACGCAGAAGAGAAGATAGGTACAAACTATGATGTGATGAAACGGGAACGCCTGCGGTTACGCGATCACCGAGGCAAGAGCCTTGGGACAACATGTTTGACGATAACAAGTGTCCTTGTGGTTGCCATTGCGTTTTTAGTCGTGTTCTTTATTCTTCGGTTCACATGAGCGATTCAATTGATGTCCAATGTCTGGTTTCGCGGTTATACCCAGAAGGCTAGAAATTGGACACGTTCAAGAAATCCTCCTAGCTTCGGTGCGTCGAAAACCCGAGGCCGTCACCGAACTTCGATTAGTCACGATGAGCCCAGTCTGAACGCTCACTTGGCTGCCCACAGTGCGGTGCGAACGCAGAGCAGATTGACGGTGGAGATTTTGCTGTGTGTGCGACTTGCTGGTACAAGGCACTGGTCAGCGCTTAGTATACATGATACATGACAAACCGCAATCTCTCCCCCTTCAGTTCCCACACAAGTTTTCATCAAAAATTATGATTAAGTTAAATTCAATTGATACATGGGGGTATGATGCTTATTTCTCCACGCGGTCCTCCGTATTCTCCGTATTTTCATCGAAGCTAATTTCGTGCGGCTTGTCGTGTAGCTGTCCATCTGACCCGGAGAATGGGGTACTAAAATGGTTCGTGTGTGACATTTGATGCTCCTCATAGGCTTTGTGCACGGTCACCTCCACTCGGCTAGGTACGTGTACGAAGGGTAACTGTTTGCTAGCATTTGGGACTGTGCGAGTACTTCGTAGCTGATTGTTCGAGTCATCCATTAGTGTGCTATTCGATGACACAGACGCAGTGGTGAGCGCGAAGAAGGATTGAATGGAAGAAACATCGTACGAGGTAACAGGCGCAGAGAAATTGGCCAGTGCGCGATACAACCGAGTCGACGAGATTACCAATGCAACCTGACAGGGCACTAAGAACAACTGTGTCAAAAAAGTGTGTGTTAGTAACTAGTAACCTCCGCCGTCCATGGCAAAAAAGACATACGTTATTGAATACATCTGGCAATTAGCGGTGAGTTAAGTTTCGTCAATTTGCTTCATGATAGATTAGAGAAAACGAAGACTACCGTTTATATCCAAAATCAAGAACAACTACAAAGTAAACGGGGATAAGCGAAAGGAGATGTGCGAGACGGCTAGTTAGACTTACCACTTGGATAAATTCTGCGATGGTGGCAATAGCGAACCAGATAAGACCCTTTAGAACGTGAAATGCATCAGCAGATCAACAACATCGCAGCCAGCGAGAACCGCCGCCCTCACCTGTCTCCAAAGAAGGCGCCCAAGCTTGAAGACAGTACCGCCACTACGATGACGAAGGCGTAGCAAGCCCGCGAGCATGAGAAGTAATAAGAGACAATCGGTGACAAACAAAGAAATGAGAGAAGGTTGGCTTGTCTCGACGTTGGTCACTAAACATTTTTGTGCCACAGGATTCCATGCAGCACGAACCTATGGATGGATACTGTAAGGCAACAAGGCGAAAATAATGGAAGTGAATGTTTACCCGGACGATACCTGTTAATAAACCACGTCTGTTAGAATTGCTAGGGGATAGAAGAGGGGGAAAGAACTCGCCTGATACGAGAAATCCGAGGTTGACCAGCCATATGCCGGAGGTGATAGCCAGAGCTACGTTATTCTTATGCCAAATGGCGATGCTGGAAGACCTCCATAAGCACATTTTTGGGGAAGAGAGTTGCAGCATGGGAACATAGAACACTGACGTGCGAAGCACGATCAAAAGCGAACCCGTGGAAAGGCCTAGAAAGGAGAAGAACTAGGGATAGGGACAAAGCGCCCTTCCATCAGGGACCAAGGCTGCCAGCTGAGAGTGATGCTCACCCATGTGAAAATGACCCAGACCTTGGGATTGCGGACTGTCAGTGTGAATAGGAAAGTAGGTGCAATACACACATGACAGTTTATCTGGGCCGTAACATTCAAAAAGACCAGATTCATGACTATAGACGTGAGGGTGGAGAGACGCGCAATTTCGTATATCTATCAAAGGACAAATCAGATCAGAAACCCTTGGGGAAAGCTAAAATAAGAGCCTATCGTCATCACATACCCATATCGTCCACCGGTAGGGTCGATGTCCTCGTATGATATTCCACTCGTAATCCATTGTGGTGACGAACTCCCAGCTACCGGTTAAAGTTGGGGAAGATTTTAGTTACGTGATATGCCAAGCGTAGGCAATGCTAGCAGACCCACATGTAAATACCATCCATGATGAGCCAGAACTTCAGGAGTAGAACTGTCAACCAACGCGTTCAGTGGGTGGGTTTTCCAAGCTCCAGAGATAAGCAGAAGTAGTGTACGTACAGGGATCACCCGGGTCTGAAGAGTCACGGACATGGAAGACGGCGAGCATCCTTGGGCGTTTTCAGACGGGGAGAGTCGATTGGGTTAGCCCTGTCAATTTGCGACACCTACCTGCACTACGGATATATAGGCCCACATCTTCTTCCTCGGACAACGCTATACTCATTACGGCAACAAATTAGAAAAATAAGTTGTGCGTGACCTGGTTGATGATGGTTTTGCCGGACCAAAGGACCAGATCCGGATCTGATGAGACTCCAAACGCAGGAAATGCGGTTAGTTTATCTCCAATGCGCTATCCGATACAGTAACTTACCGCACTCTTTAACAAAAACATTTCCTCCATCTAGAACATCGTGTGGTATCAAGGAAGGTCTGCAACACGCCAAACTTGTAAAATTTCTACCTCGGCGCTGGCTCAATTGCGGTAGATCTCTGAAATCGTCGTGGTCGTGGTTGGGTTCATGCCTCCAACCGTGATCTGACGATCTTGTTGCTTTGACACTTCAATGGACGGTGGTTTTCGAGCTGTAATTACGACCTTGGAAAAGTATCTTTTTAAGACCACATAACTACATACTCCAATATAATTTTGGCAGGTGCAAATTCGTGTTGAAGGAAAATGTTGATCCGGCGCTGTATCTTCACTGTATGTGATTTGCATTAGACCGGTACTTCGCTAGCCCAGGGATGTCCCGAAAACGGCCGTGCCTGGGCGAAGAGACGCTGACCCATGAAACAGGGAACAGAATCGATGACCAATAATTACGCCGTCCTGTCAGCGAGGTCCATATGGCTCTTGAGCTAAAATTGTATCTGAAAGGAATGTAAAGAGAAGCAATGGAGAAGTAGAAAATCGTGACGAGCCGATTGTCGTTGGGCCCATTGATTGCGACCCTAGGAATGCATAAAGGGAATCCGAGCGATGTTACAGCGAATCGCCAACTATGAGCTACTCTAAGCACAAGACACGAGAGCACCAGGGAAATTGTTCTGGGATCAAATCAGAGCGCCCAGCGAAAGGCCGGTTTGAGCCAAGGGGTTTGGAAGAACCGCGAGGGTTCACTACGTTCGATACTGTACTGTAGCGTCCAAGAATAAGACCGAGTCAGGGAATGCATGGGACATGTGCCCAGGCACGCACATCTAAATTCCAGGCCTTGAAGGCAACTGTGACACTTCTCCATGGAGTTACGGTTTACGGCAACTGAGGCGAACACACCAGCCGTCTTTCTCGGGTTCTCACTACCTAGTAACCGCTCAGTCACAAATTATCACACATGAGTACAGGGCAGGGAAACTTTGAAGAGCCGATCTAACTTTATTTTGGTAATGAGCGTGTTATGCACTGCTCACATGCTATCCCGAGATACGAACTGACATGATGCTCCAAAGTAAAATCTTCTGCGTGACAAACGCACTGCGTATAAAAATAAAAATAATTCGGAATCGTTGTAAGCTGGTCTGGACATGACTTTTATACCTGAGTTCAGTTTCATTCCTGAGTGGGACCACCATCATTGTCTGGCAGACAAAGAGAGTCAATATTAATGTGTCAATTGTGCCTGCTTCCCTTTTCCCAATCGAGACCCCTTTCTCGTCTTTCACAGGCATGGTGGCCGCGCACCGTCTCACTAATCCACTGGCATGCGAAGCTCGGGTCTGAACTACTTGTTAAGACAGAATTGACGGTACCACCGATCAGACATTCTTGGTAAACCAGTGGCAGACTGGTGCTCTCCAGTAGTGTTATGTAGAGGCCTGGATGAAGGACCTTCATAGACCCTATTGAAATTTTTAGTTTGCGGGCGGTCTACACGCCGTGCACTTGCATGCAGCGAAGCTAGCCCCCATGACCACACCGCGACTGACTGTTCAATGCGAAAAACGTGTAGCTGGCGTGCAAGTCCATACCGAATTTAGCGTCTGCGTCTTCTTTAGAAGATTCTTACCGCGTCGGGGGTGAGCAAGAAGATCGACGTTACTTTGGCGATATGCAGGTCCCAGGGATCGCCGCCATCACAATCAATCGACCAGTGAGTCGATCATTAAGTTGACAACATACCACAGATCGAAGGGCACTGCTTGGCGACCATCGTCTTGGACGGCCTTCGAATGAGAACGGCTACGATGGGGCGATTTCTTATGCATGGTCGGGAAAAGGCTGGTTGTCCGAACAATACAGCTGAAATCTCGGTATGAGAGCATCTACGGCGGGTTGGTGGCATTGAAAATAGAGATTAATATATAAATGTTGTCTGCAAGTTAATTAAAGTGTGTATGCTGCGGATTTGGATTTGGATTGGGGTAATAGCCAATGACCTTGACGACGTGGTACAACACTGACAATGGCGGCGCGGCGTCGCCGACAGGAGGAAAAGAATCAACCATGACAAACGAACTAGGGCTGTTAGTGTAGTAAGACTCACATACCTAGGCCATGTATCGGAAGCTTTGAATAGGTGGTCCCGAAGGGTTCTCGACCCCAATGTGCATTTTGATGTCGAGGCAGTATGTGTGTCTGAAGGGGATATGGTGTTCTCTGGGGTATTTAGAAAGCGAATATAGAACACATGTGGCGGGCAACACCACACTGGTACTATGAGGTGGCGGTGTGTTTAGGTGCGTTTCCGAGCTTCAAGTGCCGGGACCAGCCCTGTTTTCAAGCCACACAAAAGACGATGACGACTGCGCAATGAGCCACTCGACTTGGATGAAACGAAATCAAAGCATTGATTTTTCTGCGCAGCACGCATGGGGCAACGAGAGGGACCATGCCTGCTCGAGCAATTATACACAATAGACGTCTGGGAAACGCAAGAATCGGTGTGAAACCAAACATATGCACGAAATCAAGATAGATGAACTATACCGCACGGCAATTAACACACAATGGGAGGTGCACTCGGAGGGAGGCCACCTTTCGACCGAGAGCGACAAAGAGAAACGTGAAGCTCAAGTCCAACCGGCCTATAATTTGCTCCGAGCCCGGGTCACATAGCGAGCATAGCCGGTTACACCCTAGATGCCTCGGACATACACATAGTTACAGACGGTCAGACAGAAAAATGGAAGCTTTAACAGTACAGTAGGAGCATAACAACGTTTGGATGATGGCATAATTCGCTTGCCTTCGAGTTCTGCTTCTCATGGGTGACGGACTAGGAAACCCGAAGCCGGATACCCCGAGAGATCGAACAGTCAGCCCGTTCAATACCCCGGAAACGTGCAAAAGCCTCTCATCTTCAACTCACCTCATCTTGTAGCGTCATTTGGCCGTAGCAGAGTCAGAGCAGACAAAAGACGGGATCGTGTGGGACTTTAGACACGATCGCGATTGACGTATTTAGAGAGGGACAAATAGGGCTATATACTGAATGTCGGACAACAGAAAGAGGGCGCTGGTGCTGCGTGGGTGGGCGAAAAAGACTCGTGCGCAGCTGGACCTTTCCCTGGCGACCGGGATGGAAGTTGCTGAAGCTCCGGACTGATCCCGACGGCCGTCGAAGGACAGGAAAAGTCAAAACTTCCTAACCGGGATACGATCTAGGAAAGCCACCACTATGGCCCTGGTTGAAGCAGGAGAGGGCAGAACAAGAAGATGGGGTTTCCGAGGAGTCCGCCAACGGAAAGAATCGGATGTGGCGGGTAGAGAAACGGGTAGAGAAAGAGAGACGAGACGTGAGCCGGAAAAAGGGGTGATGAGGCCACGTGCTTTGTACCACGTGTGTCTCACGCTACACCATTTACACTACTGGTCCACCGCTGGCAAGGGTACGACGATGGAATTACGCGAAAGCCCCGACCCTTCCATGCCATTTCTTGACACCGTCGAGGGTGAAATAGCCTTCTTCCGGTCCATAATGCGCGCGCGCCCGATAGGTCTTCATCGTCACTTCCACGTCTTATCCATAAGGACGGTCATCCACCAAGACACTGGTCGGTACGTATCCATTGACGATGTATGGGAGAAACTCCAAAGTTGCTACAACATCGAAGCATTAGAGAACCTTGTACGTTTCTAACAAAAAAACCCCCCCAATCGAAAAAGTAGTCCGAAATGCTGACTTTTCCCCGTTCGTTTTCATTTCCCTTTCGCTCCTCTTACTCAGGATGCCGAAGGGTTTGAATCCCCCAGTTCCGCACATTCCACACCGAGCACCATCGACTCTCCCTCTCTATCCGATAACCTTTCCCTACACCCATTCTTCCGCAAAGAATTTGTCTTACCATACGACGAAGCGCTAGACTCTATCATTTCATCCCGTCGTGTGCGAGACTCCTCATCTCCCTCTTCATCATCCCCATCCCCACCACCACCGCCGACCAATCGGCGTCGGGGAATGGGCCGGCGCGGGAGAGGAGGGGGAGGGGGAGGAACAGCCGCGCGGCCGACAAGTCACGTTACCGCAGAGAGCGACAGTAGTGCGCTCACGATGGAGAGCGGAGACGAGAGCGTGGCCGTGGCGCCGACACCGAAGGGGAGCATTAACACTGGCACCGATGCGGGTACCGACTATGGCGAGGATGAGGAGGTCGAAGTGACGGCTTCTCCGGGTACGTTTACTCCCACTGTGGTTTTTGTTTCCGCTTTCGTGTACTGAGTTTATTCTATCTCCCCTCAGCGCCACCTTCGGCGAAGACAGCGAGAGGAGGTCGTGGAAGGGGCGGGAGGGGCCGTGGAGCGCGCGCGCGAGGGAGGGGTGCAGATTCGACTCGGGGTGTAAAGAAGCGGAAACGATAGAACACCCGACACGGGGCTTTCAATGCTCAGGAATAACTCTCTGAATCCAGTCTTAAATACATGGTGGGATCAGCGTGCACTACTCCAGGCTGCCTCTCCAGTGGCAATCTATATATGATACACGATGCATGACTGCCAGTAGCTAGTCTACGTTCATCTTCGTAACATCCCCTTCTGACAAGCTGGGTGCTGTTCTTTTGTTCCTCCTCTCCACAAGGAAGGCTTCGATCCGTGCCTTCAGCTCGGGATCTGTTGCGGGTAAAAGTTAAAACTGTATTGCATCGATTGTGGTACACTCACCGGGAATGACTTCCTCGATTGTCAACGGTGCACGATTGAAAGGATCCTTCGCGTCCGAAAGGAGATGAGACTTGATCGTTGACCGGTCAATGATAGTTCGTGATGTAGGTAGGAGGACTGGATCCCGCATGACTGTGAACATCAGTGGGTCTGGAAGAGGAGGAATGAGGGCAGCTCAGAATACAAGTCAACAAGAAAAGACAGTGGAAATGGACCAAGGTACTCGTCTGGGACCTCGCCCAGGTCTTCCTCCGCCTCAAGTATGACTTTAGCCTCTTCGACCTTACCGACAAACACCATCAGCTCTTCGACCTCAGCGGGCGATTTGAGATTGTTCTTTGAGCAGATCTTTGCGGCGTGTTCGAAAAGCTCTTTCTTGTAACTTCGTCCATCTCCAGCCACGGCGCGAACGAACGCGTCCTGGTCACCAAGGTTCAAATACACTTGCACGACGTCGCTTAGCAACTGCCGCGGGTTGAAATGGTATTTCTCCTTATTCTCGACACGAAGGTCATTGCACCGCGGTCCAACGAGGGCGTCCAAATTGTAGTCAAGCATGGCAGCGAGCCGGTCAATGATCTCAGGCATCATGAATGGTTCCTTGGTCTCCGCAGTAAATATCTTTAGCATGTCCACGGTTGAGTTGCCAAGTTGCGTGTACGAAGTTGCCTGGCGTTCCAAGCTATGTAACGTCCCCTCGCGCTCACGGCGTTGTTGGAGTGGAAGAGTTCCCCAGGTAGCTTGATTTGCCATTTCCTGCTGGATGTTGTAGATCTGAGAAAGCTCACTGAGTGACTCGTCCATGAGATAGGTGACGTCGTTGATCATCAGGTTGACGAATCGAACGAATTTGTCAATGTTCCTGGAAGGGTCTAAGTATCGCGATCAAACGACGTATAGAATACTTGGCGCACTGTGTCTCTTTCTTGAGAGCCTCCCGATGGGCAGAATTTCCCCAGACAGTTTTCAAGACGAACGCAATGCTTCGCCTAGGAACTTCGTGAGTGCCTCTTCATAACTCCGCCTTTCAGTTCGACCTACCGTGCATCTGCGTTCAGTGAGTAAGCTATTTACCCTTTAGAATTAGGGACGTACTGAATTTATCGTAAAATTGTGAGCTTGCGCCAGTCTGTTCGACCTCTGAGGTCAAGTCTCAGGTCGTGCATTACTGGCTGAGCATAATAGTGTAGACCTACCGATGTAGAAATGTGCCAGCGCTGGCATCAGATACTTCAATGCCATAGGATGTGAATTGAGCAACAAGCCAAGAAGGCTGGATTGCCCTCTATAGGTAAAGCATGAGCAATAAAGGATCTACAAGACCGTCAGAGACCAAACCGAATTCAAGAAGTTGAGGCATACATCGATGATCTTATTTTTCAGGAACGGGTTCTTGATCCACCAGGTTGACAACATGAACGTAATCGTGAATATCAGGACTTCTTCCTTGCCCGTCAACTCGAGGCTGGATGGTCCATGTCTGAAAAGCCTTGAGCTGCTGCGTATGATAAATGGAACAAGAGCATACCTAACAGCAAAGAAAAGATAGTCGATGACATCCTCGAGAATATACTCTGGGAGGACCCTGAAGTCTAGAGTCACTTCCTTGGGCAAGGGCAGTCTGTAACAAATCGCATGAGAAACGAAAAAGAAGACAGGGGAGGACCAGACACAGACTCGACGATGGGCTTTGGGTGCGCCTTTCTTGGATCAGCGTAGCGGATAAGCCAGGTTATAACAAAGGAGGTAAAGGTGTTGCTTCGGAAGAGAAACTCTGGGTCGTAAAGCTGCGTCAATCCCGCCATCTGTGCGGCTTGAATCTTGTCAATCTCATCCTAAACAACAGTTTTTGTCAGCGCATGTGTCAGTCGGGTATGTGGAACATCAACCTTCATCTGCTTGATGGCAGCTTCGACCCGCCCCTGCAAAGGTGTCTGCGGGTCTCCAATGTCAATGTAGATAAGTGACACCATGGTGAACACTTACGCCCATCCAAGTGTTATCTGCAGTGATGTTGTCGAGGTGTCTTCGTACCTCATCATGCTCCTTGCTGAGATCTTCAAATGTCTGTATTGTCTTTTGGAGACCGTAATGGCCAGTGGCGAGGGTCAAATAAAAGATATCAGAAATAAAATTGGGCGATGGGGCACCTAAATAGGGTCGATCACGTCCGAATTAAGGAGCAGGAAATTACTGACCAGCGGCGAGACGGTGAGCATTCTCCCATTCGGTGGCTTCTTCGCTGGTCGCACTTATCCGGGTCTCATCCTTTATGTCAATTCTAGATGTGTGAGCGTAGTAATGCGGATCGATGCGGTCAATCTAACGAAACTGATCAGCAGGCATTTCCGCGAGTTACAACAGCATTTACCTTGGTGTATTGTGCATCCATGAAAGGCTCAGCAAAGCGGAGCAGGATGAGGTGAACGTTCGTCATGAAACTGTCAGTAGCTACGGTCGCAGGGTCAACCTCAATAGAAGTCAGATTGAGCCACAATGGTCCATATAAGGGGATAGCCATACCCGCAAGCCTGTTCTCTTCAAATTGAGAGATATAACGCGAGAAAAGTATGCCAGGACTGCCTCGCGACTCTCTGTCGATGCCCGTACAATGGAGTTGAAAACTTGAAACAGCGTGGACTGCAGAGAATGAGTACTCAACACCCATTACAACTAGGGTCATATTACCTGCAAGCTCTTTAATGTCCCCCGAAGGCTGCTACGGGAGGATTCAACATCCACGGCAGGGCGGGTTTCCACGTTGGAAAAGTACATCCTTGTGATGTACGGCTGGAGAATGAGCTTTAGTTCCGTATCTGTCGATATTGAAGAGCTTCACGCACCCACTCCCGAGAGAAAACGTTCAACCGAAGGAGGGGGCCCATTAAGCTCGTCGTCTCGAAAGTAACAGCAGTAGCATCCGCTGGGTTCCACTCATCCATTTTTGTGATCATAATCGCGATCTGTTTGTGGGCTACGAGAGCTTCCAGGCCAGTGAGGACGCCGCGCCATTGAGGGTCGCTCGCAGCAAGGCCCTCTTCTCGGAAGAGCGATGGATGGTTGAGCAACTTGATCACAACCGGGCCGAGGACTTCAGCAAGCCCATCCTCGGAATCGAAACGGTGAACGACATCCTGCAGAAGTTGCTGGATCTCAAAGTCCACGAGGCTGTTGGGGGTTGGCGTAGAGCCGCCATACATCCCAGTGGAAAGGGTGGACAGCGAGAGGAGGACGTTCACAAGCTCTTGGGGACCAACATCTTTGCTGTCGACGACATGTGAGCGAGCGGTCCACAACAACTGAACCCAACGAACCCTGCGGGGGCATAAAACGCGTCAGGGGCCTGGAAATTGATCCCGATGTAGCTGATGATAAGATGGCGCATCTTCTCCTCTAATTCAAGGGCCTTCTGAATGCTGACTGGAGGATGGCCCTTGTAGAGTTTCAGTACCACACAGCCACAATGAGACGAAAACCACCAACCTTCTTCAAAAGCGCGGACTTTGCAGCGTTCGACCGCTTCCAACAACCAACTAGATATTCAAAGACTGTCTGGTCAGTGGGAACCTTAGACAAGAAGATTTGATATTCTTCATCGTAGCTGCGCTTTGTCAGTGGCAGTAGGATGGATGCTTGACCCGAGATCTTACTCTGGAGCTTGTGGTTCTAACTCAAGACGAGTAATCACAACCGACTCCAAGTTGTCCGAAGTTAGACGAAGGTTGCCTGTGTAAATAATATGATAAAAAATCGGAGCCATACACAGGCGCATGCTGGAGTTACCGTCTGAGGACTCGCTCTCAACAGCAGATTTCAGCCATACGTATTCGAATTCGTTCTTCATCGCTTCCGCAGGCTGTAAACCCGAAAGCTATTCAACAACACAAGCGAACGCCCCGAGACCGGAAGAAACAAGCGTACATCCAGAGTAACCTGAAAGACTTGACCAATGGTTTCATTCTCCCAGACATCGTAATGAAATGGAGAAGGAGCAATGTGAGCTTTCTTCCTTGGTGGGACGTGCGCAGAAGGTGTGGGCGCCGCGACGGGCTTCGGTGTGGGCGCAGGAGGGGGCTTAGATTTGGGAGGGGACGCTGGAGGTGGTGGGGGGGGAGAAGAGGTAGAGGGCGAAGGAGAAGTACTCGTGGACGACGCCCGCTGCAGCTTTGCCAACCGCTTCATGCGGATCTGGGGAGACATCAGTCAGCTCTATGGACACGAGCGGTGAACGCGACGCGTACGCGGTCAGCATCATTGGTGGGATCAGTCAAGGACTGGCTTGAGCTCATTATTGGTTTCTTAATCCGAGATGTTCGATACTAGGATCCTTCGCCTGCCACCTGCCAGTGTCTGGCCGATTACGCGATTACGAGGCAGCCGACG
>WNFQ01002152.1_pt1 | contig 14183 bp, 14 predicted proteins | sample 5400171 | NCBI WGS metagenome assembly WNFQ01 (sample SAMN13153356, study PRJNA577476) | soil metagenome | isolation source: 20 cm soil under Madrone tree | place: USA:California | collected 2016-06-14
TGCTTAAGATCGGCAATTTGAAGACGGACGCGCATTTGATGCGGCGTGCACGGGCCGCGGCCATCTCGATCTTCGAAGCCGATCCACGGCTGGAATTGCCTGAGAATCAACGTTTCCGGCGTTTAATTGTCGAACAACAGGGACGCACTTTTTCCAACGTCAGCTGATGAAAAATTTCGCAAAATTTCTGCTTTTCGTGCTGCTCGTAAGCGCGGGAATTTCCCTGCTCTACAACTACCGCCTCAAACACGGAGGGTTGAATCTGCCTTCGATCCGAACGCCGGAAAAGTACACGCTTGCTTCAACGCCAAGCGTGGATTCAAAGCAAGTCGCGTCGCTCGAGGCGTTAAACCGGGAGCGGCGCACGCTCGTTAGCAGCGTGATCCCGTCCGTTGTCGCAGTAAAAACGTCGAAAAAAATCGGTATCCAGCGGGAATCCGGGGTCGATCCATTCGAGTTCTTCTTTCCGAATCAGCGACGGTTTCGGAACCCAAACGACGAAGCGCTGGTGCAAAATGCGCTTGGGTCCGGCGTAATCGTGACCAATGAAGGCCATATCATCACAAACAATCATGTGGTCGATCAAGTGGACGAAATTGAAGTGCAATTGAGCGATGGCCGGACGAAAAAAGCGCGGTTAGTGGGCGCGGATTCGCAGGTCGATCTGGCCGTGCTCAAGATCGACGATCCCGGCGTCAAGCCGCTCAAACTGGCCGACTCGGACACGGTGCAGGCTGGGGATTTTGTTCTGGCCATTGGTAATCCATTTGGATTTGAGGAAACGGTCACCGATGGAATCATCAGCTCGAAGGGGCGACCGAATCGCACCGATTTTTTCGGTGATCTGCTGCAAACCAATGCGGCGATCAATCCGGGGAATAGCGGCGGGCCATTGATCAATTTGCGCGGGGAAGTCATCGGCATTAATACAGCCATCATCTCGCGGACAGGGGGTTCGCAGGGAATTGGTTTCGCCATTCCATCAAACACCGTGCGGACCGCTCTTGAGAGCTTGTTGAAGCACGGTCGGATCATTCGCGGCTATCTTGGAATTCTGTCGCGCGCGCTCCAGGCCGATCAGAGCGGAACAGAGAGCGAAGGCGTCGCCGTCGACGAAGTTGTCCCAGGGTCGCCTGCAGCGCAGGCGAAAATGCAAAAAGGCGATGTGATCCGCAAGTTTGATGGCCACGACGTAAAAAATATTAACGCGCTGAGAAGCCTGGTGGCGCAGATCGAGTTGAACAAAAACGTCGAGCTGGAAGTCGTTCGCAATGGCAAACCGCTCAAGGTTACGGCGCAGATCAAAGAGCAGCCAATTGACCGTCAAACCAGCGGGCGCTCACCTCAGCCAGGCCAGCCGCAGACACCAACTCAGCCGCAGATACCCGGCGGGCCGAGCGGTCAAGGTGAATCAAATAGTGCGTTAGGGTCAATTCATATCGGCGAGCTAACGTCCGCGTTGGCGCAGCAACTCAATCTGCCAAGTAACGTTCAAGGAGTCGTAGTCACCAGTGTCGATCCTGATAGCGGCGCGGCCGAATTGCAAAAAGGCGACGTGATCGAGGAAATCAATCAGCAATCGGTCACATCGGTCTCGGATTACAACAAAATCGCCGCCTCGCTCGATCCCAGCCAGCCGCAAGTCCTGTCGGTTTGCCGGCATCGGATGCGTTCATTTCTCGTCTTGCGACCGCGTTAGCGCGATCTTCGCGAGTCGGAAAAATCACGCGATCGCGTGACGACGGCAAACGCCGGAGAGCATCTCCCACAGTGCGTTGAGAACACGATTTACTGAAGCCCTTACGGACTCGAAGCTGTGATTGTCGACGTACGCCCCGAGCATGCTCCGCTCGGCCGCAGAATGTTCACGATCGGCTAAGATGTGGACCGTGAAATAGCGGTAATGCTCGGGATTAGTTAAGCCGTAATATTTCTTCAGTCCGTCGATCTTGGATTCGCAAATTGCCGGAATTTGACTCTCGTAGGCGTAAAGCGCAGCGAGGCCTTCCGCTGTCGATCCGTCGCCACAAACTGATCGGAAGGTGTCGATCAGGTTTTTCGTCTCCGGCGTTTTCTCTGTGCTCCGTGCATCGGCATCGGAAACGCCAAGGCCTTCAGCGAATTTCAGCCAAAGCTCGGGATGATTCGGCGAACCGGCTTCCTCATCAATTAAATTGGAAAGCAATTGTTTCCGAGTTGTTTGATTATCGGAGTTCGCGTGCACGGCCGACAGATACGTCGGAAATGCCACGACATGGTGATAGTACTGCCGCGCGTAATCAGCCAGCGCCTCCCTGCTCAGCTCTCCACGCGTCCACGCGAGATAAAACGGATGCTTTAAAAGATGTTTCTCCGCGATGTCATTGTCGATCTTGTCGAGATACTTGTTCATCATGATTCTCCAATGCTGTTTTTCTTGTAGCCACAGATTGACACAGATTTTCACAGATTAAAGGAGCAGAATTCTTATCCGTGTTTCATCCGTGTTAATCTGCGGCGGAGATGTCAGGCCGCTCTCAAAATGTGTTTGATGCCGCGGATGGGGATGACGACCCAGTCGGGACGGTTGTTTAGCTCGTAGCCGATTTCGTAAACGGCTTTGTCGAGCAAGTAAGCTTCGAGCATGATCTGAAGGTCGTCACTGTTCTTCGGGATGAAGATCGCGCCGGTGGTCGTTTTTAAATAGCTTTGCAGAAAAACGCTGCTCATCTGGCGATACCAGAGATCGGCCCAGCGCTCCAGAAAAGGCACATCTTCGCGGCGCATGGCCGGCTGCCAGAGCGCGCTGTAAGCGGCGTATTGAAACGAGCGCATCATGCCGGCAACGTCACGCAGCGCGGAACGTTTCAGTTTGCGTTCGCTCAGCGCTCGCGCCGGTTCGCCTTCGAAGTCGAGAATGACAAAATCTTTTCCGGTATAGAGCAACTGGCCGAGATGATAGTCGCCGTGAATACGAATTTTCGCGGCATTGGTGCGACGATCGAGCAGCCGTTTTTCGCGCGCCAGTATTTCCTGTTCCGCATCGAGCACTTCCTTCGCTTCATCTCGAAATGCTGCGGAGAGATCCGGCAATTTCTTTTCGAGAAGGGTAAACCCGCGTCGCAACGATGCGCGCATCGTTTGGTAAACGGAGCGCTGTGCCATAGCGTTGAACGGCTCTGGCACGAAGGCGGGATTTTCCATGCTCGAGGCGAGTGCAAGATGCAGTTCGCCCGTGCGTTGCCCGAGCAGCTTCGCTTTGTCAGGGTAAACCCCGCCGATCAGTTCATCGAGAAGTACACCGGGCGGCGCTGTTTCATCCTGGAGATCAGCTTTACGGCCAAGCACCCGTTCGTAATAGCGCCCTACCGCGTCGAGAGTGAGCGTCCAGCCGTCGCGCTCGTTTGTGGCAGCGCGTTGCAACAGACAAACAACAGCGGGTTCAGCCTTTGGCCGGCGATATTCGAGTGCTCCGACGAAAGCCGGCACGTTTGGAAAATCGGTATGCTCCGTGAGGAACCGGTTTATTTCGACATCCGGGTTCACCCCATTCTCGAGTTTGCGATAGAGCTTAAGGAAGAAATTGTTATCGAAGAGCATTGAAGAGTTGCTCTGTTCCGCGCCCAAAACCTGCGATTTACCAGAGACAACAGGATGATCTGCTTCCAGTGTCTCGCAGGCGAGGCCGACAAGATCGCTCGTCCGGCCTTTGATGGTTTGGCGTTGCACAATCGCCTCGAACAGTTGCGATCGAAATGTTGCATCCCAGATCGCATCAAACAGGACGGCTCCCTCCCTGCCTGCGAAATGCGCGATGATCGCGTGCGGCGCGCCTTGGGAAACGGAGCGTGCAGCTTCACTGGAGGCAATCTTTACAGGGATGGCATACGTTTCCGCAGGAGCATCCAGATAGTTTATCTCAACGAACCAGAGTCGCGCGCCGTCGGCTTCCGGTGAGATGGCAAGCTGTTCGACCACCTTGAGATCGCGGAACGTCCGCGCCTTGGAACCAAACCACCGGCAGTTGCGGACGAAATTTGGCAAAATTTCGCGCTCAAGCTGTTCCCGCTGGCTGTCGCTAAGCAAAATATCCAGTTCGGCTGACGCTTTGATCGTCGGCACTACGTGTTTCTTCATCGCGCGGCGACCGTCAACTGGCGCTTGCAGGGCAAACCAGTAATAGGCATGCGGACCCAGAGTGATGACATAGCGCGATTTCTTGATCGGCCGAAATAGATTGCGGCTAAAAACTTCCATCGGCACGCAGCCAGCGAAGCGCGAGAGATCCAACTCCGCCGACTGCGCGAACCGCGAAAGATTTACCACAACCACGATAGTCTCGTTTTCCCAGCGGCGAAGGAACGCCAGAACTTTCGCATTGTCCGGATAGAGAAATTCAAGAGAGCCGCGCGAGAACGCCTTGAAGTTTCTCCGCATGGCGATGACCCGGCGCATCCACCAGAGCAACGACGAGAGATTTTTCTGGTGGTTTTCAACGTTGACAGCTTCGTAGTGATATTCCGGGTCAATCGTAATCGGCAGATAAAGCTGCTGCGGATTGGCCCTTGAAAATCCAGCATTGCGGTCTGGACTCCACTGCATCGGCGTGCGGCACCCGTTGCGATCGCCAAGATAGAAATTGTCCCCCATGCCAATCTCATCTCCGTAGTAGATGATGGGTGTGCCGGGCATCGAGAACAGCAGCGTGTTCAGCAGCTCGATTTTGCGGCGACTGTTTGCGAGTAACGGCGCAAGCCGCCGCCGGATGCCAAGATTAATGCGCGCGTGCGGATCGGTAGCATAAACTCGATACATGTAATCGCGCTCCTCGTCAGTAACCATTTCGAGGGTAAGTTCGTCATGATTGCGAAGGAACATCGCCCACTGACAATTATCGGGAATCGCCGGAGTCTGCTCGAGGATATCGATGATCGGAAATCGATCCTCCATCTGCAGCGCCATGAACATGCGCGGCATTAGTGGGAAGTGAAAGTTCATGTGCGATTCGTCGCCTTTGCCAAAGTAAGCCGCCGCATCCTCCGGCCATTGATTGGCCTCCGCGAGCAGCATTCGATTTGGAAATTTTGCATCGACATGAGCGCGCAGCGTGCGGAGATAATCATGCGTCTCCGGCAGATTCTCGCAGCTGGTGTCCTCCCGTTCGTAAAGGTATGGGATGGCGTCGAGACGTAATCCGTCGACGCCGAGCGCCAACCAAAAATCGCACACCTTCTCGACCATCTCGTGAACGGCCGGGTTAGCGAAATTCAAGTCCGGCTGATGCGAATAAAAGCGATGCCAATAGTAAGCTTTTGCGACCGGGTCCCACGCCCAGTTCGATGTCTCGAAATCTTTAAAGATGATCCGCGCATCCTTGAATTTTTCTGGCGTGTCGCTCCATACATAAAAATCTTTGTAGCCGGGGTCGGTAATCCCGGCGGCCCCAGTTTCCGCAGCTACGGCGCGGCGCGACTTTTGGAACCACGGATTTTGATCGGATGTGTGATTGATCACGAGTTCGGTGATGACGCGCAGATTCCGCTGATGCGCCGCATCAAGAAATGCGCGAAAATCATCGAGCGTGCCGAAGTTCGGATTGACGTCGAAATAATCGGCGATGTCGTACCCGTCGTCGCGGAGCGGCGACGGATAAAACGGCAGAAGCCAGATGGCGGTAACGCCGAGCTCCTGCAGATAATCCAGCTTCTGGATCAGGCCGCGGAAGTCGCCCATCCCGTCGCCGTCGCTGTCGCAGAAGGTCTTGACGTGCAGCTCGTAGATGACCGCGTCCTTGTACCATAGCGGATCGATAGTTGTTTCGCCCCCATTTGTCGCCATGCGGCTAACCTTTGCCGCACAATTCGCACCGCGCAATCATCCGATTTCGCTAAGGTGACCGAACCCGCTTGCAATTCAGTCTGAATGGCCCGCCACGTTGAACACAAACCGCAGCGTCGGCGCCGGGAGTGCGCGCTGCCTGAGCAGCAAACTACGGGGTCGCGATGATAGTGCCGAGGGCAGCCTCAATTTTTTGGGGCCGCGGTTGCAGCACCGATTTGTCATCGTTGGCTGAGCAGCATCCCCTGGCTGGCGATGCATTGCCATTGGCCATTACGTGCCATCCAGGGTCAGTGAAAGCGCATTCGCGGTCCGCAGGATGCGTTTGGAAACCGGTGGACGAAATCGCCTGCGCACATTAAGAGACCAATGGTGAGTCCGCGCCTGGTCCTTTCTTTGCTCCTCGCCCCTTCGTGATTTTCCCTTGGACGATCCATCCTGATTTGTCGCATGCACCTCAAAACAAAGAAACGATTGCGCGCTGTAAAACCGAAACCAGAGAAGCGAGCGCGCGCGGTCAAACTGAAAACAAAGAGGCGAGCGGGCGCCCCAAAACCGAAAAGGCCGCAGTTCTCTGCTCCTCCACAACTCGAACCGGGAGCGCCAAGTGATCTGGAGTTAATGCAGGCAATCCAAGCCAGCGATGCTGACGCCCTTTCTCAGCTCTATGATCGATACAATGGCATTTTGAAAGCGCTTATTCTGCGTGTGGTCCACAACGAAGCTGAGGCTGATGATCTCTTACAGGAAATTTTTATGGAGATCTGGAATCAGGCTAAAAATTTCTCTGCCCAAAAGGGCAAACCCCTCGGCTGGATGGTTACACTGGCACGGCGACGGGCGATCGATGGCTTGCGCAAGAAGCAAGCTTACGCTCGCGCAGAGGAGCGCCTGCAAAACGAAGTCGAACAGCAACCCGATGCCTGGGTGCATAACGCCACCGAAGAAGCAATTGTGTTAAGTGACACGCGCGTTCTTATACGCAAAGTAATCAGCGGACTTCCACCAGCCCAACAGCAGGCTATCGATCTCGCATTTTTTCGAGGCATGAGCCAGCGCGAAATCGCCGCCAAAACGAATACACCATTAGGCACAGTCAAAACCAGGCTGGAATTAGGGCTTAAAAAAATCTATGACGGCCTGAAGGAGCTGAGAGATGAACTTTGAAGAATTCCGAAACCAATCACGGCTCTATGTCATTGGGGCACTCGAGCCGGAAGAGCTGGAGGAATTCGAGAGAGCACGAAAAAAATTCGGTAAAAAGGCCGAAAAGTGCATCACGGAATGTTATGGCTTGCACGAAGCATTTGCCCTGAGTCTGCGTCCGGCGAAGGCTTCTGCCGCAATCAAGGAACGGCTTATGTCGATGGTGCGGGCACGGAAGGAGGCCTAAATCCCGGGGCCCTTCTCCCAACCATCCAATTCGCGCAGGATAAATTCTTGCAGAAAACCGTAGAAGTTTACCTGGAATAAGCTCAGGTCTCGGCGCGATCCGATCGGTGAACGAAAGTGTTCTCCCAACTCGCCATCGGTGAAGTTATATTTGGCCGCAATGACCAGCCGCGCCTGATTAAGCGCATTCAGCCAGGCATCGGCGTGCTTCGAGGGAATGCATAACGTGCGATTACCCAAATTTTTTTCGTTGCCGTTTAGTTGCTCCAGGTCCGCCGCGACCGTTTCCGTCGCTGTCTGAAAGAGCCGCCGTAACTCAGGTTCGACATAAAGTTTCCATTCTGCGCAGATCTCCGGTTCTTTCCCATTTGTTGGCGAGCTGAAGAGGCGTTGTTCGGCGGCCTCTAAGCCTTCTGGATTAGCGCTCGCCGGAATTTGCCGAAGGAGTTCGGCAAGAAACGGGTCCAGTTCTGAGATCTCGATGTAGTCGTTGCGTCGGCAAATCTCCATATCAACCGGCTTTTTCGAGTGTGGCGAGCAGGAGATACCCGTGCAGCTGTTGCACATAAAGCTCGGCGCGTTCCCGCATGCCGCTCCAAAGAATGGAACGCCCGTTGTGATGCACTTCCAGCATATGTCTTTCTGCTCTCTCGCGCGGATAGCCGAAGACCCGCTGGAAAACCATGGTCACGTAGCTCATCAGATTTACTGGGTCGTTGTGCACTACGACTTGCCATGGAAGATCAAGATCTTCTTCCGAACGGGTCTCTTTCTCGATGGTGGGTTTATCAACTGTCGAAGGTCCCGCATTTTTCCAAATAGAGAACGTAGTGATCGCTTCGCCTTTATCCATCGCCACCTCCGCGCAAAGTGGCTCCGCACTCATATTCAAAAAGGCTAACATACACGGCTCGCAGTTCAAACCTGCTCTCGTGTTGTAGCCGGCATCGGTGCTGACGGTTTCGGGTCTGATTCGTTCTGCCGGGATCACCGATCCCGGCGACAACGTTGGCAGCCGAACACAGCCACCTCTACAGCGCACAGCGAAGAATCTTCTCCTGCGTCCTCTCCATTTTGCGTGCGTCAGTGCGCGTTCGATCATCGAAACCGTGCAAATGCAAAAGACCATGCACGATGTACAATTGAAGTTCGCGCGTGAGCGAATTCCCGAAGACGCGAGCGTGCCGTCGCGCAGTCTGGACGCTGATAAAAATTTCGCCGTGTTGGAACGTCAGCACGTCCGTCGGCCCCGGTTGATTGAGAAATTGTCGATGCAATGCAGCCATTCGCCGATCGGAAATGAGCAGCACAAAAATCTCGCGCAGCTTTGCTAATTGCGTCGGTTTGTGTCTGCGCAATTGCATACAACGCTGCACCGCCTTGGCCGCGAACTTTTCAAGTTCAACAAGGTCCACAGCCACAGCGCGCTGCAAATTGCGCACCGCGATCTGTGGAAACTCGCGCGCAGCAGCGCTCATAGCTCCTGGGAACTCGACGGCTTAAAGCCGCCGCTACCAACGACGGCTATGCGCAAATTCATTTTCACGCTGGCGGTCTCTGTTCCGCCTGAAAATTGCGCGTGATCAATCGCGCGCCCTTGTTAAATGTAAAATACGCCCAGGCCCATTGAAAAAGCACTGCGAGACGGTTGCGAAAGCCAACCAGAAAAATTATGTGCACAAACAACCAGACGAGCCACGCGGGAAGCCCGCTCAGATGCACGAGATTCAGATCCGCGACCGCTTTGTTCCGTCCAATCGTCGCCATGCTGCCTTTGTCCCAATATCGGAAGTGCTGCGGTCTGCGTCCCTCAATCATCGCCAAAATATTGCGGGCGGCGTGACGCCCCTGCTGCATGGCTACCGGTGAAACTCCCGGCAAAGGCTGTCCAGTCTGATGCGAAAAATTCGCAAGATCCCCAATCACCTGGACTTCAGGATGCCCCGGAATAGTAAGGTCGCCGTTAATCATGACACGGCCGACCCGATCAACCGGTGTGCCGAGCGTTTTTCCCACGAATGAGGCATTGTTGCCTGCTGCCCAGATTTTGACACGGCAGGGAATAAATTCGTTGCCTGCCTGCACTCCGCCCACGGTGAGATTGGTCGCGCGCGTGCCCGTGCGCACTTCCACGCCGAGATCGACAAGCTGTTTCAACGCGCTTGCGGACAAATCTTCCGGAAATGCAGCTAGCAAGCGCGGGTCGCCTTCGATGAGAATTACGCGCGCTTCGGATGGATCGATATGGCGAAAATCTTTGGCCAATGTATAGCGCGCGATCTCCGCAATCGCGCCGGCCATTTCCACTCCGGTCGGTCCACCACCAATGATGACGAACGTCATCGCCGCTTTGCGCGCCGCTTCGTCTGTGACTTTTTCCGCGTATTCGAATGCCATGAGGAGGCGGCGCCGCAGCTCGATTGCGTCCTCGAGACTTTTAAGTCCGGGCGCCAATTTCTCCCATTCGTTATGTCCGAAATAGGAGTGCCGCGCGCCAGTGGCAAGGATCAGGAAATCATAACCGATTTCCGTATCGGTCGTTTTTATTTTTTTAGCATCGACATCCACCGATTGCACCTCGGCAAGGATTACCTCCACGTTCTTCCATTTGCTCAACACAGCACGCACGGGCGCTGCAATGTCCGCTGGCGAAAGCGCGGCTGTGGCCACTTGGTAGAGTAGCGGCTGAAAAAGATGGTAATTTGTACGGTCGATCACAGTGACGCGCACATTTTCACAGGCGAGCTTCTTCGCTGCCTCGAGGCCACCAAACCCCGCTCCAACAATCACCACGTTCGGTTTTTCGGTCGGGGTGTTCTCCATGGCACAAGAATGTTCGCAGAAAGAAAACCGATGCGAGGATTTATTGTAGCCGCGACGCTGCCTGCCATGCAGAGCCGACGAAACAGGAAAGACAGTTGTCAGCCTCGCAACTAACGCTATCTTTCTCGCCCCTATGCCGAAATCGATTGCGCGCAGCAAGACACGTAAGTCAGTGGCAAAACGCTTCAAGATCACTGCGCGCGGCAAAGTTTTGAGAGCCCACTCTTCGCGCAGGCATTTGCTTTCATCCAAGAATGCAAAACGCAGACGCCACCTGGGTAAGGCGGCGCTCGTCGACCGTACGGATGTCGCCCGCATCAAGGCAAACCTGCCCTTTGGATAGGCATCGTTTGGCGCGCGGCGCCGCAACGCGGTCGTAGCGTGATCCCACTGCGAGAAGATGCTCTTTAGTACCGGCCAGGCGGGATCTCGTCGCGGCGCATCGTGGTGGTCGTAGTCGTTACCGTCGTCATCTGGCGCATCGCCTCCAGCGAATCGGGCGCGGGCTCCGGGCTATAGAGATCGCGGCGATTAACGAGCGTGGTGCACGAGCACTGAAGAACAACGAACAAAAGAAGCGCCAGCCATTTCACAGCGCCAATGCAAACAGGAGCGTCATGGCTTGTCAATCCCTCGATTTTTTTCGCAAAACGCGATTGCATGATGTCGAGGTTGCTGGGAAATTCGCTTTCCGTCAGGGGCTATGGATTGAGGACTTACGAACCCGCCAGGGCAGGAATGCAGCAACGGTAGTCTGATCCTCCTTGCCGTAGTTCTCTGGCGGACTTTCTTTTGGCCGTCCCCCGGCGTACCCGGCGGTCGCGTCCCTACTAATGAAACTGCTCAAGGTTAAAACGGCGCGGTTTGCGCGAGTGGTCGAAAAATGTGGTGAACCGGAAGTTTACACGCTTTGGCAAAAACCCGCCGCCGACCGTCATTTTCAATCGCAGATAAAGAACAATCGGGTAATGACGGTTCAAAAGAGCGAAAGCGGGACAGATTTCGGAATTGCAAGTTTCAAACAACGAAAAGGCGCGACTTATCTGATTTTTCCCAAATCACTGAAACGCTTTGCGGACAAGCGAATCGTCGGAATTGACTGGGCGCTTATTCGTCAGCAGTAGGAGACGCTCCGGTCCGCGTTGCGAGTTCTTTTTCCGCTCGAGTTGCTGGGTAAATCTCGGGCTTAACCCGGTGGCCAGGCGAGTGCGCGTTTGCCAAGCAGATGCACATGCAAATGCGGCACGCTCTCACCTGCGTCGGGTCCGCTGTTGATCACAACGCGATAACCACTGGAAAGATCGAGCTTCTTAGCGAGATCGCTGGCGACAAGAAGTAATTTCCCGAGTAACGCGCGATCGCTTTCGGTCGCGTCCGCGAGACGCGGCACCACCCTTTTCGGCACGATCAGCACATGCACGGGCGCTTGCGGATTAACGTCGTGAAAAGCGATTGCGTCATCGTCTTCCCAAATAATTTCCGCCGGAATTTGTCGCGCGATGATTTTTTGGAAAACAGTCATGATATTTTACCCGCTCCGCCACGGCCATGCCGCGGCAAGGGAGACCAGAACTTCGGAACGAGCGAGCCTTAGCGCAAGGAACAATTGAGCAGCCTGGGACTCTCATTCGTCGTTAGTTTTTCGCGCACGAAGCAGACAATTTCCTCGCGCAGGGCGTCGCAGGCGCGCGTCCATGTTTTCACGCCGCGAAGATTTTTCACGCAAGAATGCAGCGAGTAAAGCTGCAGATTGTCCACGCCCGTTTCAATCAGCGTGTTAATTCGTTTTTCCAAAAGATCAAAAAACGCGAGCTCGTATCCAGTGCCCGCTTGATGAGCGATCTCGAGCAACGAGATGGAAATGGGCGGCGGCGAAGGCGTAAAATGCGGCACAATCTCCTTGTAACCGATCACTTTCAGGACGTATCGCACGGTCTGCGATAGCTGGCTGAATGCGACCACGTTTTCGTCATTCCGCAGGCGCAGGTAAAACGCAATACTCTCGGTAACGTGATCGGTCAGCCACCAGCTTGGATAGCCGGCTTCATCTGCTGCCCGCGTGATCGCAGCGTGCAGCCAATCGCGATTGAACTCGAACAGTTGCCCCGAGTCCGTGCGGAGATATGGAAATTCTTCCTTAAACGCGACCATGATTTTTGTTGATTGCGATATCGCGCGATCGAGCAGGGACGGAAGCCGACCCGCCTGGCGTCGTCTCGGTCGGAAACAGTTCCCGCTGAAGCGCATTGGTTTTTATTCGGCGGCCAAGTGTATGAATGGCATCCACAAATTGATCGACATCCTGAAAGCGCTGGTGCACGGAGGCGTAACGCAGATATGCCACCTCATCGATCCCGCGTAATTTCTCGAGCACCTTGGCGCCGATGGCTGAAGACGAGACTTCGCGCCCGCCCGTTTCCAGTTCGTGCACGATTTCGTCCACCATATCCTCCAGGGTGAGAAGACTGGTCGAGCGTTTTTCAAAAGCTTTCGCGATGCTGCCGGCAAGTTTGCGCCGATCGAACGGCTCATGTGTTCTGTCGCGTTTCACTACGCGCAGGTCCGAGCGCTCGATTTCCTCATACGTGGTAAAGCGATATTTGCATTTCAGACATTCGCGCCGGCGGCGAATGCTCGAACTATCCCGCGACTGACGGGAATCGATGACTTTGTCATCACGAGACCCGCACTTGGGGCAACGCATAGTGTGAACAAGCTAATTAGCATACCATTTGTTGTGGCGTCAATGCTTCTTTGATTTTCTTTCCCACTTACCGCGTCCGGGCACAGCCAGCTTGGGTGTGGGGCCCACGGGCATCTGCTTGTCGGTTTAAGTCGCACGCGACATTGACGCGACATGTCGCCGACGGTACACGCTTCGGAATGGAGAAGCGCAGCTCAACCAGCGCGACGTACGGTCCCTGGCTGGTCGGTCTCGGCGCTGCGCTTTGGGGCACTGAGAGCGCGTGGCGCATCCCGCTCAACGCGCTGTTTGATGCGAAGGTGATCGTCTTTTGGGAGCACGTGCTCATCCTGATCATGTTTCTGCCGATTCTGATCTCGCGTTTGGACGAGATTCCTAGAATCCGCGCGCGCACCTGGGAATACCTGTTCTTCTCCGGTTTCGCTGGCTCGGCTGTCGGTACCATCTTCTTCACCCTCGCGTTGAAAAACGGCAATCCGACCGTCGTAAACGTCATTCTGAATATTCAGCCTGTTATTTCGACGATGGCTGCATTCCTGATCTTCGGCGACCGGCTTGCCACTCGCTTCTTTCTTTACGCGAGCATCGCGATCCTTGCCGGGATTTTCGTTTCGGTTGCGCATCCAGCGCTGATCGGCATCTCGTTTGAGCGCGCCGGGCTGAGCAAGGGCACCGGGTTCGCGCTCATTTGTGCGCTCTTCTGGGGTCTCTCGACCGTTGCAGGTCGCGGCGTCATGATTGGCATGTCGCTTCGGCTCGCTTCCAGTCTTCGCATCGTCGTCGGGCTCACCTGCATGACAATGATCCTTCTCGCTTACGGCAAACTTCATAGCGCGGCGCTCTGGCCGGCGGCCGCGCAGGCGCACGCCGCAAAGGCGATCCTCTTGCTGGTTCTCCTCGCTTCGGTCTCAGGCGGAATTCCGCTCTTGATTTATTTTGAAGGGCTTCGTCTCACGCGCGCATCGACGGCGGGCTATTTCGAGATGATGCAGACGCTCGCCGCCGTGTGCATCACGTGGGGCTTCTTTCACGCCAGTCTCTACCCGCACCAAGTCGTTGCGGCGCTCATCCTCATCGCAGCGGTGGCGATGGTGCACCATGTCCAACAACAGGTCGAACCGTCCTAGCGGATGCTCTATCTACTGCAGGATTGCAATCAGATGCCTGGTCCTAACGCCCAGCAGCCGCTTTGTGCGGCTTTTTGGCGCGGGGCGTTTTTTCCGCAAACTCGAATCCGATCTTACCGTTTTCGAGTTTCAAATGAGCGGAAAACGGCCGTCCCCTTTTTGAGATAAAGCTTGGCAGGAGATCGGTCTTGCCGGTGGCCATCAGTTTTTGCACCTGCTCTTTTGGAATGGCTCGATGCAAAATTGTTTTGCTTACGCGAAAAGTGCACTTCTTCGGCACGGCAGCAGACCGCTCGCACACGTAGGCATTTTCTAACTCG
>WNFQ01002153.1_pt1 | contig 14178 bp, 10 predicted proteins | sample 5400171 | NCBI WGS metagenome assembly WNFQ01 (sample SAMN13153356, study PRJNA577476) | soil metagenome | isolation source: 20 cm soil under Madrone tree | place: USA:California | collected 2016-06-14
GCAGGTGCGACCTACATATTCACTCGCGCTACAGTGCGCGTTCGGAAGAATGGCTCTTCCGCCGTTTCGATTTTCCTGACAGTTATTCAGATCCGAAAGAAGTGCACGGCCAGTTGCTCAAGCGCGGCATGGATTACGCGACGATTACCGACCATGATACGATCGAGGGCTGCCTGCAAATTGCACATCTACCTCGCACCTTTCTCAGCGAACAGGTCACAACGTATTTCCCACACGACGGTTGTAAGCTGCACATTCTCGTCTGGGGAATCTCCGAGCAGCAACATCGCGATATAGAAAGTATCCGCGATAACATCTTCGACCTGCAGCGCTACCTGCAAACCACGCAAATCACGCACGCAGTTGCGCATCCTCTTTACAGCGTGAACGGAAAACTGGAGGGACATCATCTCGAGCAGCTCATCCTTTTATTTAAGCATTTCGAGGGTATCAATGGACTGCGTGATGCGCTCCTTAGCGATCTGGCCCAGACTCTTTTCGGGCAATTGACGCCGCAAAAGATCGACGCGCTTGCGAATCGGCACAATCTTGGGCCTACACATGCGGAACCGTGGAAGAAGATTTTCATTGGCGGCTCGGATGATCACGGCGGCCAGTTCGCCGCGTCGGCCTTCACCGAAACGCCCTCTGCAGATTCCGTCGACAAATTCCTCGAATTTGTGCGCAACGGCCACTGCAACGCGCGAGGCGACGGCGGCACTCCGTTAATCCTGTCGCACGGCTTTTATAACACGGTTGCCTGTTTCATCCAGGACCGTTTCCACGAAAAACTGGGGCCGGGCGCGGCTCTGGTGGAGAAAATGTTTTCGCGCTTCATGGAGGGCCGGGCTCCCACTGAGTTTACTCTCAAGGAGAAAACGGAATTTATCGTGGAAGGCGTTTTGTCAGGGAAAATTTTTGAATTGGCTAAGCCTGCCAATGTCTCGCTCTGGAAAGAGCTTTCAGGGTATTTCGCGCGGCCGGAGGTAAAGGCGAAACTCGCCGCGCACTTGGAGGGAGTCAGCGAGCCGGAACGCCGCACATTTCTCATGGCGAACATGGTCGCAGAACAACTTACGTTTCGGTTCTTCGAAAAATTCGTACAGCAAATCAGCAGCGGCAACATCGTCGAGAGCATGCAGGCCCTGAGCGCGATCGCGCCGATCCTGGTAATTCTGACGCCCTACATTTACGGTTTTCACAGTCAGGCGCCCTCTCGAAAATGGTTGCGACGTGTTTTCAAGGAATTGACCGGCACCGTTCCTATCGCGTTGCAAAATCGCAAACGTGCCTGGTTCACCGACACGCTCGACGACGTCAATGGCGTCGCGACTACGATTCGCAGGATGGTCGCGGCTGGCGCGAACGCTGGCAAGGATTTAATCGTCGTCGTTTCTCGAAACGAACTGAGCATCGACAACATCCCAATCAAAAATTTCCCGCCCATCGGCGAATTTGAATTGCCCGAATACGAACTGCAGAAATTGAGTTTCCCGCCGATTCTCCAAATGCTGGATTACGTGCAACGGGAAAAATTCACTGAGATCATCATCAGCACGCCCGGGCCGGTTGGATTGACGGGACTCCTTGCGGCCAAGATGCTCAACCTGCAGACGAGTGGCATTTATCATACTGATTTTCCTCAATACATCCGCATTCTTACTGACGACAGCTTCCTCGAAAGCGTGGCGTGGCGTTACATGCATTGGTTCTACGGCCAACTCGATACCGTCTTTGTGAATTCCGAGGAGTACCGGCAAAGCTGGATCAAGCACGGTCTCAATCCCGCAAGACTGAAAATCCTACCACGCGGGCTCGACACCGAGCTGTTTCATCCTGCTCGACGTAAACCGGCGTTCTTCGAGAAATTCGGCGCGTGCAATGGAGAAGTTCGCCTCCTCTATGTGGGCCGGATCTCACGGGAGAAAGACCTTGACCTTCTGGCGGCTGCTTATCGCCGCCTGCGCGACGAGGGGTTGCCAGTTCAACTTTTCATCGTAGGCCATGGCCCTTATTCCGAGGCATTCGCAAAATCTTTGCCCGAAGCGTTTTTCACCGGCTATCTGAGGGGCAACGAATTGGCTACGGCGTACGCATCCGCAGACATTTTTGTTTTTCCCAGCACAACCGATACTTTCGGCAACGTCATTCTCGAAGCGCAGGCGTGCGGCCTGCCAGTCGTCGTTTCCGATTCGGGTGGACCCAAGGAACTAGTAGAAGACAACGCGAATGGTCTGATCACTAAATCACACGATGTGGACGACTTGGCACGCGCGATTCGAGCGTTGGTGATGGATCCAGCGCTGCGGGACCAAATGGGAAAATCCGCTCGAAATAGCGTCACCGACCGGAGCTGGCCAAACGCATTCGGCAAATTCTGGGCTACGACGGAGGTATGAAATAAATAGTTTCCTTCGAGCGGAATTAACCTGACCCAGCTGATTCCAACGGTGGTACGTACATTCGCGCCTCGGAAAAATCCCGGCGCGATTTTCGTTTCGAGTCTGGCTGTTCGCGACGTGGCTGCCTAGAATGCTTTGTCCGAGTCGAGCAGGATTGTGACTGGGCCTTCATTGACCAATTCCACTGACATCATGGCTTGGAAAACTCCTGTCGCCACGGCAACTCCCAACCTGCGCAGCGCCTCGCACAACTCTTCGTATAGCTTTTTTGCCTGCTCGGGCGGCGCCGCAGCAATAAAGCTCGGCCTGCGTTGACCGCGCGCGTCGCCGTAAAGCGTGAACTGAGAGACAACCAGCGCGCTGCCCTTCACATCGAGCAAGGAGCGGTTCATTTTTCCCTGATCGTCCTCAAAAATCCTCAGGTTTGCGATCTTCGCAGCCATACCGGCAGTGACAGCGGGCGTATCGTCGCGACCGACGCCAAGCAAAATCATTAGGCCCGCCGCGATTTCTCCCGTGACATGACCCTCCACGATTACACGCGCTCTGCTCACACGCTGGACAACGGCTCGCATTGTGGGCTTAGAAAACCTGATGCTGTTGTGAGGGCTCCATCGGTTTACGCGGCGATGCTTGTTATGCCACCCTCCCGCCGCTCATACTATTCGCAGCATCGGCGCTATAGGATTTTTTCCAGTAAATCGGCAAGGCGCCACCCGGCTTTGTGCAGCTCGTCTCGAACAATATTCGTCGCCCAGACACGATAATTCATTTTGTCTGGTCGAGGTTTTTCGTCTGCCTCGCCGGACGCGACGACGCCGTCTTCTTCTTGTTGCGGGTGAACATTCGTGAATTGCACGCGTTCATGCGCCTCGCGCGCAATCGGCAGGATTTCGTCCGCCCATAGCTCGGCGTAGTTATCGATAGGAATACTTGGCGGCATTCGCCAGTTCCGGGGTTCATGTGTCGCCATCTCGTGAACCATTTCTTTCTTGAGCGGCTCGATCAGGATCTGGAATTCACTTTTTCTTAACGGGCCCTGTCCTTGAAGAAAAAGGGCGTTCACCGCGTCATAGTCCCAAAAGCCGTGGAATTTCTTCTTGTGCATGCCACGTCTGCGTGCCGGTTCGTCACTCAGTTCAAGCGTAAAGGTATTTCCACCCTCATCTCCAAGCGCCGACTTGTTTTTGTCGGGATCGGCGATTCGCCCCTGTGTATCGAAATATTCTGCGCCGACATGCAACGGCTGGTGAATATCGGCCACATAATGAGCCAGCAAGATTAACGCCACAGGTTTCGTAATCTTTCGTTCGTTTTGTTCGGGCAGTTCTCCATGCAGAATCTGGACGCAGTACGGAATCATGTGGACGACGTCCCATTTGCTGCGACCAACCGTGCCGTCGCGGTATTTTTGCGGAGGCACCACTGGAACGTCTGTGTAGTGAAACCAATGATGCGAAGGCGTAGTTGAATTCAAATCGTGCGTTGGCTGATTTGCCCGCCAGAAATCCCGCAGTTGCCTGTCAATTTTGCGATGCGCCGAATAATGGAACGACCTTGGATCGTCCACTCCGTTCTTGTCCCAGCCTTTGATTTCGTCTGCAATTACGGCAGCTTTTTCCAAAGTAAATCCGTCGAGGATTACCGCGATCTTTGCGGCCGTGGGCGTGCCGGCCAATCGTTCATCGGCAATCGCGCCGACGATTTCATGTCCCAGGGGGCCGTACGCCCACGCCACAGTGGTGGACCAGAGGATGGCCGAAATTGCCAGGAGCAGACTACGGCGCGCCGCAGATTTCATTTTTGGACCTCAGGTTAATAGAATTGAATTCCGTCCAGCTTGGAAGAACTGGGGCCATTCTTGCGCTCAGCTGCCAAAATTCGCACGAATTTTTTCGAGACGCTTCTGAAGTTTCGGGAAATGCGATCCAGGCCAGTAAATTTGGCCGCAGCCCGTGCAGCGCCGGAATTGTTCATAGTAGATCTTAGTAAGCGGCTCAAGCTCCTCAATTATGTCAACCTTCGTAATTTCCTGGAGCGACGCATTGCAGCGAAGGCACCGGGTAAATGGGGCAATGAGGCCAGGAAGATTGAAGCGGCGAATTACTTCTACGGTTTGTTCATCAGGATCTTGGGATCGCGGGCAGTAACCGGTTCTAACGACTGCATGCATTAGCAAGCGCCGATCGCGTGTCAGAAGCGCCCGGTTCTCGCGGTCCATCACGTCGAGTAACTGCCGGTCATGCGCTCGCGGATCGTAAGCGACATCGAAGCCGAGCAAGCGCAAGTTGCGCGTGAGCTTTCCGAGGTGCCCATCCGTGACAAAGCGGCTGATTGTAGGGACTTGTAGTCGTTTTTTTCTTAACTGCGGGGATTGTATCTCGGGCGGATAAACCTCGATTTCCGCATCGTTCATCACCCCGTAGTCAAAATCCACCTCCTCCCCATTGACCAGGATCAAATCGACCTCCGGATGCGGGACGCCGCACGCTTCGATCACATCTTTTACTGACGTCTTTTCGCTTAGGCTACGCGTAATATCTTTGTGCCGCGTTCTGGATGGGAGAAAGAAATCAAGATCGCCATGGAGACTGAGCCGAACGGAAAACGGCCTCACATCAATTGAGGATTCGGGCATTAGCGTAAGCGTATTCAAAAGTAGTCGCACGCGGTCGACCTTGGAACTTGCCTGGGCCAAGCGGTTCATCTTCGCCGAAATAGCAGTCGATTTGCCAGCGGCGCAGGCCGCCACCGGTATCCATGATCTTCCAGCGATTGCTTCCAAAAACCTTTTGCAGCGTTGGAGACTCTGTTTCAATGACTGCCCCGCGATGTAATCCACTCTGGCCTAATTTCGCCGCGGCAGAATACCGGTCGACCAAAACTCCGCCTCCGCCTGTAGGGTGTGAGGCGAAACCAAACGAACCGCCACCGTTGTAACAAATGTATTGTCGTCCGTTAAGCGGCGTCACAATTCGGCCGAAGCCCTCTTTTTTTACCGAGCGAAGAAAATCGCGTGGATACGTTCGGCCATGTAATCCCGGTTTTGTGACTGGCGTTGCATCAAAGCCGCGCGCAAAAGTGAAACCGGATTCTTTCGGCGTGTAATACAAAGTGCAGACTACGAAGTATTCGCCGTTATGTCCTTGCGGGCGGCGCGCTAATTTTTCGTTTTCGTAAGCAAGTCGCTGCACGACCTCCGGCCACGGGATGTCGGCGCGGATTTCCGGCCCAAATGACAACGAGAGCGGTGCAATTAACAGTGCGCCTACGACTCCTCTATGTGCACGCGAATTCATGATGTGTAATGCGAATTGTAGCCATCAATGTGTTGGCAGTGCCGATAGTTCTCGTTAACACCGTGCTTTAGCGCGGTGCATCTCGCAAGAGTACGAGCATAACCGCTTGAGCGGTTTTCGACGTAATCACAAAACCGCTAAAGCGGTTCAATTCTGGCGCGCGGTTAGCACCTCGCTGAAGCGAGGTGTCAATGAGAGGGACTCGATCCAGTTCAATCGCCGAAGAATTTATTCACCGGGCCGCCCAACAATACTTCGATCGGCAATTTTTCTCTTTCATATTCGTAAGGTGGTTGCTTCCAATCGAATTGGTCTGGATACAAGTTCCGAATGACTCGAATGATTTCAATGCCTGTTTGAAACGGCCGAAATGTGTCGCGATCCGTCACGTGCAATTGTGCACCGGCGCAGAGTTCACCGGCAAATTTGTGAAAGGTCGGCTGAAAGTAATTTTGGCGAAAGAAAACTCCTTGCAGTCGTAGCTTGTTTAGCTCGTTGCAAAGCTGCTCAGCATCGATGAATGGCGCGCCGAAAATTTCAAATGGCCGGGTCGTGCCGCGTCCCTCGGAAATGTTTGTGCCCTCTAGCAGACACATACCGGGGTAAACGGTCGCCGTGTCGAGTGCTGCCATATTGGGTGACGGCATAACCCATGGCAGGCCGGTTTGGTCGAACCACATTTCGCGTTTCCAATTTTTCACCGGCAAAATGGTTAGTCGACATTTTGGAAAGACTTCGTCTCGGAATTGCTGCGCCAGCTCGCCGATACTGCGCCCATGCCGGACAGGAAGGGGATGCATTCCAACAAACGATTTGTAATTGGCGTCGAGCATTGGCCCTTCTGTCGTTACGCCATTGATCGGGTTCGGTCGGTCGAGCACAACGACTGCAACTCCGGCTTGTTCACAGGCGCGCATGCAAAGATACATAGTCCAGATAAAGGTGTAGCAGCGCGCGCCGATATCCTGCAGATCGACGAGCAAAACATCGAGATCCTGCAGCATCTCCAGAGTCGGCTCGCGATGTTCGGCGTACAGAGAGTAAACGGGAATGCGAAGACGCGGATGCGCGTAGCTTTTCCACTCCACCATATTGTCCTGCGTTTGGCCGAGAAATCCGTGTTGCGGACCAAAGAACGCGGTAAGACGAAAAAGATCGCTGTTGTATCTCTCCAGAACTCGCGACGCGTGTTCAAGCTTTGACGAAACCGATGCCGGATGGAGCAGTGCGGCTGTGCGCGTGCCGCGAAGTTTCTTCGGCCAAACTTCGTCCAGATGATCAAGTGGGAGCAAGACTGCCACGAGCGATTTTTATCACACGCTGCGAGATCGCGCGATGCAATAGGCGTTTTGCCGCTGCAAAGGCTTCTAAAATTTTCGCCTCCGTATCACGCTTATCGCAAGCATTGCGAAGACGGTGATCACTGCACATGCCTTCGCGAACAGCTCCCCATGTCGCGTGTAGAACGTCAAGTCGTGCTCGGTTGGGACCTTGATCTCACCGGTAAGCACGCCTTCAGTAAACGTGCTGCCACTTTCATCCCGTAACACCTGAGTGATGCGGCCGGATTGATTTACAAAGCAGGTGACCCCCGTGTTGGCTGCCCGCACCATCGGGCGACGCGTTTCCACGCATCGAAAAATCGCGTTCGCCAAATGCTGATGCGATCCGGCCGAATGCAAAAACCATCCGTCGTTTGTAATATCGACAAGCAAATTTGCGCCGGGATTCGTCTCTGTGGAGAGCACAAATTGTCTGACGAGCTCGCCAATCGTATCTTCGAAACAAATCAAAGGGGCCACCTGGACATCGCTGTTCGTCAGGCTGAACACCGTGTATTCTCGTCCCGCACTGAAATCGCCGGGCACCTGGTCGCCAACGATTCGCGCAAGCAGCGGCACCCGATGGCGCCCAGGAACGTATTCGCCAAATGGAACCAGGTGAACTTTTCTATACACTTGGACTCTTTCGCCGCCGTCGGAAATAAGCAACGCAGCGTTGTAGATATCACGGTTCTCTTCGTCAATCGTGCCCAGAAGAAGGTCGCTCTCCGCCGATGCGGTCAGGTCCATCACGAATTTGTTGCTTTCAGGCTCTATAAGCACCGGCCCAGGCATCGAGCTTTCTGGCCAGATCAACAAATCAGGTGGAGGATTCGATCGCAGCGCAATTTCGCTCAGGCGCCGGAATTCATCGAAAATTTTCGTCGTAAACTGCGGGTCGAACTTTTGATTTTGAGGGACATTGGACTGCACAGCAGCGACGCGGAGCGGTTTTGTCGGCGCGGAAACCTGACTCGCGCGAAGCCCGAACGTCAGGACTCCCACAATGGCCGCCATTGTAAGCGTCAGGTCAAAATGCGGTCGCGTCGTATGTGTGCGCGCCTCAAGAACCAATCGGTACGCCGTCGTAACTAAGATCACATTCGCAAACGCAACCATGAACGATAACCCGGCGACGCCGGTGAACTCTGCAATTTGAATAAGCGGCCAGGTGTCATGGAGCGCTACGCCGAGCCCGTTCCAGCCCCAGCCTGAGAAAACCCAGCCCCGCAGCCATTCCTGCGTCGTCCACGCAGCAGCGAGGAGAAACGCGAGCAGCAGGTTGTTGGTCGATTTTGTCCATGGCGATCGCGGCAGCGCTGCTGTGCTGCGAGCCTCGGCGAGCATCTGATCCCATTTGCCCGCAGTTAATTGCCTTCTGGCTTCTCGTGGTCGGAGCAAACCGCAAAACCATGCCCAAAGCGCGAAGTAAATCGCCATGTAAAATTGGAGAACGAACCACCCGAGGATGGTGACTGTTGTAAGCCAGGAAAGCGCCGTCCAGAAAAATGTCAGGCCAGTGACGTAGCCAAGTGCGAGATTCCGAAGCCAGGGATGCCGCGACTCTTTCCCGGAAAATAAAATCGCGGCGATGAGGGGCGTAAGCGCGATCCAGCAGAACCAGGTCAGATTAAACGGCGCAAAACAACTTGTGTACAACAGCCCGCTACAGATCGCTGCCAGCCAGGGCCAGGCGCGGAATGCTTTTGATGACCAGCTCACTGGGATCGGTCACTCAGCCGTGACTCGGCATCCTTTTGTAAGCAATCCCAGAGACGATCGAGTTTTTCTCCGACTTGCGCCTTAACTCGAGCGAGTTCTGCAGAATCGAATTTTCCATTCTCCGGTCGGCGCTGCGCGAAGAAGTAATACTTGATCTTGGGTTCTGTTCCCGATGGCCGCACCGCGATGCGCGCCCCATCTTCCAATTCAAAAATCGACATCTTCTCTTTAGGAATCTCGTCGCCCTCGATATCCCGGATCGTTTGGGTCTCAAAATTCTTGATGCTAGTTACTATCGACCCGAGCACTTCAAAGAATGGGTAAGTGCTGTACGACTCGGCGAGGCGCGCAATTTTGTTTGCGCCTTCCGCGCCTTCGAAGACGAGCGAAGCGTTTTTCTCCGCAAAATAGCCGAACATCGCGAAGATCTGGTCGAGCAATTCATCAACTGTTTGCCCGCGCGATTTCGCATAGGCGGCTACTTCGCAAAACATGATTACGGCGCCGTTGCCATCCTTGTCGCGAACGAAATCTGCGCCACTGTAACCGTAACTCTCTTCACCGCCGAAAACGTAAAATGAAGAGTGGGCGAGACGAAGCCGTCGCGTTTGTTGTTCGGTGAGATCGACATAATTCTGTCGCAGCTGTTCCGGGATTGTGCGCTCGTACTTGCCCAGTTTCGCTCCGAAGTATTTGAAGCCGGTTAGCGTTTCGACACAGCGCAAACCATAATAATCGGCGATCGCCTTTTGCAGATCGGTCGTGACAAAGGTTTTGATAATCACGGCGCGTGACGCGTTTTGCCGATTCAGAACGCCCTTATCGAATAGTGTCTTGATTCGATACCAGGCAAGAAGCGAACCGATCTGATTTCCGGTCAGCAATTTCATCTTGCCGTCCTTGCTGCGAACCGCGGCTCCCATGCGATCGCAATCCGGATCGGTCGCGACGACCAGATCGGCATCTTCCTTTTGAGCAAGATTGATTGCCATGGTTAATGCCTCCGCGTTTTCCGGGTTCGGCGATTTCACTGTCGGAAATCGGCCATCGAAACGGTCCTGCTCCGGCACTACTTGGAAATTGAAACCGAGCCGTGTAAGCATCGGTTTGATGATTACGCTGCCGGTCCCGTGGAGCGGCGTGTAAATGATCCGCAGCGATTTCGCTTCGCGAATCACCTGCGGATCGAGAATCAATGTTTCAAGCCGCCGCATGTAGGCTTGATCGATGTCCTTCCCGATCGTGGTCACTTTCCCCTGTCGATCTTTTGGAAGCGGTGTGAACGATTCGGTCGTGATTGCATTCACTTTGGCAATGATCCCGCTGGCATGCGGCTCGACCACTTGAGCCCCGTCGCTGAAGTAAACTTTGTAGCCATTGTCGTACGGTGGATTGTGACTCGCAGTGATCACGATGCCGGCGTTTGCTTTGAGATAACGAACGGCAAAGGAAAGCTCAGGCACAGAGCGCGGGCCGTCGAACACGCACGAGTCGCAACCGTTTTCAGCTGCGACTTTCGCTGCAACTTCGGCGAACTCTTTCGAGAAAAAACGCGGATCATGCGCGGTCACGATCTTCGGCTTCGCCGATACTTGCTGCCGTCGGTTCCAATCGTTCAGATAAGCGACAAGTCCGCGTGTTGCGCGGTTGATGTTAAAGAAATTCATCGCGTTCGTGCCGACGCAGGGAAATTGGGGACGCCCGTCCTCGCGCGCATTCCCGCGCTCTGCGGTCGTAACGATCTTCCCAATTGTGCGGCCACGAAGACCGCCCGTCCCAAACGCAAGCGTCTTGTAGAAGCGATCGTTTAACTCCGACCATTCACAGCCATCGGCCAACTGATTGACGGATCTGAAATACAAATCCGTGGTTGCTCCGGGCAAAAGGGTTCGGATGTTTTTTGCCGTCGGTTCCAGCAATTGCCCGCGAGCGACAGCGCGCTCCATTCTCGAGTTTAACTCTTCAAGATCCGCTGACATTGGTGCCAACTGTTCCGACATGGATTTGCTTTGCAAGCACTCTATGAAATCGGGCGAAATCAGACTTGCGTCGCATGTTTCATGTCGTTATGAAACTGCCAGGGAGTTTATCCATGAAGCGCTGCATTCCGCATTTCGCGATCACCATGGCCCTGCTGTCGTTTGCATTCGGGCAATCGGCAACCAACCAAGAGTCACAAAATAACAAGAGCGAGCAAGAGGTCAGGCAGATGATCGAAAAATATCGGACAGCCTTGCTGAAACGCGATGCTTCTGCGCTGGAGAAAATCTGGGCAGATGATTATGTGTTTGTGACCGCGTCCGGCGATGTCCTTACGAAGGCGCAGCGGCTCGAGAACATTAAATCCGGCGCAACTGCCTTGGATTCAATCAAGGAAGAGGAAAACATTGCCGTTCGCGTTTATCAAAACAGCGCCGTCGCGACGAGTCGTGTGACGATCAAGGGACAGTACGGCGGTCAACCTACGAGTGGTCAGTACCGCAGCACCCACGTTTGGGTAAAAGGCCCGGCGGGCTGGCAATTAGTTTCTAATCAATTGACGACCCTGGCTCCGAAATAATTTTCGATACACGAGCATTGCTGCCGCGATATCTTCCACCGCCATGCCAAGGGATTTGAAAATGGTGGTTTCATTTGCGCGCGATGGAACTTTTCCGGCGAGCGCTTCGCCGAGCTCAGCGAATATTTCCGCGCCGGAAAGAATCACGTCGCCGGATTCCTTCATTGCGCCCTCGCGCGAGTCGACGAACACGACGTTGCTCATTGCTTCATCGTCGAGTTCGCGCCAGTCCGGGCGACACGCGCCAATTGCGTTTACATGGCTGCCGGGCTTTAGCCACGATCCTTTTAGCACAGGCATTTTGGAATTTGTCGTGGTCACGACGACATCTGCGCCGCGCACTGCGTCGTCTGCTGACGTTGCGGTCGCGCCAATTTCTCTCGCGAATCGTTCTGCATGTTCCTTTGTAGGACTCCAAACGCGAATTTCTTCGAATGGCCTGACGAGCTGCAATGCTTCCGCGTGACTGCGCGCTTGCACGCCGCTGCCGAGAATGGCGAGAATTTTCGCATCAGCCGGAGCGAGAAGTTTCGTGGCCGCCGCCGAGACAGCTGCCGTCCTCATTTCGGTGATCAGACGCCCATCCATTATTGCCAGCGGCGTGCCGGTCTGCGGATCGACCAGGAAAATCGTTGCCATATGAGTCGGGATTCCCCGCTCCACATTGGATGGATAGAACGTCACCGCTTTTAATCCGAGTCCGTCCGGAGTAAGCGCAGGCATCAAACCCAAAAAACCGCCAGGTGAACCGACGTTAATCACAGAGCGAACGGGCTGAGTCACGTTCCCGGCGGAGAACTCGATCAACGCTTTTTCCATTGCGGGAATTAATTCCGCCATCTGCAAATGCTCTCGGACTTGGTTTTCGTTGAGAAAAACCGGCTGATCAGTTTTCATTCGTTTAACCACGGATTGCACGAATAGCACCGATGCAAAGCAATAATCGCGATTTCAGTTTCCTTATCCGTGCCATCCGCGTAATCCGTGGTTCCTTGTGAGCTGGAATTACGATGCCTAAGGAAGTTCAGACACGTTGCGTGATCGTAGGAGGCGGGCCGGCCGGGATGATGACTGGCTATTTGCTTGCGCGCGCCGGCGTTCCCGTCGCCGTGTTAGAGAAGCATGCCGACTTCTTTCGTGATTTCCGCGGCGACACCATTCATCCCTCCACCCTGGAATTGATGCACGAGCTTGGGCTGCTCGATGAATTTCTAAAACAGCCGCATCAGGAAGTTCGAGAACTGCGCGGTGTGATTAATGGACAGGTCGTGCCCATCGCTGATTTCAGCAAACTCCCCACACGTTGCAAGTTCATCGCCTTTATGCCGCAATGGGATTTCCTGAATTTTCTGTCCGGCCATGCGAAGCGTTTTCCAAGTTTCCAATTGCACATGAAAACCGAGGTCATCGATCTGCTGATAGAGAACGATCGGGTGGTCGGTGTCCGTGCCAAAACGCCGCTTGGCGAAATGGACGTGCATGCAGACCTCGTCATCGGTGCGGACGGACGACATTCGGTTACGCATACACGCGCGGGTTTTAAGCAATGCGAGTTCGGCGTGCCGATTGATGCGCTCTGGATGCGTATCTCAAAGAAGAAGGACGACCCGCAACAATCGTTCGGCTTTTTTCAGCATGGCAAGCTGCTCGTTATGCTGGATCGCGGCGATTATTGGCAATGTGGATTCGTCATCCCAAAGGGCGGATTCGAAGAGATTAAAGCGCGCGGTTTGCCGCAATTTCAAAATGAAATTGTCAGCTTCGCTGGATTTCTGCACGACCGAGTGTCCGAACTAGACGACTGGTCAAAAATCAAATTGCTTACGGTTCAAATCAATCGTTTGCGCGATTGGTGCCGTGACGGATTGCTTTGTATTGGTGATTCTGCGCATGCCATGTCGCCGGCGGGCGGCGTTGGCATTAATCTCGCGATTCAGGATGCCGTTGCGACGGCTAATCTACTCGCCGAGAAACTGCGGAATGGTCCAGTCTCGGTAGACGATTTGCGACAAGTCCAACTGCGGCGCGAATGGCCGACGCGATTGATCCAGGGAATGCAGGTTTTTGTTCATCAACGAGTCGTTACCGGTCGAGCGTCCGGCAACAAAGGATCGTTGCCGTTTATAGTACGCTTGCTGAAATGGTTCCCAATTCTGCGACAATTACCCGCGCGTTTCATCGGCCTCGGCCCGCGGCCGGAACATTTCCACAGCCCAACTGTAGTTTAGGAACGCCACGTTTGTTTTGGTTCGGCCGCTGGATACGATCAACCATGTCCCTCGATCTCGACAGCATCCATGCAGCCCATGAGCGGATTCGGGCATACATCCATAGGACACCGGTGTTGACTAGCTCGCGTCTGGATGGAGCGAGTCCCGCGGCCGCGGGACTGTTCTTTAAATGCGAAAATTTTCAGAAGATCGGTGCGTTCAAAGCGCGCGGCGCGACCAACGCAGTATTTTCGCTGGACGATGTCACCGCGCGGCGCGGTGTCGCAACGCATTCGTCCGGCAATCACGGTGCCGCAGTAGCGCGAGCGGCGAAACTGCGCGGTATTCCTGCGCACATCGTTATGCCATCTAACTCGGCGAAGGTGAAGATTCGCGCAGTAGAGAGTTACGGTGCGCACGTTGTTTTTTGTGAACCGACCGAACAGGCGCGCGAAGCGACATGCGCCGAAGTGATCGAGAAAACCGGCGCGATGCCGATTCATTCCTTTGAGAACGAACATGTGATGGCCGGGCAAGGGACGCTAGCTGTAGAATTGCTCGAACAGGTTTCGGATCTCGATCTTGTGATGTGCCCGGTCGGCGGTGGTGGATTGCTTGCTGGCACAGCGGTCGCGGCAAAATCGATGCGCCCCAAAATCAAAG
>WNFQ01002154.1_pt1 | contig 14177 bp, 9 predicted proteins | sample 5400171 | NCBI WGS metagenome assembly WNFQ01 (sample SAMN13153356, study PRJNA577476) | soil metagenome | isolation source: 20 cm soil under Madrone tree | place: USA:California | collected 2016-06-14
CCTTCGTCAAGGCTCATCCACCACTGCGAAGTCTTGTCATCGACACCACCCTGGTAAACGAGCAAGCCTTCGGCGGACTCGACGAGCGAAAGTTCATCGCCGGGATGCAACCCTCGTTTCTGAATAACCTCGGGCGGGATTGTAATTTTTCCGTCTGCGTCGACCGTCAGTTTTTCCATGGTAGTCCTCGGGATTCTTGTGTGCCAGTTGTGTGCCAACTCCGCCAAACCAAGGTATACTCAGCGGCACTCAGGCATTATAGATTAAGCGGAACACCTAATAAAGACGCACTGATCAGCACAGAGGGAAACTAAGCGAAATAGGCGGTTTCAAACTTTTAACCAGTGGGTCGCAGGTTCGAGTCCTGCTCGGCTCACCATTTAATCGATAAGCACGGCCACCGCTGGTGGCCGTTCTCTTATGTACTCATCGATCTACTCTCTGCAAAATGCTATTCGCATCCTGAGGTGAAGGATGTGATTCCCGATCGCTTTATGCTGTAGTTTCAAGCGCCAGACAGACCGCCTCTAAGAACTCCTGGCTGCCAAAAGGTTTCGCCAAAGTGAGTTGGGCGCCTAGTTTCCGGGCAACCCTCAGGTATTCTTCAGCGCGGCCTTGTCGGCTTCCTGACATGGCAATGATTGGCACGCTTCGATCTGCGCGTCGAAGCTCCATAATCAGTGCCAGACCATCGATGTCCGGCATCACCAGGTCTGTAATAACCAGATCGTACCGATGTTGCCGATGCAAATCGCAAACTCCTCTTCCGTCAGGGGCTTCCGATACCTGATACGCCGAGCGAGTTAATAGCTCTTTGAGGACAGTCCTCAACTGATCATCATCTTCCACCAGCAGTATGCTCGCCATCGTTGACTACTGTTCTCTTTGACCTGCTGCTGTGCGGCGAACAAAGGCTACAAGAGCCGCACCCTCAGTCTCATCGCTCGGCCGGAAGTGTGGTAGAACTTAGTTCTCCAATTGTATGAGCCCGGCTTTGAGCGCATAACGGACCAGCCCGGCGGTGTGGTGAATGTCCAGGCGGTCTGTTAACAGCATCCGATGCGTCTCAACCGTCTTGACGCTGATCTTCAGGGTCAGGGCGATCTGTTTCGTCGTCTGACCTTCTGCGATTAACTTCAAGACTTCGCGCTGGCGCGGCGTTAAGCCCTTGCGAGTTTCATTGCGGGACCCGTACCGAACAAAATCCACCAGCAGGTTTGTCGCCACGGAACTGATATGCACTCTCCCATTCGCGACCGTCTTGATAGCGAACGCCAACTCGGCGGCAGAGGTGGTCATAGTCAAATAGCCCGCCGCGCCGCAATTCAGCGCCTGGCCCAGGCTTTCCTCATCGGCCTCCGTTGAAAGGACGATGACGTGCACCCCGGGACACTCCTTCCTCACGCGCTCAGTCAGTCCAAAGCCGTTCAACCTGGACATTGCACTTTTTATCAAAGCCACCTCAGGTTGATGCTGCCTGATCAATCGCAACGCCTCAGGGCCGTCGCCGGCTTCGGCGACAATTTGCAATTCTGGATGCCTTTCGATTAGTGCGCGAATTCCACTACGTATGAGAGCGTGGTCGTCTGCGACCAATACTCGAATTTCCTTCACGGTAAAACATTCCTTTGGCTGACCCGCGCCCGGAGAATTGAAGCCCTGACGAATCGTTTCCCGGAAAGCGAAGCGATTCAGCATAGTGGTTACGGCGCAGCCGGTATTGCTTGAGGCCTGCGAAATCTATTGACTCAATTTAGAGTACGAGTTTGGATGGAAAACGAATATCGTAGTAATCATGATTTTCGTGTCCTAGATTGACTTAAGGTTCGGTCGGTGTTTTCGCTACAAGCTCGACTTTGGTTGAGAGAGGTGAGAGACGGCTTAGGCTTAGTTCAGTTGCGCGAACTAATGCGGGGAATGAGAGAGTCGGAATTCTTCCAGCTTAATCCACCAGCTTGTTCTGGATGGCGTAATGGGTAAGTTCTGCGTTAGTCTTCATCCCCATCTTTTCCAGAATGCGTCCGCGGTAGGTGCTGATAGTGCTATCACTAAGCGCCAGGATGCTGGCAATCTCACTAACTGTGTTGCCCGAGGCAATCAGACGAAGCACCTCGAACTCGCGATCAGAAAGCGTCTCATGAGGCGGGCGGTCCGTGCCCCCTTCGAGATCGAAGATGAGGTTTTCGGCAACGGATGGGCTGATATATCTTCCCCCGCTCATGACTTTGTTTACCGCGTTGACCAACTCCGCCCGCGGACTGTCCTTGGTGATATACCCTGACGCCCCGGCTTTCAAAGCACGCCGGGCAAATTGTTCCCCAGAGTGCATGCTGAGGATGAGCACGGGAAGACGTGGACGAATCTGCCTCACCTCTTTCAAGACTTCCAGCCCGCTTCTATCGCCCAGGGAAATATCCAGCACGACGACGTCCCAATCCTGCTCGCGCACAAGTCTGAGGGCCTCTTGAACAGTGCTCGCCTCTCCGAACGACACTGTGCCCGGTTGTTTATCGAATATTCGCTTCACGCCGTCTCGGAGAACTTCATGGTCATCAACTATGAGGATCTTTTTCATTGCGTCAACCTCAAGCAGCGGACGGGTAAGATGCGTATTGGGACCGCATCACGATGCTGCCGACGAACTCGGTATTCTGCCAGCCGAGATCGGGATTCGCACGAGCACCACCGTGCCTTTTTCTTCAGACCCCGTGATCTCTATCCTTCCTCCGATGAGGTGGGCGCGTTCTCGCATTCCCAGCAGGCCAAGTGTGCGTTGGCCTAACTTCTCATCGTCGGTAATTCCGCTTCCGTTGTCACTGATCGTCAAGATGATTGCGCCGTCTTGCTCTTTCAACTGAATGTTAACTCTTGTCGCCCGCGCATGACGAAGGACATTGGTCAACGCTTCCTGACAGATGCGGAAGGCGGCCGTTGATTGCTCTCGACTCAAATCAACGCTCTGCAGCGTGCAATCGCACTGGACGATGACTCCGGTTCGCTCTTGAAACTGTCGTGCTTGCCATTCAATGGCTTCACTCAGACCCAACTCATCTAACGCAATAGGCCTCAGCTCCGAAGCAATCCGCCTGATGCCATCGACCGTAGTATCAGTTAACTCGATCATGGCTTCGAGTTTCTTACTCAAGTGGCCGATTTGAGATTGGTCCGTGGACCCAGACATCCCTTCAGCGACCTCCTCCAAGTCCCATCTCAAACTTGACAGTGCAGATCCCAGCTCATCATGAAGCTCACGCGCAATGCGGATGCTCTCCCCTTCTCTGGTGGACTGGAGTTTGGCAGAGAGGGCGCGCAACTGTGCGGTTGTCGCTCTGAGTCGCTCTTCCGCCCGCTTGCGCTCTGCAATCTGGCTTTTCAGTTCTTCATTCGCCACCGCAAGCTCCCGGGTTCGTTCAAGGATTCGATGCTCCAGCCCTTCATTGAGTCTCCTTATTTCGGCCTTGGCCTGTATTAGCTCCGGTGTTTCAACGACCTCCCATTTCCCTTGCCGTCTGGCCATTGCAAACTGATGCGTGCGTATCACATCAAAGATCTCTTCACCACCGACAGAGGCGAGCGGGTAAGTGCATGACGCGATTGTGCGTTCGTGCGGAAATAATTTGTCGAGTTCAGCTTCAAATTTGCGCAGCTCTTTCTGCGCCGCATCGCGTAGCCAGGCCGGACTTCCGTTAACTCTCATTCCCGCATAGCCTCTGGCCAGTGCTTCATTAAGTCTCATTCTGAATCGATTGGCGACTTTGTCAGGATCAAAAGTGTTTCCGCTGAGAAACCAGTCTTCATGGCCGACAACTTCGATGCTTCGCTCGGCCACATACCGGTCAAGGTCTGGCAGAGCATCCCGCAGCGCGCTCGTTGCTTCTTGCACTGTGAGCAGCTCGGAATTCGAAATCACCCAGAGGCAGAACTCTTTGTTTTGCAGGCCGGTCTTGAAATAAGGTATTAAGACGTCGAGGAGGTCTTGTTTCGTCTCGTAGAAATAACAGAAGTGTGCGCCCCACGGGAGGTCGCCGACGATGCTGATGCCGGTCTTCCGTAACTCTGTTGCCATGAGGCTCACCTCCAACGATTATTGGGTGCGTTCTCACCAGGGTGCTTGTGGAGGGGGGAGATCAATCTTCGCCTGGGTTTCGTCGTTTCCTGCTTACTCTGGTCAGTCACAATAGGGGCTGGCGGAAACCCGGACGGATTGCACATACTGTAGGCCCGTGTTGCGCTCATGTCGAGAATTTTTTTAACGAAAAACGGCAAACTCTAAGAAAGAAGCAAGGCTAGTTGGTCAGAGGATATGGTTTGCCACAATTATCGCTCCAGGTAACTCGAGGAGCCCAGGCGTCCCTTTTTGGGCATATAGAGACTTGGCCGCTTCAGTGAAGTTGGTTCCAGTTAAATGCCGGCTCGCGTTTTGGGCGGACTGATTTGTTTTTATTCCACAACTGCACGGTCGTAAGAGTTTTTCTGCTTCGCCATTGCTCGCATCTTCCGGCTACGATACTTCTGTGATGAGGGCGTGCTAATCATTTGCGAGCTTCGAATGTAAGACCAGCTCCAACGATGGGAAACCGTAGCGTAACCAGCGTACCCTTGTCTTTCGATCCGGCGATATCAATCTTCCCTCCGACCAAATGGGCGCGTTCTCGCATCCCCAGGAGGCCAAGTGTGCTTCGGCCCGACTTCTCAGCCTCGGTAATTCCGCGTCCGTTGTCACTGATCGTCAAAACGAGGTCGCCGTTTTCTTTATTCAACTGAATGTGAACCTTCGTCGCCTGCGCATGACGAAGGATGTTGGTCAATGCTTCCTGAGAGATGCGGAAGGCGGCGTTTGATTGCTCGCTGGTCAAATCGACGTTCTCCAGAGTGCAATCGCACTCGACCATGATTCCCGTTCGCTCTTGAAACTGTCGCGCTTGCCATTCAATTGCGTCAGTGAGACCGAGGTCATCAAGAGCGATTGGACGCAACTCCGAAGAGATCCTTCTGACATTATTAATAGTAGTTTCAGCCAGCCTCATCATGGCCGTCATCTTTTGCAGCGACTCCTCGATTTGTGAACGATCTTCGAACTTGGAAATAGCGTCGTAAACATCCTCCAGGTCCCATCTCAAACTTGACAGTTCCGATCCCAGCTCGTCATGAAGCTCACGCGCAATGCGGATGCCTTCCTGTTCTTTGGCGGATTGCAGCCTGGCAGAGAGCGCGCGTAGTTGTTCGGTAGTCGCTTTGAGCTGCTCTTCGGCTCGCTTGCGCTCAGTGATGTCCTGCGCCGTACCGAACCTGCGGACTGGCCGGCCCTGTTCGTCGCGGATAACGTCACCCTGGCTGTGAAGGAAACGCACCTCTCCGTTGGGGCGCACGATCCGGAATTCCACGTCAAGGCGGCGGATGCCACGCTCTAACTCTTCAATAGCAAAAGACAGCCTTGGCCTGTCTTGCGGGTGGACTACCTCCAGCCACTCAGTGCGAGGTGAGTCGCGCTCTTCCAAAGGCAAACCGAGAATGCGATAGACTTCGTCAGACCACGTGATGCGGCGCGTTTCCAGGTCTCGGTCCCAATGTCCGACGTGCGCGATACGTTGGGCCTCTTCTAACCTGCGCTGGCTTTCTTTCAGGGCAGCATCAGCCCGCTTCCGGTCCTCAATATCGATTGATGCTCCGTACCACTTGACGAGGTTTCCCTGCTCGTCGCGCAGCGGGTCGGTGCGAACCAGGAACCAGCGATATTCCCCGTCAGCCCGCCGCAAGCGCATTTCGCCCTCAAACGGTTCCCCAGCGGCCATGTTCGCGCACCACTCTGCCATAATAGTTGGCAGGTCTTCGGGGTGCATGGGGCGCGTCGGCTCAGCAATCGCCTGCTCCAAAGAAAGGCCGGTATAGTCCATCCAACGCTGATTGACGAAATCAATAGCGCCCTCAGGCTCAAGGCTCCAGGCCATCGTGGGAATTGTGTCGATGATAAGCCGGTTGCGATCTTCGCTGCGGCGCAAAGCATCTTCGCTCCGCTTGCGCTCGGCGTTCTCCGCCTCCAGCGCCACGTTGGTTCGCTTGAGTTCTTGAACTGTTTCATACAAGACATCGCGCGCGTGCCTGAGCGATTCTGCTTTGCTCTGTTGCGCCGCAATCAGCCACGCGACAAAAAACGCTAACGGAGCAAATAAAAGTAGTCGCGGTAAGTGTGAGATATTCACGGCCAATGAATCGGACGGAGGTAAGACGTAAGCGAAGGCCAAAATGGATAGTAGGATCGAGAGCAAGCCCGGCCTTATTCCACCGAAGCAGGTACTGAAGATGACGGCGCAGAGGAACAACGATATATGAGCGGCAGCTTGCAAATTGGTATCCATCAACCAGAGAATGACTACCGCAGCAATGACGGATAGCACAGCAACCCCGTACCTCACAATCGCCGGCCGTTCGGGCATTCCGTCGGGGACTCGCTGTAACTCCTCGTTGAGTCTCTTAATTTCGGCCCTGGCTTGTATTGGCTCGGGACTTTCAACGACCTCCCATTTCCCTTGCCGTCTTGCGATCGCAAACTGGTGTGCCTGCACAACGTCGAGTACCTCAGTAGCTCCGCTCTTCGCCAGCGGATAGGCGCACATCACGGTCATGGGCCGATTGGTAATCCAATCGTTAACCTCCTTTTCGTAGGCAAAAAAATCTTTCCAATCCTTCTCAGCCAGCCAGAACGTATCCGCCGAAACTCGCAGTCCCTCATACCCTCGCGCCAATGCTTGTTTGAGTTTTGCGTCCAACTCGTGCTTTGCCCTCTCTAAATTCAACGCATCTTGTTCGAAATACCATTCATGCGCGTTGAGGATTTCAATATTCTCGTCCGAGAGGTGCCGGTCGAGATCGGGAACCGCTTGTGCCAACGCTGTCCTGGCCTCTTCCATCGTAATTAGCTCGGGTGCCGAGACCACCCACAGACAGAACTCTTTGCTTTCCAATCCAGCCATGAAATAGGGGACCAGAGTGTCGAGCAGATCCTGTTTCGTCTCGTAGAAGTGACAGAAGTGGGTGCCCCAGGGTGCGTCGCCGACGACGCTGATGCCCGTCTTCCTGAACTCTGTTGCCATGGTGTTCACCTCCAACGATTATTGGCTGCGTCTCCACCAGGTAATTAACCGACGGAGATTTAAAATCTTCGCCTGGGTGTTCGTGGTTTCCTGCCTACTTTGGGTCAGTCACAATTGGGGGCTGGCGCACAACGCGCACGGATCGCGCATACTGTAGGCCCGTCTGGCACGCATGTCGAGAATTTTTTGAAGGAATAATCGCAGAGGCTAAGAAAAGTCCGAAGCTATTTGCTCAGAGCATGTGCTTTGCCACAATTCGCTGCAAGATAAGTTTCGTCACTTTTTTGAAATGAAGATACTTACCTCGTCTTAGGAGCGTTGGCGTTGGTCAGATAACTAAATGACATTTCGGAAAAGGCCAGGTCTTTTGTGCCCAGGGCCTGCGGAAGCAGTGGTTTATGCCACGAGATCCGATCACTAAAGCGTAAAGAAGCGCCTAATGCTCTGCAAAAGATCGCCTTTGTGATAACGCAGGCGCGCCTGCATTGCTTCTTCGTTCAAGCCTTCGCGGGCGGCATCCAATTCGACGCGCCGGCGCGCCAGTTGTTCCGAGATGTCTTCGGCGATTTCAGGGCGCTGCTTCAGGATGTCGTTGAAAGCTTCCTTGTCTACGCGATAACACTCGACATCCGTAAGCGCGATCACCGTGGCCGAGCGCAGCTCTCCCGTCATCATGCCCATCTCGCCAAAGAAATTACCCTGATGCAGGGTGGCGATCTGTTCGCTGAGGTTGCCATCAACTGCAACTCGAACTTCAGCGTCGCCGCGCGTTATCAAATAGAGCCAATGCGCCTTGGCGCCCTGGCGGGTCATGGCTTCTCCACGGACAAACGGAGCCACCCGCAGACGGCTCGCCAATGAACGCCGTTCTTCGTCCGTCAGCGATTGGAACAATTCAACTCTCTTGAGCGCTGCCACTCGTTCATCGATCTCTTCAGCGCGTTTTCGCTCGAGACGCGACTGATCCTCCTCGGTGACAAATAGCGAATGGGCTGGAATCGAAAGAGGAATATTCGCGCGGCGCAAGGCGAAATAAATCCGCGTGCGCACGATCGAATTTGTCGGATCATCCACAGCGAGATCGGTCAGCCAGTAGCGCACTGCGTAGCTGCCATAGCTCTCCTTGAAGTCCATTAGGACGCAGTTTGGCTGCGGCTCCAGGGCCAGGTTTGGAATCGGCTCAGCGCGCAAAGCAGTCTGGACCACATCAATCACGTCCCCCGGCGAATAGCGAAAATCGACATTGAAATAGACCCACTGCCGATGTTGCCGCGGCTGTCCGGCGCGACGGCCGAGAATAGTAACCTGCGATTTCATCAAGGCGCTGTTTGGGATCACGAGCGTGTCCCAATTCCTTGTTTCGATCGAGGTATGCCGCCAACGGATCTCCCGGACCAGGCCCTCCTGTCCGTCAAACCTGATCCAGTCGCCGACGCCGATCGTGCGCTCCATTTGCAGCGCCATGCCGCCCATCATGTTGCCGAGCGTGTCCTGGAACGAAAGGCCGATGATGGCGGTTAGCACCGCGGACGTGGCAACGATACCCGTGATATCGACGCGTGGGATAGCAAGCAATGTGATCCCGACGATTACATAGGCAAGCGCCAGGAGAAGATCGCGCATGATCCGCGGGGGTCTTAGTCTTATGGCGTTGAGTAATACCTCGAAGATTAAAACGCTGGCGATATTGATAACCGCGATCCAAAGGCAAAAGAGAGAGGCCCAATTAAACCAGAGATACAGGCGTCCTTCAGTGCTTGCGCCTTGGACCGCAAGGGTAGCAACTGCAAGTAAGCCGACAAAAGAAAGCACAAACAGAAACAGCGCTGCACGAATGCGCAATCGTTCCTCAGGCCTCAGAATGATAAGAGCCAGCGCCACGGCAATAAAGATCAGGACAGCCCAGATAAAGGCCCCCCGCATACCTGATGCGGTTTGTATTTGTTGCCAGAAATTCATTGTCAGTCAAAAACCATTAAAGCCGGATGTGCATTTGGATCGGCCGAATTCTAGCACGACACACGAAGGGACAGTGGTGCTCAGTCTTAGTTTGGTTATTCTCCGCGCAATCTCCGGAATCTTGGCGTCTCTGCGGTGAACACACGCTCAAATACATTCACCGCAGAGGCGCCGACGACGCAGAGGAGGCATCAGGCATTGATCGTACTCGACCTGACAAGTCTTTAGTCTGGCCCTTAGCCCTGAATTTCCTGACGATTGAATTCAAACATCATCGGTCCGGATGGGAATCGGAGGCGGCGCTTCGGTGATTCGTGGATCTCTTCAGCGCGGGAGCAAGGAATCGATCTACGAAACCACACGAAAACAAACCTAAGAATTCCGTATTTAAAGGCCGCCACCTTGGTCGCGAAAGCCAACGATCCAATCCGCCACCGTATCCACCCAAAATGGATCGGCGTTAAGGGACGGGATCAATCTTAGCTCTTCGCCGCCCGCGTCGATAAAAGTCTGCCGGCCGCGAATACCCATCTCTTCCAGAGTCTCCAGGCAATCAGCCACGAACGATGGACAGGAAACTGCGACGCGCTTAACGCCGCGCTGAGCTAATTCCCCCAAAACCACCTCAGTAGTCGGCCCGATCCATTTGGCACGGCCGAGACGAGATTGAAACGACACTGTGTAGTCGTCCTGCTTCAGTCCGAGTTGAGCGGCGATCGCTCGCGCCGTGAAGAAGCACTGGGCCCGATAGCATTTGTGATTGACTGCGCTAATCTGATCGCAACAGTCCGACTTAAACAGGCAATGCTCATGTGTCGTGTCCAGCCGCTTAAGATGGCGTTCAGGCAAACTATGAAAGCTGAATACAAAATGATCAGCCCAATCGTTTTCGCGGGTCTCGGCCATGCGGCGGGCAAAAGCGGAGATGAATTCCGGCCGATCATAAAACGGTGGAAAGAATGACAAGCGATCGGCACAGCCCAATTCCCGCGCTGCTCTTTTCGTCTCGGCCACGGCGGTCTCATAACTGGATTCAGCGTATTGCGGGTAAAGCGGCAGAACGATAATCCGCGAAACGTCCGGCGAACATAGTCTGGCAACCGTCGAGGCGATCGACGGGTTGCCGTAACGCATCGCGTACTCAATGACGTAATGGTCGTCTTTCGCGAGCGCTTCGGTCACCTTCTCTGCGAGTTCGCGGGTGTACACCCGCAACGGCGATCCTCCGGGCAACTGCACTTTTTGATAGGCCCTGGCGGATTTTATTTTGCGCCGCGGAACGATCACGACGTTGACCAGAAACCAGCGCAGAGGTCTCGGCACGTCGATCACGAAACCGTCCATCAAAAACTCGCGCAGGTAACGGCCGACAGCCTCCGGCGTCGGCGCGTCCGGTGTTCCCAGATTAATCAGGAGGACCCCAGTGTGATTCAAGCTGAGCCCTCCCGCACGGCCGAGCTACTGCCACGAAAGTCTCTAGCTACAAACGCCGCGCGCTCAATCAACTTCGCCAGACCGATACGCCCCAGATAGTTCCCCACCAGCGCGACGTTCGCCGGCGGCGCCGGGAGTTTCGTCAGGATGCGTTCCAGATCGATCGAGTAATGGGGCAGCGCCTCAGGCCAATTGGTCAGGTGGATTCCAATCGGCTCGTCTACGACGCCATACAGCTTTTCGCGCTCACTGGCGATCAGTTCTATTAACTCGGGATCAGTCAATTGACCTATCGCCGGATCGAGCGCGCCTCCAAAAATCCATGTTTCAGAGTGCGCCGGCCCGCGTCCGGCAAAGATGTATTCATTGAACAGGACGCCACGCGCGCGAAAGCCTTCGCTCCGCGGAAACAAACAACCAAAGCCTTTCAGCTTCGCGGCCGCAGGCTGGTACTGACAGGTCGCGGTTATTACGGGCATCATCTCAATTTGCCGCAAACTCTGGCTTAATTCCGGAGCAACTTCCTGCAAACACCCGGCCGCTTCATGCGCTGAAGTGCACACAATCGCCGGTGCGCCAGTCGCAATTTGAGTCGCATGATTGAAGATAAATTCCACACCGGCGTGCTCGAGATATTCGCCCAGCCCGTCGATGAGTTGCTGCATGCCGTGGGGCGGCGCGACCGTACCGTGAAGCTTTGGACGCAGCGGGCGAGTAGTTTTCAGATGCCCGGGCAAAGCTGCCTGACCAAAAACCAGACTGGCACTGAGACGTTCAGGATCACCGGCATAGATTCCGCTCAGCGCCGGAGCGAGAAAGAAATCAGTCGCGGCCTTGCCAATCACGCGCCTGCCCCAGTCGACGATGGTTTCAAACGGCCGGGGGCGCAGACTGCTGGCGCTGGCGGCAAATCTGAAACCCAGCTTCAAGACTTCGGGGGCGCTGAGCGGGAATCGCTTTGGTGATCCGCGAAAGATAAACCGTGCGCGGGCCTCGCGTCGCGTGGTCTCGAGCGGCACGCGTATGTCCGCGCACATCGCTTCCAGTCGCGCTGAATTGCGAATGCCGTTTGCGGCAGTTTCTACCAGACCGTGTTCAGTTTGGATGGTTTGAATTAATCCGCCCGGACGCGACTTGCGCTCAACAATCTGAACTGTGAAGCCTTCTTTGACAAGATAGTAGGCAGTCACTAATCCCGAGAAACCCGCGCCGATTACGGTGACTTGCATATTTGATCGAGCTGGAATGGTTTTCAGGGGTTTCTCCCTCTCCCTTTGGGAGAGGGTCGGGGTGAGGGTCTAATGTTGCTCGGCTTAGTTCCCTCTCCCCAGCCCTCTCCCAAAGGGAGAGGGAGTATTTATAACGCTTGAGAGAAAAGCTTCGGCCGCTGCTCTTGCTGACGCAAACGCCGATCAAAGAACATGCAGGCATTCCGCAGGAACGGGCGGCCGCGATCGGTAAGAATCAGCTTTTGATCGCGCACTTCAACCAGATGATCTCTCAGCAGCGGATCGAGAAAGACCTTTGCGTCTTCGGATTGCTCTGGTTCCAAATTGACTTCGAACCGCGTCATGAACGTAAGAATCTGTTCGCGCAGACGCCGATCGTCTTCCGATAGCAGATGCCCGCGGAGGGTGGGCACCTCGCCTTGTAAAACGCGGCGCTCATAGACAGGAAATGCCTTTTCGTTTTGATGAAAGCAAGTTGGCGTTTCAGAGATCGCGCTGACCCCGAGTCCCAGCAGCACCTGCGTCCGCAATTCGGTGTAACCCATAAAATTTCGATGCAGAGTTCCATGGCGCTGCGCTGACGCCAGTCCATCATCAGGCAGCGCAAAATGATCCATGCCGATTTCGACGTAACCGGCATCCGCCAAAAGGTTGCGGGCAATCTCATACAGCGCGCGCTTCTCGCCCGCGACGGGCAAGTCTTCGTCCTTGTAACTGCGCTGGGCCGGCTTGATCCAGGGAACACGCGCGAAACTGTAGACCGCGATACAGTCAGGCCTCAGCTCGACTGTTTGTTCCACGGTGTGCCTGAAACTCTCGGGCGTTTGCCGCGGCAAACCATAAATCAAATCATAGTTGACCGAGTTGTAGCCCAACTCGCGCGCCATATCCGTGACGCTCCGTGTTTGTTCCAGCGGCTGTTCGCGATTCACCAGTTTCTGCACCACTGGATCGAAATCCTGCACGCCAAGCGAAATGCGATTGAAGCCGAGCGCGTGGAGCGCCTCCAGTTGTTCACGTGTAGTCCGCCTCGGGTCAACTTCAACCGAGGCTCGAAACTGGTCCGTATCAATCTGAATGTCCGCGAAGATCGGCTCGAGTATTCGCTTTAGATTGTCCGGCGAGAAGAATGTGGGACTGCCACCGCCCAGCTCCAACTGCCGCAGCGGCCGCTGTTGCAGTTTGGGAATCTGCTCCCGATAAAGTTGCCATTCTTTATGAAGCAGATTGATGTACGTGGCTTCGCGTCCGTGATCGCGCGTGATGACTGTGTTGCACGCACAGAAAGTGCAGAGCGTTTCGCAGAACGGAAGATGAAAATACAACGACCAACTGCTCGCCTCTTCGTCACAGGCGGTCCTGATTGCGTCCAACCACTGGACCGGACCGGGAGAATCGCTCCAGAAGGGGACGGTCGGATAGCTCGTGTAGCGTGGCGCCGGAACGTCGTACTTGGCAAAAAGATCAGTCACTGCATTACCTCTCTAACTGTGTCAACAAAAAGTCGAACATTGTCTTCGGGTGTGCCCGGCAAAACGCCGTGGCCCAAACCGCAAATCCAGCCGGGCGTTTTCTGGGTCGCCAGGGGTGCGAGATAGCGATTCAGATGCTGCTTTAGTTCGTCTTTTTCACTCAACAATAAAGCCTGATCGAAATTGCCCTGGACGAAACCACGCGGGAAGAGATCGAAGGCCTCTCTCATTTGCCAGCGAGAATCAATTCCCAATCCGGCCAAGCCACTGTCAGTGAAAAGACAATCACCCAAATGAGCCGGCTGAGTGCCCTTCGAGTAATAACCTATGCGTGACGCATCCTTCGCGGTCAACGCGCGGAGTTGGGGAACCACTTCTGCTGTGAAGACATCAGGTGACAACTCACCCGCGGCCGTATCAAAAATCATCACAATCTCGGCGCCGCTGTCCAATTGGAGTTTGATGTTCCGTGCCAGAAGTGGAACTAACGTTTCGCAGAATCGGGGAAATAGCGATAGAAGTTTTTTCGATTCTACCAGCGATCCCTTGTGCGAACCTTCCACCGCGTACACAAACAGAGTCCAGGGTCCACCGACAAAACCAATCAGACTCTTATTGGACGGAAGACGCTCACGCGTAGCCCGCATCGCATCGCCCTGGAACAAAAGGTGCGGCCAGGCTTCTTCAATCGGACGCAGTTGTGCCAGGGTCTTTTCATTCAAGTTCCAGCCCAGCTCTGGTCCGTGGTCGCTATATTCCAAACCCATGCCCAGGGCTTCCAGAGGAAAAAGCAGATCGCTGAACAGAATGGCTGCATCGAAATCAAAATCCATGAGTGGACCCAGGGCCACCTCGGCCGCCAGCTCAGGCCGCTTGCACAAATCCATGAATGAATATTTCTGCCGCAATGCCTGATAGTGCCGGTGATAACGCCCCGCCTGTCGCATCAGCCAGATCGGGGGCGTCGATTGCTCGCGCCGGGCCAGCGCGTT